>WOR8_10005274_pt1 | contig 12491 bp, 10 predicted proteins | sample DeeMarSeWOR38_10_FD_19890 | JGI IMG/M metagenome (IMG submission 19890) | reverse complement strand
ATCAAATTTAGGAATTTTAAAGGGTTTATCCTCTTCCTCATCCTTCTCTTTCCTTCGTTTTGCCATCGGAGTGGGATAGAGTTCTTATTTAAAGGTTTTTCCTTTAATATTTCTATAATCGATTAAGTAATACCCTTGGATTTAAGGAGAAAAATAATGTAGCCCATCTCTGTGCTCTTATTATTTCTTTACGTGTTAATCCCTCAGGTACATATATCATATCACCCACATCTGGATAGAATGATCCAATCTTTTTCCATATATCTGCATCTAACTTTTTGGTCTTAATTAAATTTTCATAAAAGGGAGTTCCAGGAAATGGAGTTAAGATGTGGTATTTTATAAAATCTAATTTAAGCTCTTTCGCAAATTTAACTGTCTGTTTAATTGTTTCTTTTGTTTCACCAGGAGTTCCAAAAATGAAAGAACCGATATTTTTGATTCCAACTTCTTTTGTAAATCTTGCTGCATTTCTTGCATCTTCTAATTTAAATCCTTTCATCAAAGCATCTAGAAGAGATTGAACACCAGACTCGAAACCATAACATATTCTCCTGCAACCAGCCTCATGCATTTTTTGTAGTAATTCTTTATCAACGACATCTGGACGAGTCTCACATGACCAAGTAATCTTATTGTTTATCTTCCGTGAGATTATCTCACCACAAATCTCCATTCCATGTTTCTTTTTTAGACCAAAAGTCGCATCAAGAAATACAAATTGCTTTAAACCAAATTTTTCAATTAAATGTTCAATTTCGTCAACTACTTTTGATGGTTGTCTTGTTCTGTATTTTTTTCCCATGGTTTTAACAGCAGAGCAATGAATACATCTTGATGGACATCCACGTGATGCTAATACTGGTAGGGCTGAGTTATCAGATGTGACAAAAGATGGAAATCTGTAAAGATCAATTGGTAATCGATGCCAAGCAGGAAATGGTAACTCATCTAAATTTGTTATTAAAGATCGAGGAGGGTTATGAATAACATCTGAATCTTTCAAAAAAGATATTCCTTGTATAGAATCAATGTCTTTGTTTTCTTCGATGGCTTTAGCTAACTCAAGTAATGTATATTCTCCCTCATAATGTACTATAAAATCTGCGATTTTTCCTTTTAATATGACATCAGCAAAATAAGATGCATGAACATTTCCAAGAATAATTTTTATATCGGGTTTAATGGCCTTTATTTTTTTTGCTAAATTGTAGACTTCTAGTGCAGATGGTGTTAAACATGAGATTCCAACAAGATTTGGATTTTTTTCCTTTATTTTTTTAATTATTCCATCAATACCAATATCTGTTACATAATCGTCAATGAGTTCAACTTTTACATTATTTTTTTCTAAAACTGCCACTAAATAAGCTAAACCCAACGGTGGCATTGCATACTTTAATCTACGTGTTTTTCCGAATAATGTTCCCATGTCATATTTTGGATTTATTAATTGAATCATTATTTTGCTCTTTGTAAGTAGTAATTAATCTAATATTTAATATATAGTTTCCTTTAAATTGTAAAATATCATTTAAGAAATTTGATAGAGAAAATGCAGGATATGACAATCAAGAAAAAAGAATTATTCATATTATATGGGGAGACATATCTAAAACTTAGAACTGAAAATCAAATTGATAAATCAAATATTACATATTCAATTCCTTTGGATTATGAGGGTCAGGTCCCGATATTCCTAGAAATAAAAAATGCTACTTCTTCAAAAGTTATTGATTATCAAATTATAGATGATATAAATCCACCAAATAAATTGATTAAATTTATTCTTGAACCTCTTAATAAGAATGAAAAGATTACAATTCACTTTTCTTATTGGATACTTATAAAAAATAAAAGATATAAAGGTATTCTAAAAGATATTAAAATTCCAAAAGAAAATGAGTTACCAGAATTTTCAAAAAATTGGCTTGTATCAACGAAAGCTATTCAATCTGATAATTTTTTTATTAAAATAAAAGCAAAATCTCTTAGGGGATTTAACAATAATTTACTTAATCTTGCTAAAAGAATCTTTTTTTCGGTTTGTTATCACAGACCAATACTCTCTGCAACTCGAGACTTTCTTGAAAAAAAACCTTTTCTAAGAAAAATATTTCTTCCAAAAAGATATTGGACAGGACTTATGGATGCCGTTTCAGGTTTGTTTTTTGGGGGACTTTGTGCAACAAAGGCAAATCTAGAAGTGGCATTGTTAAGAGCAAATTGTGTTCCGTCTAGAATATTAATAGTAAACCCTATTCATTATTACTCAAAAAAAGTTAATTGGATTGATGCTCTTCATTATATTGTAGAATTCTATGTTCCAGATCATGGATGGGTTCGAGCAATGTCAGGAAGAGTACCTTATCAACCAAAAAATGATATTGTTTTAAGAGTAGTATATCCTGAAGATGAGGACATTGCTGGAAATGGTTTAAGTTTTTATGGTGGAATGGAACCTTGGTATTGGTTTTCGAATGAAAATGTCAAACTTGATTTTCCAGATGAGTTATTCAAGTTATATAAAAAGACAGAAGGTATAGGAATACCAATTACAACAGGTGAAAATATTAACAATTTTAAAATTGAATCTGAATTAGCCGATCAAGTTATCAAGATAACACAAGATAATTGGATTCAATTTGTAAAATATTTTGGTAAAAAATTAGATAGTAAAAACTTGAAGCATTATAATGAGGCAATACAATTTCAAAAAAAAGCTATACGAGATTTGACAAACAAAGATATCGATAATTACATTCAAAATATGAAATTAACAACTGATTTATTTAGAAAGATTTTAAATTGATTTATTATGTAAAACTCTTATTAATTTTATCTAACAATTTTAGATACATTTTTTCTGAATCCTTTGAACTTTTTTCAGGGTCAAATGGATTTGAATTGAGTTCAAAACCTGTAAGTGGTTTGTTTTCTATATCTTTACTTATTTTTTTTATATAGCCTTTATAGATATCAGGATTATATTTTGTTTGACATAAGGATTTATAGAAGGAGGATTCTATTGGAGGACGATAACCTAGTTCTAATAAAAACTCAAAATATTTTTTTGCATGTGTAAGCTGGCCAGTACTTAAATATAGAAAAGGTAAGATGTGAAATAAGTTTACTAATTGATGGAAACTATTCTCCCGTGTTAAATAAAACTGATGATAAGCTAATTCTCTTGTTAAAAATATTTCTATGTTTTTAATTAATTTTATAATTTTGTTTAATTCTTTAATCCAACTATCATCTTTTAGATATTGATGGAAATCTTCTATTCCATAAAAATAGTTAAATCTGTCCTTAAAGGTTTTAAATTTTAAGCATTTTCTTGTAAAAAGATCATAATCTGTAGAAAGAGGAGGAATTATCACTCGGACCGTTGGAAATTGTAATATTTTATGTGTGTAATCAACCACTAAAAAATCCCAGTTATTATCTTTACAAATATTAATTGCTATTTTTACATCGTCTAAACAATCATCATTTATTGAGCATTTTAATTCATCAAATGATTTTATTTTTCCATTTTCAAGAAAAGATAAATCCCCATAATAATCGTATTGTCTTGTAAAATGTTTAAATTCTTCATCAACTCCATAATACTCTTTACCAAGCAATTTGGTCCATAAATTAAATAAGACGTCAGAGTGCTTTCTATAAATTAATTCTTCTGTATCTGTATTTTGTAAGTATTCTGTGAAACATCGAATGATTGATTCATATAGGTTGCAATGTGATCCAACATTTAATCTCTTATAGAAACGATCTTTCTTTAACCTATTTTTATCATTTTTTAGGTTATGATTTATGAAAATTGCACCTATCACAGGAACAGTATTATTGAAGGTAAAATCCTTGATTTTTACTTCTATGTTTAACGATTCAAACATTTTTATGTAATTTTGAATTTTATCATTTTTGATTGTTCTTAAATTTATTGTTGGACATATGATTTTTTCAAAAACGATTTTATTTACCGCATATCTCTCAAAAATTTCATACGCAGCTTGGGCAATTGCCTCTTCATATGTATTTCCTGAAGAGAGACCATTTGAGGTGCTCTTAAATTCTATAAAATGAATTGGGACTTTAACATATTTGCCTTGAATAAAGGAATATGCATCTACTATAATATCGAATAATTGTGCACGTTTATTTAAGTCATATTCTTCTTTTGATATTTTTGTGTGAAAATATTTATTGATATTTTCGTAAGTTATCAAGCTTTGTTCATCATCATTAAGAAAACCTTTTAAGAAACTTCTTTCAGTAACATCTTTTAATATTTTTCTGTATTTAGCTGATTTATCAGGTAGTGGTATTCTAAATGGTAAAAAGCCTGTTGAGAATCTTTCAGCTGTTTCAGCATAAGCACTTGCTTTTGAAAGAATACTAGAAATTCCCTTTCCATTTTGTGTTGATCCCAAGACATCAATTAACGCATAACCTGAATAAATCGAGACATCTGAAGAGCTGACTGTTTTTTCATGGTAAGTAAGTTTTAGGCCTATTTTTTTAAATCCCTCTTTTACCCGTTCTATAGTTTTTTCTGGATAATCGCATTTATAATTATTGTAAATTTTAGGTGAAGGTTTTAATTCCATTTAACCATCTTTTAAATCCCTATATTTTGGGAATTAAAATTAAAGTAATATAAAAAAATATGTATGTTTGAATATTCTTCTTATTCATCTTCTTCATCATCATTTAAAGAAAGAAATTTTCCATAACTTGCAGTGTAACATGGCATTATTATATCACTCCAGTTATTTTGCTAATAGTTAACACGCTCCATGAATACATATTTCATTTAAATACTTTTCTATATCCTCCAATTTTTAATGTTGGATCTCCAAATAGAATAAATCCTTGCACAGTTCTTGCATTAATTGCATCTGGTTTTGGACTTTCAGAATTATAACATAAAGAAGGTGAGTTCCAATTTATTGGATACTTTTTAAGATAATCAATAATCACTTTACCCCATATCTCTCCAAGCAATTCTGTTCCATTTACATTATATTCCCAGAAGAATCTTTCTAAAATATAACTCCAACCCTCAGTCATCCCACCTGTTTCTTTATCCCATTTTATGTATACTAAACCAGTACTACCAAGTGTTGCAATTGCGCCTCCTCCAATTTTCCGTGTCAAAATCCAACTCCAACAATCAGGTGCAAAATCAAAACTTTTATTCCAAGATTTTTTTGGATTTTTAAACAGATTAGGAATTGATGTATCAAACGTACTATTACGACATCCATTTGATATACATATTGGTAACATATCACGGTTAAACAGAAATAGCATTTTGTAAATTGAAAATTTACTGATTTTTTTTGTATCATTTGGTGAATGGGTTGACCAAAAAATTGGATTTCCATGACCAGCTAATATTAAAAATCCACATCCCTTGTTAATTGCCTTTATAATCTTAAATGATCCACGAACTTTCAAATCATTAGTGGATGCCCATAGTTTAATATGATTAAAATTTTTCATATTGTCTAGGGTTTTTTGAGCATCAATTTCTCCTTCTAATATTCCATCATTTTTTGGATATGTATCTCCACCTGCAACAACGATATTCTTGAACCATTGTTTTCTATATGTTTTTGTTTCATAATTAATAATTTTTTTTACCATGATTTTAACTTCAAATCTATTTCTACAAGGCAATCTGCCAATAAAAACATCTGGTCTCAGATCGATATTTTTATCTTCTGCAGTTTCTCCAATCCATTCTCCAAATACTCCATTTCCATTTGTATCCCAACTTGAGAAGTTACCTTTTGAATCATAAATATCGGCATAATAAAGATCAGAAATAATTCTTCCCTCAAGGAAATCTAATTCAGGATTTTTTGCTAAATTATGGATATATCTAACTGGAATTTGTTTTGCTCCTCCAGCCAAAAGAACATATTTAATTTTCCAGCTATCTAAGGCATTTTTTATAAAATATTTTATTTGTTCTGGTTTATCTAAACCTTTAACAGGAAAAAAAAACCCTTTATATATTTCTTTTAACGTAACAATTTTTACATCAAATCCATATTGTTTTTTATGTTTTGCTAGTGTATATAAAGGATTGAAAAATTTAGTTGGAGAGATTATTAATAAATCGAATTTTTCAGATTTTTTTAGAGAATCCTCTGTTTTTTTCTTATCTATTAGAACATTCATAGCTAAATATATGAATTTTATTCGTTATTTATTTCTTCTTCCTCGTCCTCTTTATTCAAAGATAGGAATTTACCATAGCTTGCTGTGAAACTTGGCATTTTTTATATCCCCCGTTATTTCCTTCCTTTAACTTATTTTATTTATAGATAGAAAACATTTTAATATATATAAAATGTTTGACAAAAATATAGTAAATAATTATATTTTGACTAATATTTTGTAATTATGACCAGATATAATCTAAAACCTTTGGGAAATTTTAAATAATAGTCTGAACAAAAGAAGATCCCTGAAATGAAGAATAATTTATTTCTCAATTGATTTTTTCTTAGCCTTTGCTTCTGCTTTTGCTTTTTTCTTCTCAAGTTTTAATCGTTCTTTTTCAACTTCAGCACTTATTCTTTCTTTTTCAATTTCATCTGATGCTTCCACTTTTACAACCTGGTCTGGAGCTGATAAACCCGACCGATATATATATGTAAAAATTAAAGCAACTAATATATAAATTGCTAGAATTACTACTATTGGAGTTAAAATTTCAGTTTGTTTTAAAAAAAGAAGTCTAATCGCCAGGACCACTGAAAGAAAACCAAGACCTGCCCAAGCATGATGGCGAAAATTATGGTATTTCCTTTTATATTCAGATAAGTCCTTTCCTTTCATAGAAATTCAATACCTTTTGGAAGTTTACTTAAATATTTTTTAAAACCTTCTGGCCATTTATCTGGATTAAGACCTTTCTGAGCGATAAATGCAGTAGTCCAACGTTCTAGACCAATACCTGAGCATCCACTCCAAAGCTCACTTTTTTGGGCTTTAATATTGAAAGCCTTAATGTATTTATCACCAAGTATACTGAGATTTTGGAACTCAAGCCATTCAGATTTCTTTCTATCACCTCGATAAGGCATATAGGCCTCAAAATCAATCGTTCCGGTATCTTGAGAGGATTCATCACCAATCTTTCCTGCCTGTTGCATGTACCAAGGTGTTACCCATGCCATCCGCCATTCAAGATCTAAAATATCGTTAAACACATGTTTATAACGCTCAAGCATTTTTTCACGAAATTCTAAAAGTTGCTCCCTTGTTCCAATGTATATTGGTTCAATTCGATGAAACTCATCCACACGTTCTATCCCATGACGCCCGCCAGATTCGTAACGACCAGAAACTGCGGTATTGTCATAAACAAGAACAGGTAAAGATTTTTCAGAGATAGTTTTACCCTTAAATGACCAATAAATCAATGGACACTGAGCATAGCAAATACCTGCAGTGGGAGTTGAAATATTTTTTTGCAATTCATCAAATGGAACTTCTTTGATAATCTTTGTTAAATCAACAAACTTCTCCCAACGTTCAACATCACGGGATGCAGGTTCTGAAACATAGTAAAACTCTCCAGGCATCCCTTCCATATGTCCAGTTTTAAGCCATATATCAAAAGGAACAATGTTAGATTCAATTATCTCTTGAAAACCAAGAGGATTTAACACCTCTTCAATAGCAATTTTTTGCATGGTTTTCATAATAGCCGCAGATTGAGGTCGATAAAACCATTTACCTTTGGTAGGACCCTGTTTTAACCAACCGAGTTTGGTCATCTCCTCAGTTGGATCTTTTGACCAAATAGGTTTCTTTTCTTCTGATTCCCAGATAAGTTTCCAAAATTCTTCTTTACCTTCATAATATTGATTTTCGACCTTTTCCTTTACAAGGGAAATCATCCTATCAATGTAATTTCTTTGTAAAAACTCTTCATCAACATTTTCGATTACAATGCTTACTTGTTTATCTTTTATTTTTATCTTAGCAAATGGTATCTTAACTTCCTTTAATGGTTTTTTTTCAAGCTCGAAATTAATTGTGTAATTATCGATTTTTATATCCCTAATTCCAATCTTATGTTTCTTCCCAAATTCCTTACTAATAGTATTTTTCAATTGAAGAAGGGCATTATGCGGTCGGAAAATACCCTCTGACATTATGTCGATAAACATTATATTTTTTTGAATATTATTAACAATAATTTTTACAGTTTTATCTTTTGCAAATAATATTTTATTAAAATTAGAGACAGAAACCTTTACATCTTTTGTGATAGATGAAATATCATTACTAAAAGTAAATCCTGCCTTTAAATCAAATTTCATATCAAAACCAGGATTGCATAAAACTTATTAATCTTTATCCACAACTTTCATAGCAACAGAGACACAAGCAAGATAATCATCAAGAGTATGAAGAAGAGAAGATACAGAAGATGCTTTTATAGTTGCCTCTAATTTTTTTCCATTAACTTTCGAGTTTACATAATCAAAATTATCGACCTCGATTGATTTGAGAACAGTTTTCACCTTATCAGTATCTTCAAACTCAATTACTATTTCACAAGCAATATCCATACTATCCCTTCAATTGTTTAACAATAATATCATTAACAATTTCTAAAAAATCTTTTTCTTTATCTGAGCTGATTGTTGCACCAGCAGCAATCTTATGACCACCACCATGACCACTCAATTTCTTAGCTGCTTCATTCATTGCATAACCTAAATCCAGTCCCTTGTCAACTAAATGTTGATTTCCCCTACAAGAAACATGGATTTCATCATCCTTTTTTACAATTGAAACAAGTGGTTTTTCTTTATCAAGGATAAAGTTTGTAGCTATTCCTCCAATGACACCTCCAAGGGATGAGTCCTTGCTATAGAAATATCGAAAACCAGTCTTTTCTTTAAAACCATCCTTTTCAAGGTCTAAAAGCTCATCCAATATTTTTTGTTTATATTCTTTTTCAAGAATAATGGCTTCATCAAATGATTTTTTATCATTCATACAGATTGCAAGACCTAAACTTCGATTTCCACCCTTACCACATGAGTCAAGAAGGTCTGCAAAACGTTCAAGTTCACAATTCAATAAATTTGAAAAATACCTTGGTCTAATGACTGTATCAAGAATATTTTTTTCACAACCTTTTTCAATTAATTTTAACATAAGTATTGAATTAAGCTTTCTTTTTTGAGTGTCATCAAGTTCTCTTATTTTGATGTTTTTCTCAAGATTTATATTTTTAAATAATTCTAAGATGCCCTCCTTGTTTCCAGAAATCCCTGAATAATAAGGATCAACAGAATAAAACAATGCATCAAAAAGAGTATCACCATAGAGTTTTATTTCAATACTTTCTTTGAGAAAGTCTTTTTTTAATGCTTCATTAAGAATAATTTTATTAAATCCTCTAAAATTTCCAATATATTGTTTATCACCTGTTGACCCTACAATAGCTAAGGGAACTAAATCCTCATTATTTGAATCAAGAGTTTTTGCTAGTATAAATGACATTGTTGCCCCACATGCCTCATAGTTTCCATTTATTTTACATAGATTAGCATTTATTTGAAGAACATTGTCAGATGTTGTTTTTTTTAGATATTGATGATGATCAATGATTATTGATTTACATTCCATTTTTTCAATAGTTGCAATCTGTCCACTTCCCATGTCTGAAAAGATAATGAGGTTATTCTCCTCCTTTGAAACCTTTGCAAGTCCCTTATCAAAAGGATTGCGCATTAGAGTTGCATGAAAATCATAACCTGCTCGATAAAGAGCTTTACATATAATTGCGGCTGAAGAAATTCCATCTGCATCATAATGAGAAATAACACGTATCTTTGTTTTTTTTGGAAAATTATTAATGATTTTTACAGCATTTTCTGATAATTTTTTTATGTCATTTTGCATATTTGGCAACGATAATACAAAATGATTTATAAATAAATAGATGTCTATGGTTTTAGTGGTAATTTCACCCACTGTGCTTTATGATTAATAGTAATAAAATTTTTATATAATAAAAAAGAAAAAGAAGATTTTAGATTATTATCCAAAAATCTTTTTTAGCATAGGGTAGTCGTCAATGTAGTCTTCAAGCCAGCTATATCTTGTTTTTATTAGGTTATTTAAACGATTTTTTATATTAAAATCCTTTTCTGGTAAATCTGGTTCATATCCTAAAGGTCCTGCTGTTCTAAACTCTTTAACTACTCCCTTATTCTCACACACTCCATTATCAGAAACTGATCTTACCCAATATGTTGTTGCAGGTGTTAAACCATCAACTTCTATTATGAATTGTTGTGGATTTGTCAAGGTTATAGAATCAGTTAATTCATCTAGTTGATTTGGATTGTCATCACCATATTCAAACCAAACATCGCAAGATGCTGTTCCACCTAAATTAAATAATTCTCCATTATATATAGCAGAAGTCGTTGTAACATTTGTTGGTAAATATGTTTCAACTATTGGTAGTCCCGGTGTGAATGTAACCATATAAAAACTATCCCAAGTATCTGCATCGTTTATTGCAACTGCACGATAATGATAACTTTCACAGCTTGTCAGTCCTGTCACTTCGTAGCTAAAATCACCTGTAGATGTCATTATTTCTTTAGGTGTTTCCATGTCTAAATTATCTGGATCTGTTCCATATCTGAAGAAAACTTCACATTCCGTATCCCCACCCATGTGTGTTAATTCTCCATTAATAACTGCTGAAGTAAGTCCAATATCAGACACTTGTTTTACAATTACTCTTGGGCCACCTGGTATAAAAGTTCTATCTACTCCCACTCTAATAGTTGCGCCTTGTGATTTATGTTCACCTACTGCTCTATAATGATACTCAGTTGTACGGGAGAGATTTTCAATATCAACAGAGAACGTATTTAATGCACCATAGTTATCTGCTTCAACCCGGTATTCGTAAAGCTCCCAATTATCATGCTTTTCTGTATCATAAACAAACCATCCATCCCAATTATGGAAATTTTCACCTAAAATTAAAAACCCCCAGAGTCTTACTGCGGTTCCTTCTGTATTTATATGGTCCCAACCTTTTGTTTGTATCGCATTTTGTGCAATACATCCTGACAAAAATGAGACCGCCAAAACAAGTGGCACTATGGTCATAACTACCTTGATTTTCTTTTTGTTCATTTTTACACCTCCACAATAAACATCCTTAAGGAATATACTCTAAGGTCATTTATAAAATTTGTTATATTTTTATAGGCAACTGTCGAAAAAACCTCTAAAAAAGGAGAATTATTCAAACATTAATTTTGCTTGTTCAAGACTATATTTCCAATCCTTTGGAAGTCTATTTTGTTTGTGGTAATATTGGGTGAGACGTCTTATCTTTGATTCAGTAAGATGAAGATTTCTTTTGTTTTCCAAATCTTTTCTATTGATGTCGAGATGCTTTTTAAGTTGTAAAGCAGTTCCAATTAGATTTCTAAGGTCTTCAGGTATTTCAGGTCTTATGTTATTGCTCTCAAGGATTTTTGATATCGATTTCCCAGTTGCAAGTTTAACATCAGGAACGGCAAATTGGTCTCTTAAAATTAGACCAATTTCACTTGTGTTTTTACCCTGTTTTGAAAGTTCTATAACATGTGATTCAACTTCTCTTGGATTAAGTGAGCTCCACTCTGGATGCTTTTTTCTATCAACTGGATGAGTAGAACCAGATTGGCCTTTTCTTCTTGAATGCATTCGTGCCATTATTATTTACTCCCTTAGAATCTAAAGTATGTCCTGAATAAAGTTATAATATATAAAATTAAAGGTTGAGATTTATTTTATCTTTTTAAATCTTGAACCAAGTTTTTTCATTACCTTGGGAAGAGTTGTATATTCCATATCAGCCATAGGTAATCGATGAGGTTCAAATGGTCCATGTCTCCTCATATAATCAGTAATATGCTGAGCTTCACGTCTTGTTATATCAAAAGCAGGATCATCAAACATGTCAACTGGTTCGGTTAATACTCCATTTCTTACCTGAAAACCAAGAGAAATGACACGTGGTGGACCATCAAATCTAGTACATTGCGCGTCTTTTACAGATACTGGCATCAAAGGTCCATTATGGGATCCTCTCATCCAACCAGAAACTAAATGACCAAGAGAAAAGGGTTCTAGAACCTCGCCAACTGCAGGAAGACCTGATTGAGCACGAACAACACCAACTGGGTCGTCTTTACCGACATATTCACCTGCAATTTGATAGAGTTTCTCAGTTGATACTGCTGCAACAGGTTCATCTGATTTAATCTTAGAGCTTTTCTTTGGAAATACTCGTTTTATTACAAAATGGGATTTTGCACCAATAAGGGCAAGAAGATCATACATTTCTTCTGGAGTATTTAGCATAACGTTTTTATGCTCCATTATGTCCCACACTTCAAAAACAAAACCATCATGACATGAAGGATCAA
>WOR8_10005273_pt1 | contig 12491 bp, 22 predicted proteins | sample DeeMarSeWOR38_10_FD_19890 | JGI IMG/M metagenome (IMG submission 19890) | reverse complement strand
ATAAGGTCTGTTGCCTTTGCCGCTGTTTTCTCTTTACGTGCCGCTTCTTCTTGGGCCGCTTCTTCTTTGAATGCAGATACTTGATCGTTCTCCTGTCTTTGCCATTCTCTTTTTGTCTTCTTTATATCTATGGATGATGCTGTTCCACCCTCATGATATGTAAATCCGTATTTGTATTTCTCTCTGACACCGGCATCGTCACAAACATAGCCCCATTCTATTCTTCTGGTTCCTTGGCCTGTTCCCTTACCGAATTGCATATACGCACTAACTTCTACTAGGTATTCTCCTTTCTTTGTTCCTTTGATACCACGCATCTTTTGTACGTGTGATGGACTATCAAATATAGGGTCTTTCCCGGCACCTATTTGTCTTTCCCACTTCCAACCCTTTGTCAAGAACCATTGTTGTTTGGTGCTTTTGAAAACACCGTTGTTGGTTCTTATAAGATTTTCAAGACTGCGGTGCGTATCTGCGTGTGATTGTGCCACATAACCAAATGTTCCTTTTCCTTCATCAACAGGCGCATATTCATTCGTTTCCAAATACTTTTTCAGTCTCATTTCATCCTCTTAAAATTGCTTTCTGCTTTATTCCAATCTTTCATCCTATCTTTATAATCTTTACGTGTCTTTGTTCCTAATATGCTTTTTACCGAATGAATGTCTGGGTTTTCCATCATTGCCTTTGCAATAGCGTTTGGTGTATCAAGACACGTTCCGATTTGCTTGCCTTTTTTATTGAAGCATTTTGCACCAACAGCCCACACATTACCAAGTTTAGGTGGCTTTGCTTCTACCAAATATTTCATATATTTCTTTCTCATGACCATTTACCCGCTAAGTTTAGTTCTCTGATTGTTTCAAACGCTTCTTTCTGTGAGATTACTTTTTTTATCTGTGATGGTTCTATAGTTGTCCTTCTTCTAACCCACGATCCCTTTCTGGATGTCATCGTTGCCTGAAAATGTGTATCCTTTTCCCATTTTCCAGAATCAGTGAACTCAATTATTACTACTTCGTTCTTTGGGTCTTCATTCCAGTTCATACTAAATGCCGTTGCAAATGCTTCCATCTTATCATTGAAGGCATATACTGATTGCGGATCATCTCTGACATCTTGACCAAAAGCACCGGGATGTGAAGGCTTCTTCATAGACTTTATACCTGTTTTCTTTATCTTACTTAGATTTTTCTTTTCTGTCACATGCCAATAAGTATTTTTCTTTTTGAACGTAGCAAGTTCTTTCAAGTATTTTAGTAATCTCATTTTATGCCATCCAATCCATAAAAACTCTTGATGGGTCTGCATTTGCACTCATACCACGTATTTCTTTAATACCGGCTTTTTTCATTTGCTTTTGTATTTTTTCGATTTCATCTTCTATAGAATATCTCATATGCATTAGCTTTCCTGTTCGATCCATAGCCTTCAATATTCTTTTTTCAAGAGTTTCTTTATCTACTGCTTCTTTTACGTAGTCATCGAATTTCATTTTACCACCTTGTAGTTTGGCCCAACACGTGTCTCATATTCATGTATGAATACCGTTGACGGTTTGCCGTAATGTACCTTCAACACATCAACCTTATCTGCATCATCCACGATCCCTTCAAACTCCCCTTGATTCTTTCCCTTCAAATACTTCTCGTATCCTTCTTTCGAATCAAGATCAACGCCCTTATAGAATCGTTTGTCCTGTTGTAATTCAACCACTGATGTGATTCTATTTCTGCCTTTGTATGTAATATCTTCTAGCGATCTAAAATTCGTAAATCTTTCTTCCTTGTAATCCATTCTTTGCTGCTTAAACATTCTGGTCATTGCATCCAGAGACTTCAGATAATTCTTCTCTGCTTCAGCCGGTTTTATCATAACTTTATCAAGTTCTTTGTATACCTTGTCAGCAATTTTCTGGTCTTTATCACTTCCGGTCAGTTGTTTTCCTTTAGCCGTACCCCACGCTTCCATCCATCCTCTCTTTAGGTAGTAGTTTTCTTTCTTGTGGTAAGAGTGTGACAAAGCCCTTGTCAATTCTGCTCTTAGGTGATTCAGTGCCACCTTTTTGTTCAATGCTCTTTTATCTATATTATGTCTTTCCATAAAAGCACCAATTTGTTTCAAGAAAATTTCTTCTGATTTTGTTTTACCATACGTAAGCAATCCAAGAGCAACAGCGTAATGAAACTCGCTAAATCCTGTTCCAACAGCGGTATGAACCGCTCCTTCTAATTCATATCTGATATTGTCTTCATCTGGCAATGATGCTCTTGGTTGAAACAAAACCGATACTATAATAGTGTTTCCACCAAATTTTCGTGAAGCGGTGTTTCCAGAACTGTAAGCAGTATACCAATCGGTTGCCAAGTAAATTCCATCCAATGATTGCCTTGACGCTTGTATTTCACTGGCATTTGGATCATCTTTCCATACTTTCATCTTTGGATCAACAATCAAGCCCTGCTTCAAAATCTTGCGTAGAAACTTAGAGGATGTGCCGTGATAGACTTCTATCCTCTCCGATTTCATTCTTCTCTCTATCAGATATTTTCTTAGTCTCATCCGAAATGTCTTCCTAGCTGAACAGCCAGTTTTTCTATCTCATCCTGTTCTTTTTCCGATAGTCTTTCGTAACCATAAGCAAACGGCATATACCGATAGGCAAGGGTTTCTCCTGTCCAATCTTTCTCATTGGAGTCAACCATGTTTTGTACAGCACTATCATATACGGTTTTGTACTTCTTGTTTTTCATGATTGCTCTGTATGCTCTGTCGGATTTGTCTTCTTTTATGTATCGTCTCAGTCTCATTTCATCATCTTTACTATCTTCATGACGATCTCACCTTGTCGATCCATAGATAGTCTCTTGAACTCTTTTACTTTCATCAGGCAGTTGTAAATCTCATCTGCCAATCCTTTAGGCGCTTCTTTTAGATATTTTTCAATTATTTTTTCCATTTTATACTTTTTATGCCCCTATAATTCTTCCTTTACTTTTTTTTGTATTTCATCTGGAAGGTGCCAATACCGTGTAGCAGGATCAACCATTTCATTTTCAGTGTCTTCTACATATTCTATTCTATATTTGTTGGTTCCAGAACCATATTTCAAATATAATTTTTTCAAAATTGGTATAGCATGATGATCAAAATTATCTTTGAACGAATCCATATCTTGTTCCCACTGTTTTACCCACATCATTATTTGATCGGCAACTAATCTTCTTATGTCAGGGTCATCATCAGAAATATGATCAAACAAACTATCGTTTCCTGTAAGACCATAAATTTTGTCTTTACCATCCTTTCCTTTAAGAGGATTCTGCATTATCTTTTCAAGTTTTTTCGCTGCTTCTAAAGTATAAGGAACAGACCATGTTCCTTCTCTCAAATATTTTCTCAATCTCATTTTATTGGTTCCTTTTGTTTCCTATTGCATCACCGTAGGCAGTAGCCATAGGTAGAAGCTTTTTGATAGGAAGATCGATTTTCAATGCATTTACTTTCGCTTTGGGATTAATAAGCAATGCAGACAAATATCTGTGGTGTCCATCTATGATGTAATTATCTTCACTAACAACGAAGAACGATCTGTTGGTTATGAAGTCTAATGATTTTTCTACTCCAAATTCTTTGATTGCCCCCATAGATTTGTCGAAATATATTTGTCTTTGAATGGGCATTAAATCCTTCACTGCTACTTTGGTAATTCTAACGTTTATTTTATCATCTTCCTTTGAACCGTCTTTCAGACCCAATTCCAACCACTTCTTTGCTTTCAGTCCTGATAGACCTTCAGGAAATGGATTGTCTTTTACTATGGGGTCTTTTGCAAGTGGTTTGTTGATGTCGATTGTTCCTTTCTCCAACCGTGCCTGAAACTTCTTTACATCATCATCAGTTATAACTGGCATATCTTTTCTTTTGGTTTTACCGGTCTTTGCAAGGTTTTGTGCCTTCATGTAGTTCTTGTCAAAATCTGGAATCTCTTTGTCCAAGTCAAATTTACCGCTGTCTGCAAAATCCCTTGCCTTTTCCAGAGAAGTATTGTCTACTTCCAATTTCCCCGCTGCTTGTCCAGTTTGTTCATTTATGTATCTTCTCAATCTCATGGATTTTTTACCCTCTTTTCATCTTGTCCTATTTTTTTAGTTGGTGTTCTGAAAGTCACGGTAACAGTGCCTTTCCCGGCACCTATAGCACGTGGCTTCTCGGAACGCATAAAAACCTTTCCACCTTTGTCTATCGCAATTGATGTGACTCTTTCTTCATTTGTGAGAACTCTTACACCATATCCCTTTCCAAGTTTTTCGGCATAGAAGTTCTTCTTTACCATCAACTCTTCAAGTTTTTTAATGTTTCCGTCTCTGACTGCTTCTGTAATCTGTGATTGTATCTTTCCGTTCTTTGGTTTCAAGAAAACCGTTTCTGCAACACCCAATTTGTTTAGCAATCTCTTTACTTGTGTTGCTGCTTTCTTTTCATCGAAACTCTTTGGTTTCTTCTCCCACGGTAGCATTTGATATAATTCTGAAGAACTGAACATCCATTTGGTTCCACCCGTTTTGATATTCACATTTTCATCAGATAGAATTTTTTCCCATCCTTTGCCTACAGGGTGTATATCCCATATTCTTCCTTTGAATCCGTTTCTATGAAAATCGAGACCCACTATTTTACATGCTTCCGAAAAAACACTTTCAAACTTTCTACCCATCTTTCCAAAATCTGAAGTATCCTTTGCGGGTGTAACCTTTTCGGATATCTCTAAATCAGATAGTAGTTCCTCTTCTTCTTTTATCAGGTACTTGTTTAATCTCATAATGCCCAAATTGTTTTAGGTGCTTTCATTCCTACTTTTGAAACTCTATCAGGATGCCATTCACCTTTCATAAGTTCTCCACCAGAATAGTATCTTATCTCTACCGGAACATTATTGAATTTCAAATGTTTGGCAACCAGATATCTTCTATTTCCCTCATTTATATTTGCACTTCCGTCATATTCAACATTTATAAAAATTGGGTGTTTGGTTTCAAACCCCCTCTCTTTTATTGAATTAACTAGTTCTTGTACTCTTGGTTCACTAAGATTTCTTATTTCGCCCATCTTCCCCGGCAGATATTTTAGCATATCTATTGGAACAACAACTACTTGTCTAAATCCTGCCGTTGCTGATCCACTGCTACCTTTTTTTGCTCTACTTCTTTCATGCCGTAACCAATCACCACCGGGGTTGTCTTGCCAAAACCCAAACTTTTTTGTTTTTGGCCCATCCAACCATTTCCCATCAACAAAATATTCTTTCTCTACTAAATACTTCTTCAGTCTCATTTGAATATTTTCCCTTTCGCCTTTTTCAAAATATCTCTTGCGCCAAAGTGTAACTTACCGGGAATCCTTTCTTTCCCATCCCACCAGTAGTAATCATCGTTCTCCCAATTGAATCTTGGCTCAAACTCATATGGTATGGTAAACTTGAATGTGTGGTACGTAAATTCATTTTGTGTATACTCATCGATATCAGAGAACTTGTTTATAATGTCTATCTTCTTTATTGGGCCTTTGTATTGGGTCTCTTCAAACACTTCTCTCTTTGCTGCAATCTTCGGGTCTTCATTGCTGTCTATGGCACCACCCACAACGATTGTCCATTGACCACCCTGATCCACTGCTTGCGATCTCTTTAGAGCAAGCACTCTCTTTGTAGCATCACAATATACAACCGCACCTGCTCCCGCTGTTCCCCAATAATGACGCTCTCTTAGATATCTCTTCAGTCTCATACTTTCTTGTTTATACCCTTCTTGAAATCTTCATATCCATCTTTCAGCATTTTGTTTACGATCTTTACCATTCTATCTTCATCCTTTATCTTCATTGCTGTCTTCTGGATATTCTCAAATAGCTTTGCTGTATTCTCTGTTTCTGGTAATGTAACTATTGCGCCTTGTGATATTCTACCATGTTTCTTATATATGCCGTTTGCTCCCCAATAAGGAACCCTATCAAAAGTCATCCTGTACATTAGAAGTCTGTATTCTTTCGCTGTGTCGAGATAGATTTTTGCAAACTCTCCATCCCATTCACCACCAAGCTTTGTCTTGATATATGTAAGCATGTCTCTTTTCTTGAATGCACGTTTACTTGTTGAACCAGAAGCGATCTTTGCTAATTTAGCATCTGGGAAAAGCTTGGATGGATTATTCAAGAAGGCATGATCATTAGTGAACTTCCAATCGCTCTTGGAAAGTTTCTGCTTCTTGTTTTTGAAGAAGCCGAATGCTTCTGTGTAAAGGTCGAAACTAAGCGTTCCAGTACCAATCTTTGAACCTCTAAGTGCATCGTGGATAGCATTATATGTAGTTTGAATGGTAAGCGTAAAAACGATATCCTTTCCTTCTGTGAAAAACTCTGCTGTAAACCCCGCACCACCGTAGTAGTATTTTGGGTTTTCGCTTCCTTTAGGAATCTGGTTCGTTATTTCGTACTTGAAGTCTTTGCCAAATTTTTTCTTGAAGTGTACCTGAAAAAGTTCCGGTTTGAAACCGGACATAAGCATTGTCTTTATGCCTGTTGCGGTTGCATAATATCTCTTGCTAAATTCATCACTGTCTATTCTGGAAGATGTACTTTTAGATGCCTTCTTCAATACATCATAGGCAAGATTGATGCTCTTCATTATTTCTACATCACCACCGTGATCTGGGTGATTAACAAGACTTAGTTTCTTGTATCTCTGTTTTATCTTGTCCTGATCTCCAAGGTCATCAACTCTCAGACCAAATATTTCTAATGCCGCATCCACCGACATTTCCGCTTCTCTTATTAGGTATCTTCTGAATCTCATTTACTTCTCCGCTAAGTGTTTGGATTGTATATCTTTCCACTGTTTGTAATCAATAAACTTGACAACATACTTCTTATTGATCTTGTGCTTGTCAATTGTTGCCAATAGATTTTCGTATTTCTCAAAGAAATCGCTTTCCATACTTCTCTTTGCTTTGTATATCTCAGGCATTTCCTTTTTCAGTTTCATCATGGAATTGTAATATTTCTTCTGTAGCAATATATACAAATGTGACTTAGGTGGAACTTTCAGAACCTTGTCCTTTACTACCCATTCACCTTCACTGCTGTATATTGGTGTTACATGGTTTTTGAACACTCTGAATATAAGTTTTTCAAAAGTATGATAATTCAGGTCTTTTATAGGCTCATAATACATTCGTCTAAAGCCCTTGCTCCATTCTTTCTTGTCATCTATATCCGCTTCATCTGCCAGTGCTTTCATGAACCATGTGTACAGGTCTTTTATATTATTGATCGTTAGACTCTTTACATCCTTTCTCCATGATAGCGTTTGATATGGTGCTGAGTATCTTATATCATATTCTGTCATGAAACCCGCTCTAGCAAATTCTATGAACAAATATTCAAGAATGTTTCTCAAAACCCCGGCTGTATCGTTCGTTCTTTGGTAAAGCCTGTTCAATGCCCACATATTCTTACTGAAGAAGTAATGTGGATTATCGTACATGAATCGTGTCAATTTGTTTAACTTTACTACTTCTGGGCCTTTCATAATCAGCATAGCATCTCTGGCTACACCTAACCAATTAAATGCCATATCGTGTTTATCACTGATACCTGTTAGACCATCCAGTTTCATATCTGCTAACTGTTGTATGGATTGCTCTGGGTTCCTACCTACATCAAACACCACTCTGAATGTACGTGGAACGTCCATAGGATCAAATGATTTTTCTATCAGGTATCGTCTCAGTCTCATCTTACTTTATTGCTTTCATTCTTTTTTCGATAAACTTCTTCATAGCCATCAATGCTTTCATATCGTTCATACCAAGAAACTTAGTAGAATTACCATCATAGTCAGAAACCTTTACGTTGATTGTTTCCGCTGTAGGATTGATTCTATTCAGTTCCATTGTGGTATAATCTTCATCAATTCTTTCTTCTTCCGTAAGAAATTTTTTCAAATTCATTTTTATCTCCTATACTGGATATACTTCAAAGTTTGCTTTCTCTGTTGTAACAAAACCAAAAGTAGGCTCTACGATTGATAATCTACCATATATAGGAACATTACCAAATCCCTTTCCCTTCTTTGTTCCTTTTATGGTTATAACATAGATGTCCTTTTCTACTTTGCTTTTGATTATAAGTGTCTTCTTGGTCATCTGTTCAGACGGGGCTGAACCATGCTGTTGATAAATGCGTCTGCGTACTGCATCTACTTTTATCTCATCACCTTCTTTATAGTTCTTCTGGAAAGGTGGTCGTTTCGCTTCAACCAAATATTTTCTTAGTCTCATTTTTATCTAACTCTGTATGATAACTTATCACCAGAAAAAGAGCCAACAACTTCACCATCAACAATAACATCTATATTAGAATCCTTTATTTCTTCTTTGGTGTAGTCTTTTAATATTTGATCTAAGTTTTTAACTACTCTCATTTTTGATCTTCTCGGACTAATTCTAAATTGAAGATTTATTTTTGATTCTTCTATGCCCATATATTTTTCATATATTTTCATGTTTACTCCTATGACTTACTGTTTCCATCCCTTAGTCTCATTAGGAACTTGGCAATACGTCTGTCACCGAACCACCACGTTACACAAGACACGGTTAGATAGATAACTGCTGTTGTCACTTCCTGAAACAATGCTGTTGCTTGTACTGCTGTCATTGCTTCTATGTTCGCCTTCTGCATTATCTCCCATGCCATCCATGTGATCCATGTGGTTACACCTGTCATATACATTGTCAATCCCGGTCTCATAAGTGCCTTCAGGAAATCCACTATTCCAAATAGAAAGGCCACTATAACACCAACAGGTACAGATATATAACGAACCCATCCGGTTTGCCCGAATAGTTTTGCGATCCATCTGTCAGAGAACAGGTCTTTGTTGCCTTTGTCTATACTTTTGATATACGCTTCTGTGTCAGCAAGTTCTACTGCTGCTTCCGTCTCTGTTTCTATCTTCTTCAGTTGCATTTCGAACTCCGCTTTCATAGCTTCTGTTTCCAATGCTACCATGTCTTTTTGAAAACCCCATTTGGCTTTCTCAAATTCGTTCTTTAGCTTCTGAAGTTTGTAGTTTGTGATTGAGGTTACTACCGAACCAACCAATCCCGTGATTCCACCAAGTATTACATCCCACATAATATTATCTCCTATAGCTTGTTGTTATAAATTTTCCACGTCACTTCTTGAAAGGCTTCCAGATTCATTTTACCGCTCTTCACAGCATTGAAAACTATTTTCGTTTTCTGTGGTAACGTGCTAGCTTTTTTTATTTTTTCTTCCATGTTTTCAATCAAGTATTTTTCATGTATTTTCATTAGAATGATTCCTTTATTGTCAATGTGAATGGTTCCCACCGCATATGATTTTCAAACTCTCTAACTGTTATCCTACTATTGGTTACAAGACGCTGAGACTTCCATATAGCGTGTGTTTTTCCTAACAGTATACATCCATATACGTCACTTCTAAAACCCTTCTTAGTGTCTCCTGCCCAATTTCCTGAATGAATTAGAATCCAGTTTCGATTGGGAACATTTTTCAACCAATAAGTGTTTTTTTGTCTGCTAGGCGAAAATCTCTTTACGCAATTATATGTTCCTGCCGGTATACATGAATAACGGTTTATGTTTTCTCTCCAAGGAAGTTCCAGAGCCATACAGGAAAATCCATTAGTGAATAACATACCTTCCGTTCCATGATCACTTCTTCTAAGTCTCCACAACTGAACTGTGTTTTCCGCTTTCTCTAATTCTCCGTTTACATTTACAACTGTTGTCATATTACCACCTTTTTCTTGAACCTTTTTTAGCATATCGAAATGCCTTGTCATTTGCTCCTACCTGCAATGTACGCACTTGATCCATGATAGGTTGCAACTATGCCACCCATGATGATATAAAAAATAATAAATGATTCTTCCAGTAAGGGAAGTCTTGTGTCTGGAACGACAAAGACCTGAAGACAAAGTGCGCCAATCATGGACATGAATGCTCCCCATGCCTGTCTTCTTCTGTTTCTTCTTCTGATAAGCTCCACATCCTGCTCTTGTTTATTGAGCATCACCACACTTGTTCTGTCATCATATATGTCTACGGTTTTCTTCTTATCACCGTGATCGTATTCATAACTCATGTTTTATTCTCCTTTAGATACAGAACTTCAGTTTTATTTATTTTTTAGAATAAATACTTATAGTATATTGTACCGGAGGTGGATTATTGGCAACGTTAGAAGAAACACTTAGTCAGAAGCACGATTTGACCGAACAGGATTATGAGAATTTCAAAGACGAATTCAGATATTGGACACAAAGATACAGCCTGAACAATTGGGAGTTTCATTTTTTCTTTGAAGATGATTCTGAAGAGAACCCATCCAGAGCGAGACTTATGACTGATCATGATGCAAGGATTTGTTTAGTAACACTTTGCAAGGTCTGGGAAGGAGAAGAACCAACAGAGATTGCCATTAGACAATCTGCCTACCATGAAGTAGTTGAGCTTCTTCTTAGTAACATGAATCTATTGATTCGGCAGAGAAGCGTTTTAGAGCGTGAAGTAGAAGAACAGGTTCATGTAGTCATAAGAACCCTTGAGAACGCACACTATTTTGAAGACATAAAAAGAAGAAAGGCCAAATAACCGGGAAGGTTATTTGGCCTTTCAGCCTTGGAAGACTTTTTTGCAGGAGTGTACCCTATTGAGCATCGATCTTTAGGGTTAGTCTCCGTAGATGCTCCTACTCTCCCGCTTTTCGGATTTTACGGAGTTTTTTCTTCTCTTCCAATCTTTTCTGTTTTGCAATTCTACGTGCTTTGTTTTTCTCCCATCTTCTTTCTGCATTGTAACGTTTATGAGATGGTTTGCGTCCTGCACGTCCGTACTTGCGATTTTTCTTGCCTTCTTTCTTTCTCTTTTTTTGTGTGGGAAGAATAATATCCAATGACCTCACCCCCTTTTATAGGAATTTACGTCATTGGAATGCCCCCCTCAGAAAGTTTTTGTTCATCTAAGTATCTCCTTACTTTTACTACGTCTTGAAGACGCTCAAGAATTCTGGATTCGTAGTTCTTCCCATCCCGAACCCAATCTTCATACAACTCTTTGTGTGTGTCATCTTCAATATGTGGATCACGATGTTCAATTAGAACATCATTCAGAACGATTTTCCTACCGACTCTACTACAAACAAAATGCTGCCAACTGTCGTTTGATATCTTCTGACCATGTGGAACAAAATAACCAAGTACTTCTGTCAATTTCCTGCCGATAAATGGATGTGTGGCAAAATCCTTCTCACTATCTTTTCTTCCTCTGCCGTTCATACCACATATGAAGAAGATTCCATCTGGATAATCAGCGGCAGTGTTGTGGATTATCTTATCCCACCCCTTTGTCTTGTATATAAGATCATCAGTGCAAAGTTGAAGTATATCTCCCGTAGATGCTTTCCATGCATCGTTCCAACAATCACCCAAAAACACGGGTCTCTCATTTACGATAAATCGGGTCTTTGGTAATCTCTCAGTGATTTCGATCAAACTCCCCGTGGAGTCATCGTCAAAATCTACTCTCACGATCAACTCCAAAGACCCAATATCATGAGCGGTTGATATTATTGAATCAACGAAGTCCTTTACAAAATGTTGTCTCCGTCTTGTCGGTAGTAGTAAAGATATCATACAATGATTTCTTCAATATTATTCAATATACCTTCTCCCTGTTCCAGTGATGCAAGAGCATCGAAGATTTTGTCTGACCAACCGGTGATCAAAAATACTCCGTTGTTCTTTACATCCAAAGGCATCGGTGATTGACCATAGCTGTTCAAGTCGAACAGATACAATCTTGAATCTGGGCAAAAACTCTTGTAGGTATTCCACATACCAACAATATCTCCCTGTTCACCCCTTCTTCCCCAACGGGTATCCATACCGTACATCTGACAGTCGGTGAAGATCATAACACGATCATATTTGATCTTGTTATTCAATGCCCACTGAATAACCTTGTATCCATGTGTGCTGTAACCAACTTCACCTTCTCTACGATGGATTTCATTGGTTGCTTGAAGTACTCTTTCACGTGGCAAGTCATCCAATACCTTCCAACGATCACCAAACATTCCTACCGTTGCAGAGTTGCACTTGGTTTGTGCAAGCATCATCAGCAATGCCCCAATGTCAAATGACTGAACAATTGATCTTGGTGAAACGGTTTGCTGCATTGATCCTGAAACGTCAGAAGCCATAAGAACATCGGCATCCTTGAATGCAGGAATATTGTCTGCTGCGTGAAGTGCTGCCACTTCCAGAGCATCCAAGATAACAGGTAGAAATAGATGATCAACTCTTGCACCATCTATTTCATGTTGTGTGTTCCAGTATCCACGTCTTTGTACAGGGCCACCGGCAAGCATTCTATATGCTGACA
>WOR8_10008199_pt1 | contig 12494 bp, 11 predicted proteins | sample DeeMarSeWOR38_10_FD_19890 | JGI IMG/M metagenome (IMG submission 19890) | reverse complement strand
AGTTTTTCGAACATCTTTACGGCTGGTGAATTTACTCCCGTGGTCGCGGTGACCAGATCATAAATTTGTCCCTCAGAATTGCGGGTTTTCACCACGGGATAGCCATCGACTAAGGTCACTTCATTCACCCGCTCATTGATCAGAACAGCTCCTCTCTCGAGTGCCAGTTGCAACAGATGCTTATCCAATCCGATGTAATTGAATTCTTTCAAATCCCGTGGACCGGCCGATAAACTGTTGCGATCCGTTTTTCCTTAAGCGGCGTATCAATTTTTACACTGCCAACATCCATATGCAGGACGTATGAATCGATAGCGCGCTGCACCACAGATCCGGGCAGGTTGATACCTTCAGCGGCTAACATCTGGACCAGGGTTTCAGAGACAATGCCAGCACACATGTTACACCCCGCTGGGCCCGGGTTGAGGAAATCGCGCGGCTCGTAGATGTCAACGGAAATTTCCAGCTCAGCTCGCTCTGCCATATCCAGCAAAAAAATGGCGAAGAAAGTGCCCGCTGGACCTCCTCCAATCACAGCAACACGCGAACCATCCTTTAACTTTAGAGAGGATTGCTCCTCTTGAACACCATTTACCGCTTGGTTATCTTTTCCCATATCTGGTTTCTCCTTCATTAATACTCTTTATCTCCAAAATTGATTACAACCAGAAACATAGAATGAATGAAATTAAAGTTTGTCCGGCAAATGTTCATCTGGGATTGAATAAAACCAATAACTTTGCGTCTAATTACCCATAAGAGCTATGTCACGGATGATCATAAAGAAATCAAATTCATAAATGAAATGCTGATTTTCAGCACCAGTGATCAGTCATCCTGGGAAGAAATGAGCCATAATGAGGTTGCTTCAGGCTGGAGCGTTTCCTGAACCACATCCAACAGCGAAATGGTGAGATTGTCCAAGTCTACTTCATCACGAGCAATAACAGCGAATTGGGCGAGGGCACGCCCAGCGTCGTACTTCTGGCGGTAAAAGCGGCGGTCAATAAATTCCTGTACACGGGTGCGGAGAGGATTGAAGAGAGATGCAATAGTTAGAGTTGAAATCACAATTACAACAGGCGATCCTTGGCCTGTAAGCCTAACCACGAGATTTTGCAACACCAAAATCGTTCCAAAATACACCAGCGCCAGCAGCCCAGTTAACAGAGTGTACTGTAGCGTGCGACGGATGATCAGGTCGATATCCCATAAGTTGTATCTGAGGATCGCTATGGCGTATGCCAGCAGCAGGCTGGAGTAGATGGAAAGCCCAAGCACAGTTTCAACCATCGGTGGTAGCGGCGTCAAAATCAGGGAAATAATAAGACCAACAGAAACTATGCTCGCAGCAAAGGCAAACCACTTGATCTGCTGACGTTCGATCACAGCAGCCCTGCGGTAGCGTAATATAAGCAGGACGGAGCAGATGAAGAATAATGCTGCAATCAATATATCGATCAATGCGCCGCTAATTTCATAATAACCTGCCAGCTGCTCGATCCCTAGCGGGTTATCCCACTCAGGGAAGTAATCCAGCGGTCCTGGACGAAATACCTCCAGGAATTGTATGATGACGGCGAACCAAGCCAACCAGAGGACCGGAAGCCAGCGCTGAGATAAAAGTCGCCCGGTGGGAAAAAGTAAGAAAGGGAAAATTAAAAGCAGTGTGTATCCGATATATTCCATCCCGTTTGTCAGGGCAGCAAATACTTCCACGGCAGGTAACGAGCCTGGTTGCATCTCAAGTCCCATGTTCGCATACCAGCGCATGAACTCCTGGGCAGAAAGGGTGAACAACCCAGCTAGAAGAAACCAGCCGATCGAGTTCTCAGGATGGCGAGAGGCGATCAAACCTCCCACAATGAGGTAGGATAGGGCGAACGGTGCGAAAACATCAGGATCGACTGTATTGATTTGAATTCCATCCGCAAATGACGCAACCAGCAACATCCCCATGCTCAGCAAGCCAATACCCCAAATAAGGAAGGTTTGTTTCTGTGTTCTCATTGTGTAAGCCTCCGCTTCATCAATATCATGTTACAGAGCCATCACCAATCCTGTCTCAGTCTAAAAATAATCCGATCTGGCTGTATGGTGTCTTGCACCATGCGCAAAACCGCTCTACCGGTCATAGCCTGGAAAATAAGCCTCCCAGCACAAGTCCGTACACCCCGTGCGCGATCACCCAATGCCAGTATGGAAGAATATCGAGAGGGGAGTTTGTGTTCGGCAGGATCGCAAATTGCGCCAGGAGTAACAGAATCGCGGCATAAGCCAGCCCACCAAGCCAGATTACAATTTTTCGATCCGAGGCACGTTTCAGTAAAGGCCAGATCAGTGCTCCAAATAAAGCACCATATATTGCTGAAACGGCTAAGTGGCCAAACAGCCCCAGCCATGGTGAGGTCAGCTCACCTGTACTGAAATGACTTGCCACTACCACTGGTGATTCACCTGAGAGCAAAGCGAAGGCTGCCAGACTGAGATACATCGCCACGCCACTCACCAGGCCATAAATCAAACCATCTACGGCCAGATTGGTTAGATTGCTTCTATTATCTGAGATATCACTGGTTTTATCCATAGTATTATCCGCCTAATTTTCTGGGTAATTGGGTTTCTCGTCAAACTTGAACTTTTGGTGAAATATTACCTCTTGGATATTTGAGGATTTGTACCTGATAAATTAGAACCTACCGCAAATTTATTCAAATAATAAACAATCACCGTAACGGAAACGTTACTGAAACCGTTACGGATTGCAATTCCGGTAAAATTCGATAGAAAATTGCATGAATCAACAAGTGAACGGACGGGGGAAAAAACAATACAGCGCTTCGGAAAACTAATCTCGCATGATCAGATTCGTGAACTGGTTCTTAAAGAGATCAGTTTGGTTCGTCTTAAGCAGGGATTCCTATCCAAAGCTGAGCTGAGTTAATCATAATTGGGAATTGTGATTGATATTCAGCTATGTCATATCCCTGATAAGCTGATTGTTTATAGCTTCGTAACTATCTGTAACATCACCTGTCATATTTCGTTATTTACTCTGTCAGTGAATGTGGGGAATAATCTCGTTTAACTCAGCTTGAAAAACGCTGCACAAACGAGAAGAATATCCATTTTCCGCAAAGATATTATTTACAGTCAAACTAACAAAAATTAAAAAAGATCAATGCCAATTATGGAGGAAATATGATGCTTAAAGATTGGAAAAGTAAGTCTCTAGTGATACTTTTTATTGTTTTTGGTTTATTTCTTCAAGCCTGCGGGCAGCAACCGCAGGAAAAAGCTCAGGTTAAGGTTGTGACTCTTCCTTTCATAACCTTTTCACCCTTCTACATAGCATTAGATGAAGGATACTTCGAAGATCAAGGGCTGGAAGTTGAATTAGTCAACATGACAGTACAGGAGGAGATTCTTCCGGCACTTTCGAGCGGGCAGGTGGATGTGTCCTCAGGATTATTGAGCGCAGGTATGCTAAACATCATCGCCCGCGGTGGTGAGGTGAAAATAGCCGCGGACAAGGGTTACGTTGATCCTGAAGGGTGTATCAATTGGGCGGTCATTGGTCGCCGAGAGTTAATCGAATCTGGAGGACTAGATTCCGCAGAACAACTCGAGGGACTGACTGTTAATATTGTTCCTTCAACCTGGCTGGAATTTTACTTATCTAAAGTTCTCGAATCTGGGGGATTAACGCTGGATGACATAGAGAAAACCAATGTTTCAGCTCCAGCGAATCCAGATGCACTTGATCAAGCACAAATCGATGTGGCGGTCAACAGCGAACCATGGGTGACTCGCTTGAAGAAAGCCGGCCACCTGCCTGTATTAGCACTCCCGCAGGAAATTCTTCCAGATGCTGCCGCGGCTGTGATGGTCTATGGACCCACATTGTTAGGCGAAAATTCTGACGTTGGTACACGCTTCATGACTGCCTACTTACAAGCAGTTCGCCAATTCAACGAAGGAAAGACAGCGCGTAATATTGAAATCGTCTCCAAATTCACTCAACTCGATCAGGAATTGTTGCAGGAAATGTGTTGGCCAGCCCTAAGGGATGATGGAGACCTGAACGTTCAAAGCGTTTTAGATTTCCAAGATTGGGCAATCGCTGCTGGGTATGTTGAATCTCCAGTCACCGAAGAAGATTTTTGGGATGATCGCTTTGTCAAGGCAGCGAATCAGGCGCTGGAACAAGGACAATGAATCCTCCCCACTCGACTGAAATTTATGCAGACCACATTACAAAACATTATCAAAGTCATAATGGCCAGGTTTACGCACTGGAGAATGTAAACTTTAAAATTTCAGCTGGTGAAATTGTCTGTATCGTTGGACCCAGCGGCTGTGGAAAATCGACTTTGTTGAAAATTCTAGCTGGATTGATAGAACCAACCAGTGGACAGGTAAGATTTTCAAATGGCTCCAACGATTCAGGCATCCGGACTGCGCTAATCTTTCAAGAGCATGGTCTTTTCCCTTGGATGACAATTTTAGATAATGTTGCTTTTGGGCTCGAAAATCTAGGGGTAGGCAAAATTGAACGCCAGCAGAAAACCCAGACGTTCCTGGAGCAATTAGGGCTTGGAGAATTCAGCCACTATTATCCATCGGAGCTATCCGGTGGAATGCGTCAGCGGGCGGTAATTGCAAGAGCTGTTCTCGTAGAACCAAATCTATTACTGATGGATGAACCATTCAGTGGATTGGATGCCCAGAGCAAGTTAGTCCTCCAGGAGGAAATGCTTCATATTTGGAAGACCTTCCAGCAAACGGTGATCTATGTGACCCATGAGATAGAAGAAGCAATTTTACTTGGTGATCGAGTCCTATTGATGACAGGTCGTCCAGGTAGCATTAAAGAAGAAATTGAGGTGCTCCTTGACCGACCAAGAGATTTACGCGATAGAGATCAACCTTTTGTCAGAGAGACGAAATGGCACATATGGAAAGCGATCGAAGGACAGGTTCGCCAGAGTCTTCACGTTTCTGGTTGAGCAATAAAATTCAGTTTAATATTTCATTCAATGGGAAAGTAATAGCCGGGCTTATATTCGCTGGCCTGTTGCTTTCCTGGGAAATGGCTGCACAATTTGGTGTCATTTCACCCTTATATTTTCCACCACCAAGCTTTATCTTACAAAAAATTGGTTCTCTTCTCACGAATGGGACTTTGATTAGTAACACACTAATTACTTTGGCCCGTATGCTAATCGGGCTCGTAATTGGAGGCTCGCTGGGCTTGGTCCTTGGTTTAGTTATGGGTTGGTCAGATAGGTTTCGCGAGGTTATTGATCCTTTTGTTGCCGCTATCCATCCACTGCCGAAAATTGCGATATTACCACTGATCATGGTGATATTCGGAATTGGCAACCTTTCCATAATGATTGTGGTTGCAGCCGGCGCATTTTTTCCAATGCTGATTAATACGATGTCGGGTGTAGTTCAAATTCATCCAATTCACTTTGATGTTGCTAAAAATTACCAAGCCAGTTCAATGAAAGTATTTCAGCGGGTGATCCTTCCAGGCAGTGCACCTTCAATCCTGGCAGGGCTGCGCTTGGCTCTGAATACAACCCTGCTCTTGACTGTTGCGGTTGAAATGGTCAGCTCAATAAGTGGATTAGGAGGGATGATCTGGATGGCTTGGACAACAATGCGCATCGAAGAAATATATTCCAGTTTGGTTGTAATTACCTTATTTGGAATTCTAATTAATGTGTTTTTGATGCTGTTAACTTCATGGCTCCTCCCATGGCAGGAGAAAAGATCATCCTGAACATCATAAAAATCATAGAAGATACCACGAATAGCGAGTTACTAGTACCTGGGGAATTGATTTAATGATTACAAAAAAGTCAGAAAAACCAACCCGCCGATCACCATCTGAAAGCGATGGATGGCATTCAGGCGATGAAAATGACGCACTAAGCACAAGGTTTGAGAAGATAGTTCGATTATTCCCGGAAAATATCGCTATCCAAACCGAGGATAGTCAATATACCTACCAGCAGTTAAATAATTCAGCAAATCGATTGGCTATGGCAATATTGGACAGATGTGGTCCAGGCGCAGAACCAATTGTTATTCTTTCCAACCATGATGCAAAGACTTTACTGGCGATGTTAAGCATCTTGAAAACTGGAAAATTTTATGTACCCCTAGATCCATTTTCCCCCATGCCAAGAAATATAACCATATGTGAAGACGTCTCTCCTTCACTGATCATAACAAATGATGCACACATCGAAAAGGCAAACCAATTTGGGCGTAATCTTCTAAATATTGATGAACTCGACTTGAGTGGGAGGGCAAATGATTTAAACCTTGATATCCTTCCTGGATCATATCTTAATATTATTTACACCTCCGGATCAACCGGTGAACCTAAGGGGGTTATCCAGATTCAAAGCAACATTATGTTCGACACAAAAATAACATCTTCCACATTTAATTATTCTTCAAAAGATCGTTTTGGGTTAGTCATGCCCTTTACATTTGGTGCCTCAGTCGCAGATATTCTTGGAGGTCTATTAAACGGCGCAACGGTTATTCCCTTTAATGTTAGATCGAAGGGTTTGGAGAAAATGGCAAGCTGGTTCAAGGAACAGAAAATAACTGTGACTCACATGGTACCCACTATTTTTCGCCAGTGGATGAACTTGCTTGAGAAATCAGACCGCTATCCTCATATGCGTGTGATCAAGCTGGGGGGAGAAACCTTGTTGAAAAGTGATCTAGATTCATTCAAAGGACATTTTTCGAGTCAATGCCTATTACGAAACGGACTTGGCACGACGGAAACTTATTTAATCGCTGAGTACTTGATGGATCGAAATACCACTTTGGATGGAGCAGTAATTCCTGTTGGAAAAGCAACTCCGGGAAGAGAAATCCTAATCCTGGATGAAAATCGGAATTCTGTAAATTCTGGAGAAATTGGGGAAATCGCTGTAAAAAGCAGGTATTTATTCCCTGGTTACTGGCAAAATCCTGAGGCAACTTCCAGTGTTTTATATGCAGATCCTGAAGGGGGTGACAAAAGGATTTATTTGATGGGTGATTTAGGTCGGGTGAGCCAAGATGGAAATATTGAACACCTAGGCCGTAAAGATGACATGATTAAAATCCGGGGTCAGCGGGTTGACCTTGGTGAAATTGAATTTGCGTTGTTAGATATTGAAGGAATTACGAATGCAACGGTAACATCCCTTTCAAATTCCGAAGGCAGCAACCGCTTGGTGGCTTATCTCATCTCCAACCTTGAAAAACCTCCCGGCAAGGCACACCTGCGCGAGTTGTTATCCAAAAAACTCCCCTCCCACATGATTCCTTCTCACTTTATGTACTTAGAGAATTTTCCGTTACTTCCTTTCGGAAAAATAAACCGAAAAGCACTCCCTCATCCAGATTGGGACAACCTTGACCGGGAAAATCCTTACCAACCGCCTCGGGATGCAGTAGAACGAGAGTTAACACAAATCTGGTTGGATTCCCTGAACTTACAAAAGCATGGGAAAGAGATCAAGATTGGAATTAAAGATAATTTTTTTGAGTTAGGAGGTGATTCCCTGTCAGCAACTGAATTAACTTTATCCATTGAGGATCATTTCCAAATAGAACTCCCATCCCAAATTATTTATGAAAAAGCAACAATAGCGGAACTGGCATCTCTAATTAACGAGCTTAGAGAAGGTGGTCAGAAGGATGCTATTGCTGCAGATGATGAAGACTTGAAACGCGCTCTGAATCTGCTTGAAAAATTCTAATGATTGATAGCTTTCATGAAGGAATTTTGGACTTCCTCCTCCTATGGCAATAAGTAATTCATTACGGGTCGGAGTTGTTAAATGGAACAAGAACAATGCATTGGCAGTTGGTTACATTGAGAAAATTGAACAACTGGGCCACCAAGCTTTTACATTCTTATACGATCACAAAATACCAGAAAATCTCCACGTAATTTTCGTCTTTGGACCATTTAATAGTCTTGTGCCACTAGCAAATCAGCTGATAGCTATCTCCCCAGAGAAACGACCTTTGTTAGCATTATTAATGACTGAACAATTCCCCAACCCTAAAACGCCAGAATGGTTCAGATACTATTTTGGGCGAATCCGCACAAAATTAGAGCTGGCAGCACATCGAAACAATCATGGGGGCAGCAAATCATGGCGCAAACGTAATTCCCTTGGATGGTTAACTTCAAGAGCCATAAGATACAGGTATTATGGGGATCTGTTCTGGCTTCGGGATCAAGGTCTATTATCTGCTCTTGCAACCTATTCTGATTGGACCGCTGAGTTTTTGCGTGCACGGGGTTTCGATCCTGTTGTGCCAACCCGTGGTTTCAATCCTGCATGGAGTGCAGATATAAAAGTTGATCGCGACGTCCCTGTTTTATGGTTAGGCAAATATGGCAGCAGACGTCGGAAAAAACTGATAAAACAAATACGAGTTGAATTAAAGTCAAGGGGTGTGGATATGCTGATGGTTGATGGTGTTGAACACCCGTATGTATTCGGTGATGAACGAAATATACTACTCAAGCGTTCCAAGATTGTCCTGAACCTGGTGCGAGAGAAATGGGACGATAACTCATTGCGATTTACTTTGGCTGCCCATAACCGGGCATTGATTATTTCAGAACCTTTGCTTCCACATTCTCAATTCATCCCTGGGGAGCATATGGTCGTCGCGCCAATCGAGAAAATACCAGAGGTGATAGTTTATTACCTCGATCATGAAGATGAGCGTAAAAAGATTGCGCAACAATCTTTCCAGCTGATCAATAAACACAAGGAAATTGGCCTGGGAATATCAGAAATTCTTCAGAAAGCAATCAATAGCCAGAAACATCATTGACTTGGAGAGTTCGCGATAACTTCATGACAGGATATAGAAGTTCGGAATATGCGCATTCATTCAGCGAGTTCGGTCTCCCGCGAGAATTACCAGGGTCGGGTGGTTGGATATTACAGCGCCAGATAGGTGGGCTTCAACTCTACGACGCGATTGGATGTTATCCAATTTTCGCTTGCCAGGACTGGAGCCAGCTGCCGGCTGACATAAACAATCTCGGTGATGAGTTGGTTAGTCTTGCTCTAGTCACCGATCCTTTTGGAAATTATGACCAAGAGCTGCTCCGGGAATGCTTTCCGCATGTTTGTATTCTTTTCAAGCAACATTATGTCATAGATCTGAATAAAAATCCTGAAGAATTCATTTCCAATCATCATAAAAGACGTGCCCGGAAAGCATTTGAAAAAGTTGTCGTCCGTGTCCACCCCGAACCACTGAAATTTGTGGATTTGTGGTTTGAATTGTATCAGACCCTTGTAAAGCGCCACCATTTACGCGGGATCAAAGCCTTTTCCCGAGAAGCATTTGCCAGGGTGTTATGCCTACCTGGAATAAAGGTATTTTATGTTGAAGCAGATCAACAAGTGATCGGCGCTCATTTGTGGCTGGTTGAAGGTGAGATCGCTTATAGCCATCTAACAGCGACAAATCCATTAGGTTACAAATTGATGGCTTCTTTTGCGTTACATTGGTTTGCAATTGAATATTTTTCCGGACTTGTGCGCTGGTTAAACTTAGGTTCAGGCGCAGGATTGAAGGATAAAGATGGGAATGGCCTCAGCAAGTTTAAGGAAGGTTGGTCAACTGGAACCAAGCCGGTTTATTTTTGCGGGCGCATCCTCAACCAGGATAAATACATCGAGCTCTCACAATCTTTGCACGCGCAGGATGTCGATTACTTTCCACTATATCGGCGAGGAGAATTTGCTTAATTAAAAATTGAGTCTGAGTAAATTTATGGAAAAAATTATCTTATTTGGGAATGGGCAAGTTGCAGAGGCATCATACCTTCGTTTCCTTCATGATCCATCCTATCAAGTAGTCGCATTCACTGTTGATCAGGATTTCATCACTGATGAAGAGAAATTCGAACTCCCTGTGGTGCCCTTCGAAACTATTCAGTCGATTTACTCACCTGCTGATTTTAAACTACATATTTCAATCAGCTACCGCAAAGTTAACCAGCTGCGCGCCGAAAAGTATATGGCAGCAAAAGCGAAAGGCTACCAGCTGGTTTCATATATCAGTCCACATGCTGATCTTAATCCGGAAGTTGTTATTGGGGATAATTGCGTGATTGGATCGCACACAATAATTGATGCTGGCGTACAGATTGGAAATAATATTATTATCGCCAGTGGAATTGTGATCGGTCACCATACATCAATTGGAGATCATTGCTTTATTTCTGCAGGTGCAACCATCGCCGGGAGTGTTACTCTTGAACCTTATTGTTTCATAGGCACCGGAGCAATCATTCGAGATCGGCTAAAGGTTAGGGAATCAAGTGTTGTTGGAGCGGGGGCTTTGATCTTGGAAGATACGGAGGCGAGCGGGGTTTACCTTGGCAGGCAAGCTCAGAAATTATCTATTACCAGCGATCAGCTACCGCTTGGATGAATTTACAAATGAAAAAAAACATCTACGATCTTGCCATATTTGGAGGTGAACCAGAATTTGATCAAAAACTGTACGTTGGTCAGCCAAATATCAGCAATCGTTCTTCCTTCATAGCCAATGTCGAAGACATTCTCGATCGAAAGGTGTTAACCAATCAAGGTCACTTCGTGCAGCAATTGGAAGAGCAGCTCAGAGAATTACTCGGGGTAAAACATTGCATATTGATAAGCAATGGCACAACAGGGCTGGAAATTGCAATTCGCGCATTGGAACTCCAAGGAGAAGTAATTGTCCCCTCGCACACGTTCATTGCTACCGTCCATGCAATACTATGGCTTGGATTGAAACCTGTTTTTTGCGACATAAATCACGATACTCACAACATAAATCCCAAGCTTATCTCAAAATTAATTTCTCCACAAACCAGCGCAATTCTCGGCGTTCATTTATGGGGGCGAGCGTGTGAGATAGACGAAATTACAAATATCGCCCAACGAGCGGGGATCAGAGTATTTTTCGATGCGGCTCATGCGTTTCACTGCTCACACAAAGGAAGGATGATTGGAAATTTCGGAGATCTTGAGGTATTCAGTTTTCATGCAACAAAATTTTTCAATACCCTTGAAGGGGGTGCAATTACAACGAATAATGATGAATTAGCAAACAAAATCCGCTTAATGAAGAACTTCGGATTTATTGATTATGACAGAGTTGTTAGCCTTGGAATTAATGGAAAATTAAATGAGATATCCGCAGCTTTCGGTATGACTCTTTTGGATGATTTAGAAAACATCCTCAGCACAAATTTCGAAAATTACAGGCACTACGAACAGCATCTGGCTAATTTGCCCGGTTTTAAAATGGTGAAATATGACCAAAGGGAAAAGTGCAATTACCAATACATTGTCTTTGAGATTGATGAACATGACTCTCCCTTATCTCGTGACCAAATCGTCGAAATACTGTGGGCAGAGAATATTTTAGCGAGGAGGTATTTTTTTCCGGGCTGTCATCGGATGCAGCCTTATCGAAGCTTATATACCGACGCAAGTCTATCTCTTCCGATAACTGAACAAGTAGTCTCGCGAACGATATCTCTACCAAATGGTTTTGCAGTCAATTCCGATAGTATCGATCGAATGAGTCAATTGATAACTTTTATCTGTTCTCGAGCTGATCAGATAGACGCTTTAATGTCAACCAATAAGGAAATACTGAAATCCAAACCACAAAAATTACGTCGACATATGATCGAAAGAAAAACTTGATACTATTTGGTTTTCTTTTCCAAAAATCACCTGGTTGAACTCATCTGAAGAACTTTACGGTTTGAAACTGTAGATTTCAAATTTCATTATCTAACTGAAAATGTATTTGTGGAATATTGTCAAATGATATCGGAAGAATATGGGATTCAAAAGGAGATATGCCTTGAGCGGAATCCTTCATGCGATATTTGTGGGGGTTTGGGATTACTGCAACAACTTCAGAGAAAGTTAAATTAGACTTCTCTACCGTACATAAACAAACTCAGGCTTAGGCTGAAACCAAAATAGTGGTTCAAAATCCCGTTCTCGCTTCAAACAATGGCGGATCCAATCCAGACCTGAGCGGAAAAGGCTTTTATCCCGGCGATCTGTGCGGTCGATCCACCCGCTTTGGTTTTCGGCGATAACTTGCAAACCTTGTAGGATCATCCAGAGGTAGGCAAAACACGCAGCCAATAAAAGGCGGCTCACGCGGGCTGGGTCTGACAAAAGACTTTTGTGAATGTGAAATCCGCGACTTTTTTGGTCGGAAAAGAAGGTCTCAATCCGATATCTGCGCCGGTAATAGCGACATGTTTGATACTTGTTTTCCAGATTGCTAAGCAGGTAAATGGGATTTTCATACATGCTGCCCCACCACCCGACCAGGTTCACTTGTACCGAGGCCGCGTGTGTAAACTCTACTTGCCGATACTGAAAGACACTCTTTTTCTGGAGAGGGATGTCGGCAAT
>WOR8_10005269_pt1 | contig 12500 bp, 10 predicted proteins | sample DeeMarSeWOR38_10_FD_19890 | JGI IMG/M metagenome (IMG submission 19890) | reverse complement strand
GACGAGCTTGAAGTGATCCAGATCGATCAGCATCAGGACGCCGGCGCGGTCGAGTGACTCGGCACGCCGCACTTCGTGGGCAAGATCGATGAGAAAACGACGTCGGTTTGCCAGCCCCGTCAAGTGGTCCTGGTTGGCAAGCAGTATCAGCCGCCGTTCGTCACGCTTGGCCTTGCTTACATCGCGCGTAGTGCCACGGTAGCCAAGAAGTTGCTTACCCTCGACGATGGGTATCCCATTCAGGCTCAAATAGTGGCGTGCGCCGTCGGGCACCGTAATGATGCATCCCACGTCCTTGAAGGCGCGAGCATTGTCCGCCCCATCGCCAAGGCGGGTCGTGATATCGGACAAGTTGTCGCGAGGAAAGATCTCAGCCAGGCGACGGCCGATAAAGACCTCCGGTTCAAGTGCAAGGAATGCCGACACACTGCTCGAGACATAGGTGAAACGCCCTCCGGCATCAGTCTCCCAAAGCCAGTCGGAGGAACTCTCTGCAAAGTCGTGGAAGCGCTGCCGGTTCCGCTCCAGTTCGTACTGCGATGCGCTCAGGTCCGCCGACATACCGTTGAGGGAACAGGCCAGTTCACCCAGTTCGTCGGCACGGTTCAAGTCCGCCATATGACCCACCTGCCCGGACGCGATCTGCCGCGTTGCCTCGACAAGCGCCGTGATCGGGCGTGTGAGATTTGCTCGGCTGATGCGGATACCGAACAGAGCAGCAAGCAGCAGGATCAGCAATGAGAACAGCAGCGCCCTGACAGCAAGGAACTGGTAGGGCTCCCAATAGCTGGCCAGGGTATGGGCCAGCAGGACGTGGGCAACACGGGTCTCCCCGTCACCCGCACGAATGGGGTAGACGTGGCCGACATATTCGGTGCCATCTGCGTTGAACCGCAGCGGCCGTTTTTGTGGCCCTGGGTAACGCAGGTCCGGCAATGCCACCCCAAGACCGGGAATGGTGGACGCTAGCACCACGTTATTGGCGAATAGTGCCGCCTTGGTGTGCGCCACATCCCTGAACGCGGCGAGCCGCTCCGGGTCGAGTTCAGCCGCGCTGACCAAGATACCAAGCGAACCGCCGAGCGGACTTTCAATCGGGACCGCCACCAGTGACAGCAGGGTGTCAAAGATTAGGGCGTTGCCGTAGGCGACTCCACCGGTTTCAGCCGCACGGCGCACCACGGCCTGCAGTGGCGGAGACGAGACCAGGTAGGGCGATGAGAAATGGGGTTTGCGCCCTTCGACAACCGCGTCGCCGGGATCCACACCCCGATACAGCGCCAGCACTTCAACACCGGGCCGGAGGTAGAGATCCTCGAGCACCCCCCGCACGGTATCACGGTCGCCCGTCAGGAGCGCTGCCAGCAAAGGCGGTTCACGGCTGAGACCGCCTGCCGTCGCCAGCATCTGCTCAAAAGCGCTCTGCTGCGCCTGCGCAAAAACACGTTGCGCCCGCCTGAGGTCCGTGTCGATCTCAGTGTTGACGTGATTGCGAACCAGGTAATACGCCGACGACCCCAGGGCAACCAGTACCGCGGTAAGCAGCGATACAACAAACAGGGTGTTTTTCTGGGCAATGTCCATCGTCACGTGCTCAAAAGCCCGGCTCCGGCGGGAAAAGATCTGCAATTCCGATCCGTTGCGCCGAAGTCTCCTGCAGCCCCGGCGCATCCCTTCTTACCGTCAAGGTCTCATTCAATGCCGGCGCCGAGGAGCGGGCCAGTGTTTCCAGCGTCCGTGTTTCGGCACCCGGCGTGGCAATCCTCACCCGCCAGCGGCCAGGAGTGAGCTTGCGGAATGCAAAGGGCTCTCCAGGCGTCAGCATTTTGATGTGAGGTGTGTCCAGCACATCGATCCGCGCATAGGTCCTGGCATGTATCCGACAGAAAACATGCCAAGTGGTGCTACGCTCGGATTGAACCTCCCCGCTGCCGACCTCGCCATGCTTCTGCTTTCCGAGCCGTAGCACGAATGGATTCTCTGCCGAAACGGCAAAGAGTTCATGGTATACATCGTCGTGATTATCAAATCGCACGCGGTCACCGCGCGTGATCGCAAGGTAGTTTGGCGTGATCCGGTTATCCCGGATCTCGACCCGGTGGGTCTTTGATTCACCGGATGCCGGCGTTCCACGCTCCAGCGGAAAAACAGCAACACTCAATGGACCCGACTCCGGTGTTGTAGGCGCCTGACCAAACACCCCGATATGCTCCAGCTTCACTGTCCCCCGCACCTCTGCCCCCGTAACAGCCGTTATACGAACGGCCAACAAAAGAAGAAGAAACAACGGGGGAGATCCTGCAAGACTGAACTGGCGGGCAACTTTCCTGGTCATAATCCTGAAGCCGAGTAATGCATAAGCAACGGCAAGTCCCTTTTTTCCCTAGCGGCATACTGGGGGTATGTTTTAGTTGCCTGTTTGCATCACAATGGCCCCAATATCATTGGCAAATACGCAATGGCAGAAGCGATGGAGACACCCACACCCGACACCCTCGTCACTTTGCGTGCCAGATTGGCCGACTTCGCGGCGCGACGTGACTGGGACCAGTTTCACTCCCCGAAGAATCTGGCCATGGCATTGATCGCCGAGACAGCCGAATTAGTCGAGCATTTCCAGTGGCTTACCACAGAACAGAGCCAACAGCTGCCTTCAGTGAAGCTTGCCGAGGTGCGCCTTGAACTGGCTGACATCCTAATTTACCTGATCAGGATCGCTGACAAGCTGGATGTGGATCTGGCCAGTGCAGTGCTCGAAAAAATAGCGATTAACGAGCAACGCTACCCTGTCGACCGCGTGCGCGGTGATGCCCGCCGCGCGGAGGAATACCCCTCAGGCGAGTGACAAATCCAGCCACGTTATTTGGGCTGAACAGGGACAGTGCTCACCAGCCCACACAGTCTCCTGGCCGTTGTTCTTACTCCAGCAGCGGCAATGGCTCAAGCCACCCTCGGCGCCGCCGTTATTTTTCGTACAGAATGTCCCGCGCTCCAGTCGTGGCCTGGAGTAGCGACAAGAAGGTCCGGCGTTTTCGCGAGAAACAGCAAGTAAAGGCACCGCTGACAGCATTCCAATGCATCTCGTCTCACAATCGGACATCGACTTTGACGGTGTCGATCTGCGTGCGGTGCGGCGGCGCTTCCTGACAATTAACCACGATCGACTCAAGCGCGTGCATGCCAGCCTGAGGGATAGCCAGAAATCCTTTCTCGATCTTCTACCCCTGTTGTTTCACATCAATCACCCGATGCTGCCGGGTTACCTTTCCGCCAAGACGCCGGCCGGGATCTCGGACTACTCGCCGACCCGACGCAGCGTTGCCGCGGGCAAGGACCTGTCCCAGAGCTTTATCTATCGTCGCAGGGCAAAACGGAATTTTGATATACATGCCATCTTCATCATGGGCAGCAGCGGAACCATCGCCTATTCCGCGACCAGCGATTTTGACATCTGGCTGTGTGTACGCCCGGACCTTTCTCCGGCCCAACAGGCTGCGCTCAGGCGCAAGGCACAAGGAATCGAGAGCTGGGCAGCGTCTTTGAATCTGGAAGTCCATTTCTTCCTCATGAACGATGAAGCCTTTCGCAGTGGCAAACTCGATCACATTTCTGAGGAAGGAAGCGGGACGGCCCAGCATCACCTGCTACTCGACGAATTTTACCGAACCGGGCTTCTTGTCGCTGGGCGTTATCCCATCTGGTGGCTGGTACCGCCACACTACGAGTCGGACTACGACTATTACGTGAGCGAGCTGAAACGAAAGCGCTTCGTCGCTCCTCACGAAACCGTCGATTTTGGCGGGGTTGCGCACATACCCCCGGGCGAGTTCTTCGGTGCAACCCTGTGGCAACTGTATAAGGGGGTTTCGTCCCCGTACAAATCGGTTCTGAAGCTGATGCTGATGGAGGCATATGCCGCCGAATACCCCGATACCAACATGCTCAGCCTCCACTACAAGCAGGCAGTTCATGGTGGAGAAACACGACTCGACGAACTCGACCCGTATGTCTCCATGTGCAACCGGGTTGAGGCCTACCTGACGGCGCGCGGCGAGACCGAACGCCTCGACCTGGCGCGACGATGCTTCTATTTCAAGGTGCGAGAGCGGATGAGCCGCCCTGACCGGCGGGGCAATATTACCTGGCGACGCGAACTCATGCGCGAACTCGTCAATACCTGGAACTGGTCTCAGTCGCGCCTGCTGACGCTGGATTCCCGTCCGTCCTGGAAGATCCTTCGTGTGCTCGAAGAACGCAAGACGCTGGTCCAGGCACTGAGCGACAGTTACCGGATGCTCTCCGATTTTGCCCGCGAGTATGCAGACAGTCAGACAATCGATCCGCGTGAACTGAACCTTCTCGGTCGGCGCCTGTATACGGCCTTTGAGCGCAAAGCGGGCAAGGTCGACATCATCAACCCGGGAATTTCCGGAAACCTCATTGAGAACCGGCTGTCTCTGCATCAGCTCGGCACCCGGCAGGGTGGCTGGGTCCTTTACCGCGGTGATGTCCGACCTGAAGATGCCGAAAAGCACACCCCGCTCAAACGTGGACACAGCCTCATCGAGATCATCGCATGGTGCCACTTCAACGGCTTGCTCCATCCCGGCGCCACGATGGTCAGTCTGCACCCGGATGACTGTGGAGTCAGTGTATGGGAGCTGCGGTCGATCATGGATTGCCTGCAGGATCTGTTTTCTGATCTCGGCGTCCATGAGACCGCCCTCGAGGACCTTGCCCGAAGTGCGCGCCTTCAAAAGGCCGTCGTGTTCATCAATATCGGCACTGACCCGCTTTCCAGTATCAACCGGGAAGGGCTGTTGCGCGTCAGTAATCGAACCGATGCCCTGAGTTATGGAGGATGCCGGGAAAACCTGGCGCTCACGTTCGATCAGATTCTGGTCAACTCCTGGCAGGAGGTGCTGACATTCCGGTACCGCAGTGAACACGCGCTGATGGAGTGGCTGTGCGATTACCTGGCGTGGTATCCACAGTCTGCCGGTGAGGCACCTCCATCACCGGCCGTGTTCAGTTTCTCGTCGACACGCGGCGCACCCATTGCACATCGCATTGAGGATCTGGCCACGCAGGTGATTCAGTGCTTCTATCACAATGAATGGCGCGAACGCGCTCGCTATGTGGTCCAGGTGGGCCACAGCTACTACGTTCTGCAGCCCGAAAATGATGTGCCACGCTACACCTACATCGCCTCTTCCTCAGCCCTGCTGAAACACCTGAGCCTGCCGCAGTCAACGTTCAGCCCCATCATTCTCGACCAGCATGCGCTGGCCGAAACACGTATTCCCTTGCTGCTTGCTGCCAACCAGGCTGGAAAGATTCAGTTATTCTATGAGGTATGCGGAGACAAGGCAGAGGTATTCGTACTGGATGAACTTGGTTCACTGTTTCAGCAGCAGGTTGCCTTCCATGACCACTATGCGCTGCTGGCCCAGTATCAGCAGTTTCTGGAGTCGGTACAACGTCGCCGTGACCTCTTGCTGCAGGAGGACGGTACCACCGCGTGCACAGACGCTGTCCATTATTATCAGATCATCAGTAACCGGGCGGGACAGGTGCAGATCAAAGACGAGCAGATCAACCCGTTCCAGCATCCCGAGCACTACCTTGGGGTCCAGGTGATTGGTGAAATCGTCGACACTGATCAGGTTGTCTTCAACGTCTACTGCAATGATGAAGAGTTCTCGACGCTCGAGTATGGTGAGCAGCTCTTCACAGAAGTCGCCCGACACATTCTTCGCCAGCGCCCGAGCGGACAACCCTATCCGATCTACATCACGGACATTGACCTTCCCCGCGGCCTTCTGGACGGCGGCAATCCCGATCAACTGCAGACCGTCCACTTCCTGAAACACAAGAAACGCATAGAGCAACACCTCAACGATGCCCTGGCCGGGCTCGAGGAGGCCTCCGAAGAACATGTCTTATAAGCGGATCAGTCAGCGCCTCGGATCCGATCAAACATCGAGTGCAGATCTTTCTCCCAGCGATCGAACACTGGTCCCAGCTCGGGTTCGGGGTAGAAGCCCCGGAATCCCCGGGGATTGAGCGTCACCAGTACGGTTTCCTCGTCCTCACCGAAGATGGCTACTTTGATTGGCAGGTAAGGGATCAACTCCGGATAGTGCACGGCAAGCTCATGCACCTCCTGCGGACGTCCAAAGAAGACAACCCGGTATTTGTCCGTTTCGAAACCGGATGCGGTTAGGCCGACATCGACACGCTGGACCCTCGATAACTGGTAGCCATGCTCACGAATCGCGTCCTGCAGCGCAAGCATGGTTTCGGCGAAGGGTAGTGGGGAGCGCACCATCAGCAGTTCGTCGGCCAGGCTCAGCGGAGAACCCGCGAAAATACTCAGCGCAATCAGGAGTGAACCCAGCCGCCGCCTCATCACAGGGTTGCCTCTTCAAGAACATCACTGTAGAGCCGGTACATCTCCTCGCAGACGTTATCCAGTTCACTGTTATTAAACAGCTTACTCAGTCGTTTGGGGTTTGCCGTCATGACCTTCACCTGCGCGTCCTGCTCGACCACAGTAACGCGGCAAGGCAGGAACATGCCGATGCGCGGATCCAGCGCCAGCGCATCATAGAGAAACTTGAAGTTGCAGAAATAGACGACAATCTGGTTCTTGTTCTCCTTACCGGCGGGCATAAAACCGTCTTCCAGGTACTGCTCGCGAATCAAACGGAAATTCTTGCCGATCACGGCGCGTCGGACATTCTCCACTGTTGCCTTCAGGTCGTACGGCGATTCCGCAACCAGAACAGCCGGCTCCGCGTCCGCGTCTGCCTCCGGGACCGGCGGTACTGACGATTCAAAAGCACGGACAAAGCTTACGATGTCGTCAATGTCCTGTTCCGCAAGCCCCTGCTTCAAGAACGAAGGCATCGGCGTGCCTTCACGACCCTGAATCAGGGTAGCGCGGATCATGGCATCTGACGCGGCGGCGAGAAAACCGGAATTATTCAGCGCAGGCGCCATGATCGGGAAGTCCCGGGGGCGCGAAAACGTCTTGCCGGTACCGTGGCCACCCTGACCCTTGTCACCATGGCAACCGGCACAGTGCTCTGCAAACAGGGCACCACCATGCTCCGGATTACCAGCCACACGCGCACCTGAGTCAGCGGGCACCGGGCCCTCATACCAGGAACGGATCCGCCCGATAATGGCTTTCACATCCTCATCGGACAGGCTGGAAAATGCCGGCATGACGCGGCCAGGCCGGCCCCTGCGGATGGTCGATTCGAGATAGTGATCCGATACGGTGGATTGAAATGCCGGCAGTGCCAGCGGCACTCCCACACCACCCTTCCCATCCAGCCCGTGGCATGCGGCACAATGGCGCTCATAGAGTCGGGCGCCATCCTCGACGGCTGCCCCCGTCCCTGGCCAGACCAGCCACAGGATTAACACCCATTGGGGACAGCGATGTTTCATCTCTCTCTAAAGACAGCCTATATTCGCGGCGAAGGCATTAGCGTATAACCATACGCTAATGTATACCTTGACCTGCGTCAAGGACCGAGCCTCGCCTGCACCCAGGCTCCGATATCGAACACCTCCTCCGCGCAGACGGAGTGGGGCATAGAATAGCGGTGAAAGTCGACGACATAGCCCGAGGTGATCAGGTAATCACGCGCGGCTTCGCCCAGCGCCAGCGGGACGACGGGATCCTCGCTCCCGTGCGCCATGAAGATCGGCGTACCATGACTCGCCTCGCTTGCCTCGCGGCCAAGCACGGCGGGCAGGGCAAGATAGCTCGACAGCGCCAGAATACCTGCGAGCGGCGACGGCCGGGTCAGTCCGGCATGCAGGGCGATGACGCCGCCCTGGGAGAATCCTGCGAGCAGGATCCTGTTGGCGGGAATGCCCAGCGCGGTTTCACGTTCGATGAGCTCCTGCACCTCGCATACCGACTGGAGAATGCCGGGCGCATCGACATCACGCCGCAGATCGGCCCAGCGGATGTCGTACCAGGCGCGCATGCGGCAACCGCCATTGATCGCCACCGGGCGCGCGAAGGCATGCGGGAACACAAACCGCACGCCCATGCCGGACAGTCCCAGTTGCGGCACCAGCGGCACGAAATCGCGCCCATCTGCACCCAGCCCGTGCAGCCAGATAACGCTGGCGCGTATCTCGCCCTCCGGATTCATCTCAATGGCATCGAGCATCTGACACCTGGTAGCTGTCGGTGTTCGTCTGTCCAGCGCGCCTAAGGCAGTGCTCACTGGGCTCAGAGCCCTGACATCGGGTCAACTCAAGCCGCAGCCAGCCACGCCGGGACAGGCATTGTATTTCAAGCGGCTGCGCTACGGCAGCGGCATGGTCGCGGGAGTCCCTGTGCCGAGCCCGGCAGTATTCTCACCCAGTTCGAACCCGCTTTACCTTCCCGCGCGTTTTGCGTTACTGTCCGCCTTCACAAGCAAGAACCCTCCGGGACCCCGGTATGAAGTGGCCAAGCTGCCTCGCCTGGATCATTGCGGTCCTTACCCTGACCAGCAGTCTGCTGATTTCGGGCTGTGGCAACAAGGGCAAACTCTATCTGCCGGATGACGGGCAAGCCCCGAAGTTCACCGACTCCTGACCTCAGATGGACTATTTCAGTTACCGTAGCGGACAGCTGTATGCCGAAGACGTTCCGGTCGTGGAGGTTGCGGAGGCATTTGGCACGCCCTGCTATGTTTATTCCCGAGCCACCCTGGAACGCCACTGGCAGGCGTTTGATCAGGCGCTCGCGGGGCATCCCCACCTCGTCTGCTATGCGGTAAAGGCCAATTCCAATCTGGCTATCCTGAACCTGCTCGCACGGCTGGGCTCGGGATTCGATATCGTCTCGATCGGTGAGCTGGAACGGGTGCTGGCAGCCGGCGGCAACCCGGCCAAGATCGTGTTTTCCGGGGTTGGGAAACGCTGCGACGAGATTGAGCGCGCCCTCGACGTCGGGATTCGCTGCTTCAATGTGGAATCGTCTGCCGAACTCGAACGTATAGAGGCAATTGCACGCGAGCGCGGTGAACAGGCACCGGTTTCGTTGCGTGTGAATCCTGACGTCGATGCGCGTACCCACCCCTATATCTCAACCGGCCTGAAAGAGAACAAGTTTGGTATCGATCTCGTCACAGCACTGGACGCCTATCGCTACGCCAGCGCCTCACCACATATCGAGGTACTGGGAATCGATTGCCACATCGGTTCGCAACTGACATCGGTCGAACCGTTCATTGATGCGCTTGAGCGGCTATTGCATCTGCGCCGGCAGCTGTCCGCGGAAGGTATCAACATCGGACACCTCGATCTTGGCGGCGGCCTGGGCATCTGTTACCGCGACGAGGCGCCACCGCTGCCTGAAGATTACGTGGGACCCCTGCTGAGCCGCTTGGGCGGCTACGGTTGCGAAATCCTCATTGAGCCGGGTCGGGCGATTGTGGGCAATGCGGGGATCCTGGTCACCCGTGTCGAGTACCTGAAACCCACCGAAGCAAAACACTTTGCGATCGTCGATGCAGCCATGAATGATCTGCTGCGTCCGTCACTCTACGACGCCTGGCAGGAAATCATTGCCGTTACGCCAAGAACAGGGGAAGAAACGGCGTACGATATCGTCGGTCCCGTTTGCGAAACGGGTGACTTCCTCGGCAAGAACCGTCTGCTGGCAATCCGGGCTGGTGATCTGCTCGCCGTCCGTTCGGCGGGCGCGTATGGGTTTACCATGTCCTCCAACTATAACTCCCGGCCACGCCCGCCAGAGATTCTTGTCGATGGCTATCAGACCCACTTGGTACGCGCACGCGAGGCACTGCCTGATCTCTGGCGCGATGAACACCTGCTGCCAGATACCTGATTCAGGGGCGCGTCATGAGGCTGAACTTCACCAAGATGCACGGTCTGGGCAACGACTTCGTTGTCATTGACGCGATTCGTCAGGCGGTCGCACTCAGTCCGGCGCAGATACGCTTCATCGCCGACCGCAGGCGCGGTGTTGGCTGCGATCAGGTCCTGCTGGTGGAGCAGACGGAATCAGCCGATGCCGACTTTCGTTACCGCATATTCAATGCCGATGGCAGCGAAGTCGGCCAATGCGGAAACGGTGCCCGCTGCTTTGCCCGCTTTGTCCACGAGCAAGGTCTGACAGCCAAGGATTGCATTGCCGTCGAAACCGCGAGCGGCCCGCTCACACTGACACTGCTGCCGGATGGTCAGGTGCGGGTCAATATGGGGATACCCCGGCTGGAACCGGCCGACATCCCGTTCGACGCAGAACAACGCGCTGTCAGCTACCCTCTGCAGGTCGGTGACGCGTCACTGCGGATCAGCGCCGTATCGATGGGAAACCCGCACGCCGTACTGCTGGTCGAGGACGCGGACAATGCGCCCGTAACCAGCCTGGGGCCACTCATCGAGCACCATCCACGCTTTCCGCAGCGGGTCAATGCCGGGTTCATGCAGGTCCTGGACACCGGACACATACGACTCCGGGTATTCGAGCGCGGTGCCGGTGAGACGGCCGCCTGTGGTAGCGGCGCCTGCGCGGCCATGGTCGCGGGGCGGCTGCAAGGCTTGCTTGAGGAACAGGTACGGGTGACACTGCCCGGAGGCGATCTTGTGGTAAGCTGGGCGGGCGAAGGCCATCCGGTATACCTGACCGGACCAGCAACCCGGGTTTACGAGGGGAAAATCGAATTATGAACTCACAGCAGAATCTCGGATCCTCTCAGACTCTGCCAGCCATCAGTGAACAACAGGTCGAGGAATTTCTCCGTGGCAACCCGGACTTCTTCGAGAACCACTCGGCGCTGCTGGCCAAGTTGCGCGTACCGCATCCCAGCGGCCCGGCCATATCACTCATCGAACGTCAGGTCAGGGTGCTGCGGGACCAGAACCGTGCCTACAAGCGCAAGCTCATGGAGCTGGTGCAAGTCGGTCGCGACAATGACAAGGTCAATCGTAATCTGCATGCGCTGACACTGGCGCTGTTGCATAGCGACACGCTGACACGGGTCACAGATGCACTGCTGGAAAGCCTCATGCATGCGTTCAAGGCGACAGACGTGGCCTTGCGCCTTGCCGGGTTCCCAGGCGGTCTTAGACTCCCGCCTCAGGTGGGCCTGCTCAATGCGAACGACGCGGGCCTCGAGGCGTTCCAGTCATTCATCCAGACAGCCAGACCCCTCTGCGGTCGGCTCACGACGGAACAGATCGACTACCTGTTCGGTGACAATGCATCACAGATAGCCTCTGCCGCACTCATCCCCCTGGGTGAGAGCTGCAGGCTGGGCATGCTGGCCATCGGCAGCGATGACAGCAACCGGTTTCATCCCGGCATGGACACCGTGTTCCTGCGCAATCTCGGTGAACTTGCCAGTGCGGCACTCGAGCCTTACCGCGACGTTGCCGAGAGAGCCGACGGCTAGCAGTATCTGCGGCACAAGCAGGCCGCTTCACGGCACAGGCATGGGTGCCACGACAGCGCCAAGAGCGATTTGTAAATGACAGTTTATATTGCGGTTTTTAGTTACAAGCCTAGCCTCTTCGGCGCAACAGCCGGCGCATAGACCGGCGCTCACCACCCGAACTTGGACACTGACGCTCTCACGCTCGTTCCAGAGTTTCTCGATCATCTTCGACACGAGCGAAGGCTCTCGCCACATACGGTCAGCGGCTACGGACGCGATCTCCAGGCGGCAGTGCAGTTCTGCAGGGCAAGCGTCCTGACTGACTGGCGGCAAGTAACGGCCCACCATGTACGCCAGTTTGCAGCCGATAACCACCGGCGCGGCCTTTCCGGTCACAGTATCCAGCGACGTCTCTCGGCACTGCGCAGCTTCTATGCCTATCTCTTGCGCGAGGGCAAGGCCCGCAATAACCCGGCGACCGATGTCCGTGCGCCGAAGTCAGAGCAACGCCTGCCGGCGGTGCTGGACGTCGACGCAATGGCACAGCTACTCAACATCCAGGGGGACGACGCCCTGGCCATCCGCGATCATGCCATGCTGGAGCTTTTCTATTCGTCGGGTCTGCGCCTCTCGGAACTGGTCGCTCTGGACTGCCGAGACCTGGATCTTTCCCAGGGCACGATGGAAGTCACGGGCAAGGGACGCAAGACCCGCATTTTGCCGGTGGGTCGGCAGGCCTGTCTGGCACTGCGCTGCTGGCTCGAGGCGCGGGCGGCGCTGAATTCCGACACGGACGGAGCGCTGTTCCTCAACCGCAGTGGCGGGCGCCTGAGCAGGCGGGCCGTGCAACAGCGGCTCGGGCACTGGGCGCGTCGCCAAGGCATGGACGGCCGCGTGCATCCGCATATGCTTCGCCACTCGTTTGCCAGCCATCTGCTCGAATCGAGCGGCGATCTGCGCGCCGTGCAGGACCTGCTGGGCCATGCCGACATCAGCACCACCCAGATCTATACACACCTCGACTTTCAGCATCTCGCTGAAGTCTATGACCGGGCTCACCCCCGCGCCCGTAAGCGCCGA
>WOR8_10005268_pt1 | contig 12501 bp, 11 predicted proteins | sample DeeMarSeWOR38_10_FD_19890 | JGI IMG/M metagenome (IMG submission 19890) | reverse complement strand
AAACGCCAGTTCCTTTAAACGGCGCACCAGAACATCATAGCTGAATTCTGTGATTTCAAAAATTTCCGGGTCCGGCACGAAATGCACCATGGTGCCCTGTTTGCGGCTTTTACCTTTTTGGGTTAATTCACAGGTCTTTTTGCCTCTTTCGTAAGACTGATAATAGCGCTTGCCACCGCTGTAAATTTCAACCTCCAGAAAACTGGACAGGGCATTGACTACCGAAACCCCGACACCATGCAACCCGCCTGAAACTTTATACGAATGATTGTCGAATTTGCCTCCGGCATGCAGTTTGGTCATGACGACTTCAACGGCCGGTATTTTTTCTTTTTTGTGAATACCAACCGGTATTCCCCTGCCGTTGTCGAGCACACTGACACTGTTGTCATCGTGAATGGTGACGTCGATCTGGTTGCAATAACCGGCCATGGCCTCGTCAATGCTGTTGTCCACGACTTCGTAAACCAGGTGATGCAAACCGGCGACATCCACGTTTCCAATGTACATTGCCGGCCTTTTGCGGACCGCTTCCAGGCCTTCCAATACTTTAATATCATCTTCGGTATAATCACTTATTTTAAGAATTTCTTTCATATTCGCATCGGCATTATAACACTTAAATAGGTTTTATCTTTTTCGCTTTCTATTAGACAGGGTTTTTCCTCATCAATAATATTTAAAATGACCTTATCTTCATCAATCACATTCAAGGTCTCAATAAAAAATTTAGGATTAAACATTACGGTAATCGGATGCCCGTCGTATTTAACCTCCATATCTTCCTTTGATTCCCCGATATCGGGATTGGTGGAGGTAATGACCAGTTTATTCTTTTCAAAATTAAATATCACGCCTTTATAGTCTTCAGAACTCAAAATAGACATGCGTTTGAGCATCATTAAAAAAGGTTGACGCTCCATCACAATCGAATGGCCGCCTTTTTTGACGATAATATCGCCGTATTCGGGAAAATCGCCTTCCAGCAGCAGAATAATCAGGGTTTCCGAATCCTTTTGAACAATAAAATTGTTGTCTTTTATGCCACATTTCACCGACCCTTCGGTATCCAGGAACTTGCTGACTTCTATTAGACCTTTTTTAGGAATAATAACATTGTCCCCGGAGGGTAGAACGGCATTTTTTTCAAATACGGTATCCACTTTTGAAAGGCGACTGCCGTCGGTAGAGACAAATCGAAAACATTTGGTATTTTTGTCCTGGATTCGCTCGGCATAAACACCGGTAATATGGGCTCGTTTATCATCGCTTGAACCGCTAACGACCACGGCACGTTCAATCATTTTGTGGAGTTGTGAGGATTCAATTTCAAAAAATTCGATGGCCTCTATTTTGGGAATTTCAGGAAAATCGTCCGGATTCAAGCCAACGATATGATATTCAATATTTTTATTGCCGATTTCGATCCAGTTATTTTCAACTTCATTCAGAAAAATGTCATCCGTGGGGAAATCCCTTACAATTTCATAAAATTTTCTGGCATTTATGGAGATGACACCTTCTTTTTCAACTTTGGCCGGATAAAATCCTTCGAAACCGGTTTCAAGATCCGTGGCTGAAATCACCAGTCCTTTTTTTGCTGTTTTTATCAGGACATTGGTGGTTATCGCCAAATTTGTGCGGCGGCCCGTCAAACCCTGCACCTTTGATAAAACCGGAAGCAAGTCCCCTTTCTTGATGGTTGCTTTCATAATATATTCCTTAATTATAAAGAATAATAATAAAATAATAATAGAGATGGGATGCTTATAAATCCAATAACTTTTTAATGAATTGAATTAATTTATAAAAATTAAAAAATTATTGTTTATAATCCTTATTATTATAACCCAATAATAGAGACGATATAATCAGAAATATTTTCGTGTTGATAAAGGTTTATTTTTCAACAGTCTGTAAACAGTTTATTATCAAAAAGCTGTTGAAAAAAACAAAAAATGAATGGACTCAATAATAAGATTAAATTTGGTCATTTAGAGACATTCCTTATAAACTATAAAGAGGATCGGCTCCACTTTTTGATCAAAATGACATCGCGTTTTTGCCAGCTGTCCGACAGGCGATATTTGATAAAGGTTTTATATAATTTTTCTAAAAATTGCAAGATCTTATCGTAAAGAAATATTTTTTCTAAAACAACGCCTTCCATATCTTCCGGGCTTTCCGGCGCTGCAATTTTGGGTGTCTTCAGACTGCTCAGATTGAGGCTTTCGCCCTTTAATGTGAATTGCCATTTTTGTTCGCCGGATCGGTACACCAGGTTCAGTTCAGCCACCAGAGCACCTTTTTGCAATGCCAGCATCGCTTCTTCGAGACCGGCATTTTCGCCCTTAATGGTAATTCGTTCAACCTCCTTTTTATGCCGCTTTTCAAGAACAATCCGGTTGCCGATTTCCAGAGACGATAAATCCGGATCAGCCTTTCTGAGAATAGCCGGATCCTGATCAATCACGAACCACACCCAGGTTAAAAATTCTTCACCTAAAAATTTAAATCGGTTATATGCAACAGCAACATCCAACATGGTATGGATCGGGTTTCCCAAAAGGGGTGCGAAGCACCCGGTTTCACCCGCAACGACGGGGGCACTTCGCGCCCCTGTCTTTTCCCGCCTGGTGGTAAAATCCAAACCACCCGCTGTGCGGGTGGTCGTCGACGCTTTATCCGCTAAACGGGGTCCGGGTCAGTTCAAGAAGAATATCTTTTTCATTACTCTTTAGATCAGAGGCATCGTGTGCCGCCGTATAGGGAATCATGCGGATTAGCGTTAAATCAAATGATCGCAGAAAAAGCGTTTCCAATTCCTCATTGCTCGCCTTGAGGTTGGAAAAAAACCATAAAATGGAATCCTCGTAATTCCAGATGATGTCATAAATATGGGGTGTCGCCGGAACCGTTGCATAGAGGCGATCCATGACCTGGTCGCGAATGCGCTCTTTTTCGCTACGGGACAAATAGGGTCGGCCGCTTTCCACCAGACGCCTGTCTGATTCGATGACCATATGTTTTTTAACCAATTTGGGCGGCACGCTTTTGCGATCAATTCGTAATGAAAACACCAGATAATTACCATATACAAAGGAGGACCCGCCAAAATGCGGCAGGTAGGGTTTCTCAAAAGATGTCCAACCGACCACTTTATCCATGGCCGGATCATCTATTTCTGAAATCGCGTTTTTTTTAAGCCCGGCCCCGATCTTTTCCAGAATGGGATTTTCAAGTTTTCCCCGGACCTGGTAACGCGTTATGGAAACCGAGCTGGACAGTAAACTCATGTTATAACGATTTCATCTGCTGATAAAAAAGCGTGTCGAGATGAGCGCTGGTTGTCAAAAAAAACGTGCCAGCACCGCTCTAACCGAAAATGGTGAAATACCATATATGGTATATTTCATACAATAACATGGGAATATAGCGTGTTTGATTAAAACAGACAAGCGAAATTTAGGGTTAAAAAAAGATCGCAAAAGTGGTATGGACAATCGGTTATGCGGTTGGCCTGTGTGCCCGTAGCGCCGGATTATTATTAGGATCTTGAACCCGGTACAGGGCAGGGCCGTATCTATTTCGATTGAGAGATGTCGATGAAATTTATTGCCGATTTACACGTACATTCCAAATACTCCCGGGCGACTGCAAAAAACCTTGATCTGGAAAATTTATACATTGCCGCCCAGCTAAAAGGTGTTACGGTTGTGGCAACCGGCGATTTTACATACCCGGCCTGGTTTGAAGAAATTTCAGACAAATTGGTTGCCGCTGAACCCGGTTTATACAAACTCAAAGCGGAACAGGCGCGGATTTGTGACCTTCGGGTTCCGGAAGCCTGCCGCGGTCCGGTTCGTTTCATGCTGGTTACTGAAATCAGCAACATATATAAGAAGAACGACAAAACGCGTAAAAACCACAACCTTGTGTTTGCACCGGACGTCGCTGTTGCCCGGCGCTTAAAAAATCGGCTGGATAAAATCGGCAACATTCGATCAGACGGGCGACCGATCCTCGGTCTCGATGCCCGGGATCTGCTTGAGATGGTGCTTGAGACCTCTGATGAAGCATTTTTAATCCCGGCCCACATCTGGACCCCGTGGTTTTCGGTGTTGGGATCGAAATCCGGATTTGATTCGGTTGCCGATTGTTTTGAAGATTTAACCCCGCATATTTTTGCGGTTGAAACCGGTCTGTCCTCTGACCCGGCGATGAACTGGCGCGTATCATCATTGGATGAATTTACACTGGTGTCCAATTCGGATGCCCATTCACCCCTCAATCTGGGGCGTGAAGCCAATTTATTCAGCACCGATCTTTCCTATGCGGCTATAAAATCGGCTTTGAAAACCGGCGATCCAGGAGAATTTCTCGGCACCCTGGAGTTTTACCCTGAAGAGGGTAAATATCATATCGATGGTCATCGTGCCTGTAAGGTTTCCTTCTGGCCCGCAACGACGCTCAAACATGATGGGCTATGCCCGGTTTGCAGCAAACCGCTGACACGGGGCGTATTGCATCGTGTTGAAGAACTGGCGGATCACGATGATGGCCGCAAACCAACTCGGCATGCGCCCTATCACAGCATTATTCAACTGGCGGATATTCTGTCTGAGGTGATGCAGGTGGGTCCCAAAACCAAAAAGGTCACCCGGGCGTATCGAAGCGCTTTGGAAAAACTGGGTTCGGAATTTAACATTTTACACAATCTGGCCACCGATGCGATCGAGCAGGCCGGCATACCGCTGCTGGCTGAGGCCATCCGGCGCATGCGTCGGCAGGAAATCGATGTCATTCCCGGATTTGACGGGCAATATGGACGAATTCAAATTTTTAAGGATCAGGAACGGGCAGCGCTTATGGGCCAGAGAGCACTTTTTGCGCTTGGCGAGCCCCAGGCGCCCGTTTCGGTCAGCGACGAGCCTCCTTTTTCCCGCAGAGCGCCCCAAAAAGAGACCGGTGATTCCCGTGAAGTGAAATTAAACCGCGCTTCACCGCAATTTCAGAAATTTCAGATACAACAACTCAATGAAGAGCAGCGTCGGGCAGTAGCCTATCCTGACGGTCCCCTGCTGATTGTTGCCGGGCCCGGCACCGGAAAAACCCTGACCCTGACAATGCGAATCGCGCATTTTATAATGAAAAAAGCGATTGCCCCAGAACACATACTGGCGGTGACCTTTACCCGCAAAGCGGCCGAGGAGATGCAGCAGCGCCTGCGCACGATTCTGGGCGACCGGCATCCGTTGCCACTGACGGCCACCTTTCATTCCCTTTGCTATAAAATATTGAGCGATCTGAATCCGGAAGAGACATTCGGTATTATCGATGAAGATGATCGCAAAACATTAATCGAAGAAGCGGTCAGAAGGGTCAGGGATTTCGGGATTGAGGTCTCCTTAAAGCCGCAACAATTGCGCGACCTAATTATTGCGGCCAAACAGCAGATACAGGGTCCGCAAGACATTTCACCGGAGCAACATCTCAGCGTCGATGACCGCGCACTGGCCGAAGTATATCATAGCTATCAGAACCTGTTATCCATTCAAGGGCTTTACGATTACGAAGATCTGATTTTTCAAGTGGTCCGGCTGCTGGAAAGCGATCCAAAGATATGCAAAACATACCGGCGTCAATTCGAGTATATTTTTGTCGATGAATATCAGGACTTAAATCACGGCCAGTATCGCATCATAAGGGCGCTGGTTCCCCCTGAAGGCGCCAAACAAAATTTATGCGCCATCGGTGACCCGGACCAATCCATATACGGGTTCAGAGGTTCGGACGTTCGATATTTTACCCGTTTCGTGGATGATTATCCCAACACAGCCATTATTGAATTAACGCGTAATTATCGATCGACGGAAACCATTCTGGATGCATCCTATCAAATCATTCAGGATCACCGCTTGCATTCCGGTAACGCCCGGACCTACTCCGTGATCAAGGGTGTTAAAACCATCAACATCCTCGAGCTGGCCAGCGGCAAAGCTGAAGCCCGGGCCATTGCCGGGGCTATCGGTCAGTTGGTCGGCGGTTCCGGTTTTCATTCCATCGACACCGGTCAGGTGCCAGATGCCAATCTTGTTTCCGCCCGCAGTTACGCTGATTTTGCCGTTCTGGTTCGCACCCACTACCAACTCAAGATTATCGCCGAAGTGTTTTTGCAAGAGGGTGTGCCCTTCCAGGTTGCCAGCCGTAAAAATTGGCTTGAGCGCTGGGGCCTGGCCGAGCTGATTTCACTGTTAAGTATTGTGGAAGGATACGGCAGTGATCTGGATTTAATGAATTGCCTGTCGCTGTATGCAGTCGGGCTGAGCAAGAAGGCCACCGATCTGTTCAAATCCTGGTGCTATTCAAAGAAATTCTCCCGGCAAAAAGGTTTGGACAATGCCAGACGTTTTCCGGTTCCAGGCCTGAACCGTGCTCAACAGCAAAAACTCGTCGCTTTTGGCGAAACGCTGGTCGGCATCAAGAAAGAGACGATGGGGATGCGCATTGCCGAAAAATTGCAGCATCTGTCCCGAATCCCGCAGCTCGCTGCAACGATGGGCACCGCCCGACAATCCCGGGAGGCATTTGACAACCTTTTAACCCTGGCCGCAGATTACGATAAAGACACGGCCGAATTTTTAGCGACAGCATCGCTGCACACGGATACCGATGTTTACGTGTCGCGCGCGGAAAAGGTAGCGTTGATGACCATGCATGCGGCCAAAGGTCTGGAATTTCCGGTGGTGTTTATCGCCGGGTGTGAAGAGGATTTGATTCCTTTAAACCAGCGGGGTAGCAGGCAGGCCGATCCGGCCGAAGAACGCCGGCTGTTCTATGTGGCCATGACCCGGGCCATGCAGCAATTATATCTGACCCGGGCTAAAAAACGCAGCATCTATGGAAAAGTGTTAACCCGCCGGCCCTCGCCATTTCTGGCCGATATTGAAAGCCGTATCAAAAAGGATGAAACCCCGCAGAAGAAATCTCCGCAGAAGAAAGTGAAGGGGCAGCATCAGCTCAAACTCTTCTAGTCGCTATTTTTAAAATAGCTTCACGAATTATTTCTATAAAAAAACTAAAACGGTTACTCAACAAAAACGAGCTGACCCACGCAGCCATCCGGAAATGAGGGAAACGCTTAAGTTTTTTGGCATTTTTGTCGATATTTTTGCTGGGGAAGATGACCGGGCGGGCATTCGTTTCAGGCCTGGGGTCTGCTGATTTTAGCCCCCGGAAGACACAGAGGGTATTTTATAACAAATTGATATAATTATATAATATTTACAACCCCTTGAATTTCAGAAAAAAGTATTGTAAAATTTATTACAGAAACAGTGCGCGTGCGCCAGGGGGACTGCAGATAAAGCAGGGCGCGAATTCGACTCGAATGGGTTCTTGAGGTTCTATGGGCGGACGCAGAATCAATTTATACCTTATCGGGATCTGGGCTACACTTCTGCTATTAAATACACCGGCAACATCGGTCCATGCGGATATTTACCGCTACATCGATGAAAACGGGGTGATGCATTTTACCAATACCCCGACCTCCAATGCCCACGAATACAAACTTTATCTAAAAGAAAAAACAAGCCTTTCGAGGAAGTTCTATGCTACCGACAAATATGATCGGTTCATTTCGGATGCATCCGCACAAACCGGGGTCGACTCGCGTCTGTTAAAAGCCATGATTAAAGCCGAATCGGACTTTAATCCGCGGGCCGTGTCCAAAAAGGGCGCCATGGGCCTGATGCAGATCATGCCGGAGAACTTTAAGATGCTGAATCTGCAAAATCCATTTGATCCCCGGCAAAATATCCGGGCCGGCGCACGCTATTTTCAACAACTCTACGAGCGTTTTAACGGCAAACTGGCTCTATCGCTGGCGGCCTATAATGCCGGGCCTTCCGCCGTCGACCGCTATAAAAGAATCCCGCCCTATAAAGAAACCGAAGAGTATGTTCAACGGGTCCTCAGGTATTATCGAACATTTAAGCAACTTTGATCCATCTACGCTTCCTTAATTTCAAATATTGACATCTTTGCGCAGGCCAACGCTTGCCGCTTTCATTGAAGGTCTGTTTTTCTTTTATGCAAGCGGTCGATGAGCATTTGGCCCACGCGGGCATTATCCAGAATTCCGCTGAAGGGAAACCGTTCCAGATGTAGGATGCCCGCGGTGATTTTAGCGGCGGAGATGTGGGCCACCCCCATGCCGTCGCCGATAAACAAAATAATGTTTTGGGGATAATCTTCATCACCACCACAACCCAACAGCAGCAAAGCATAAAGAAGGCATCCGCCCAAAAGGTAATATATTTTTGTCTTATTACAAAAAGAGTCCATTTTACATAAACCTGAATGGTTAAATTGGATGGCTGCCTATTTTATGCCGCTTGCCATTATAATGTTTCGAAAGCGGATGATGAAGCGTGCGCGTGGCCAGCACGGTGCCATCGGGGGCCACAACGTCCCATTTATTGGCATAGTGTTCCCACCCTTTGTCGTCGTGGTGCACGGTCACCGAAAATTGGAAAGCATTTGCTCCTGCGGGCTTTACGTCGACCTTTAGCACATCCGCTTCACCCGCATAAAGGACATTGATGACCGGTATTGATAATAAGATCATTGCAGCAAAAATTTTCATAGTTGCTCACTCATACGATGGCAAAACAAGATCTTTAACCCAAAATTTTTGAATACTTGAGCTATCTCCAAAATAATAGATCACGTTATCCCGGGCAACAAAGCCCTTGGCCTTTAGATGCATTTTGGAGATAGGTTCTAAATGCCCCAACCACCGGAGACGGGAACTGTCGTTGCGGTCATAAAGGATGCTTCGTCCGAGGCCAGAAAGGCGACCACATTGGCAATTTCTTCGGGCTCGCCCATGCGGCCTAAAGGTGTCTGATCAACAATGGGCTGCTTGTACCTGGCGGCCATAAATTTTTCAATGGTGGGTGTGCGGGTCAGACCCGGCAGGATTGCATTGACGGTGACGCCATCCGGGCCGGCTTCCTTGGCCACCGATTTGGTCAGCCCGATCACGCCTGCCTTTGCGGTCGAGTAGGCCACTTCGGCTTTGGGCCCGGTCAGCGCGTAAATTGAAGAGACATTGACCACCCGACCCCAGCCGGCGGTGCGCATATCCGGCAGCAGCAGCTGTATCAGCACAAACGGAACGACCAGATGGATCCCGAGGACATCCAAGAAATCGTCGCTGCTGATTTTGGCCGTGGTTCCGGGTCGGTCATAGCCGGCATTGTTTACCAGAATATCGATGCGCCCTTCCTGCTTTGCTTCCTCGACGGCCTTTTGAAGCGCTTGAATGTCTGTCAGATCCAACGTCCGGGTGAAGGCCTGTCTGCCGATTGCCTTGATTTTTTTGGCTGTGGCAGAAAGGGTTTTGGAATTTTTGTCCAATAAGACCACATCCGCTCCCCTTAAGGCCAAAACCTCCGCGCAGGCCCGGCCGATTCCCTGCCCCGCCCCGGTTATCAATGCCCGATGTCCGCTAAGATTCGTCACGCTTGTCTCCTTCAATACGTCGAAAGGGGGGTTTTTCCAGGCGCACCCACTTTATGGTTGCCCGGCGAATCAGCTCCTGCCAGAGCGCCTTGGGATCGAGGGCAAAAACACTGTCTGCATCGGCTTTTATGACATGCCAGTCGCCCCGGGTGCGTTCAAAGTCAAGTTGATTGGGCGCCCAGCCGGCATAACCTGCATACAGGCGAAACTGCTGATCCGCGGCGGCCTCTTTGATGAGGCCCTCCAGAACCTTCCAGCTTGCACTCATATAGACATTATCGATGACCGGCTTCGATGCCGCCGGGGCCTTGCTTGATCGAATCAGCATCAGCATCTGATTGACGGCCACCGGGCCACCGACATAGACAGTATCCTTGCGCTCTTTGAGCGCCTCTACGTCAGGAAACACGGTCGACAGCTTAACGTTTGATGGACGATTGACCACCAAGCCCATGGCCCCGTCCGGCCCGTATTCGATCAACAGCACCACTGTCTCGCTAAAATTAGGATCGTCTAGCCGGCGGCTGGCCACCAAAAATTTTCCTTTAGCCAGCTCTTCACGATAGCCCGGCACACCGTTGCCTTCCTTAGGAATCGCTGCCTCAAATAGCCTATCATCCGGTCTGCGGCAATCAGCTCCCGCGCTTAAGTCCGGGTTCCCCAATGGCCATGCGTTCAATACCAGCAACATTGTCAACCAGAGGCAAATGGAGCGCCTATGCGAGCGCCTGTATGGGAGGGTGTGCGTCGTCATGACCACCACCTTTCGGTGAATATTTTTGATATTTATCCACAAATTATTTACGGAGTCAAGAATACAACACCTCATTGCGCTTTGGCGTGCACGAGTTTCAATCCAATTTCTGCCAGCCGATCATGAGGGGTGTACTTGCTAAAACCGCTGCCTTTAAAGGTCTCCAACCGGGCTTTGTATACCCGCCAGCGGCCGTCTGTTTTGAGCATCTCCAGATTAAGCTGGTACAAATCGGCGTTGTTGCCCACCGTTTCGATCCAGCCCTTTGGATTGTCATAGAGGTTTTTTAGATCGGGAATAACGCGATCCTTCTTAACGATCAGCAAATAGGTTCCGCAAGACGCCCGATTATCTTCGGCCAAAAGCGTAACCGAGGGCTTGGGATATAAAATTTTAATCTGACCGTAGTGTTTTAATGCCAACCAGACGATGCGTTTGATTGCCGAACGATCATACCCGCCGGGTTGACCCACGATGTCTTGGGTGGCCAGCTCCATCAAGCCGCTGATATTATGGGCCTCGGCCAGGGCTGCCCCTTTTTGAACCAGCTTCCGGATGGCCGCGGCGTCATCTTGCTGCGAGCAGGCGGATGCCACCAAAAAGAAAACCGATCCGAGCACGGCCAGTCGCATCGATTTTCGACGGCAGAAAAACCCCCTCATGGTATAGTCCCGGTATTGCAATGTGTTGTATGGACCTTTTCTGTCAATCCGGCTGCGGAACTTGTGATGAATGATGATGGATGATGGGTTGATCTTTGACGGTGTTGATGACAAACGTAAATCGTGCAGCAAATGATTGGATTTTCCCCTCTGCCTCATATGAAAAAGTGTAATGTCCGCTGATGCACTCAAAGGCTTCGCCGGCGCGATACGCATTTAATGTTTCCGGATGCAACCGGACCTTTAGCCCGGGTTTGGAAGCCAGGCTTTCAAAATACGCTCTGATAGCGGCTTTGGTGATGGCTGGCTGCGGCGAGAATGTTGGCAGCAAGGTTGCCGAATCATCGTACATCTCAAGCGCGCCCTCTAAATCACCGGCATTGACCCTTTCAATCCAGGTTTGCAAGATGGCATTCATAATAAAAATCGATATCAGAAGCAAACGCTTTTTACAACTGGGCAAACCGTTTTTCCTTTTCTGAATGGCTTGATGCAGCCCTGGGATTGGATAACGTTTATCGACCGTCTGAAACATCCATAGATTGGTGGCATTGGACGATGCGAGCGAGATGCATCCAGCGATGGTAGACGGATGTCCCTGTTGCCTCAGCAAATGTGCAGCGCCCATAAAGCCGGTCAGGATGCCGATCGGATAACTGGCAAGGGCAACGCAAAAAAGGCTCCAAACGAAACATAAGGCCTCATCCAGACCGGCTAGCGGCTCGGATATTTTTTTTGCGAAATCAGCCGCAGGCACATCGGATAGCGATAAAATTCGCCCTGATTGGCTTTGACGCCGGCAACGATGACCATGATGAGGCCAAAAATAGCAAAGCCGATCAGCAGAAAAATGCCGATAATAATCAGCATTAAAACAGCTGATATTAGCATGTAGATAAAAAGCGAGATCTGGAAGTTAAGCGCTTCTTTGGCCTGATCGGCGACCAATTCGGATTCATTTTTCTTTAATTGCCAGACGACAAAGGGGCCGATAAAATTACCCAGCGGCACGATCATGGAACAAAACGTGCTGATGTGGGCCCACATCGCCCAGTTATTCTCCTCATCTTCACTCAGCGTCGCCTTCGCCTGTGCACGGGTTTGATTTTGACGCTTGACCAGAACCACCAGCCCCATGATCGGACCGGCGAGAATGCCGATGAAAATCAGCACCCCTCCCCAGACGATGCCCTTGATTATTTCCATTAATTCAAAACGGCGAACCAGCAGATTGTCGCTGCCGGGAATTTCGCCGTCAACCGTAACTCCGTAGGAGCCGAGGGTGTCCAATTTGACTTGCGCAATGGCCTGCAGAACCCTGCTGCCATTCTCTTCGGTATAAGGGATCTCAACCGGTTGCAGGGCCAATTCTTTTCCGGTGGCCAGATCCATCAAATAGATGTCAAAATCCCGGCCCAGGCGATTATTGGCCATGTTAAATACGCTATACCTAGCGGTTTCATAGAAGAAGATATAGGTTCCGGGATTATCGATCTGAATATCAGTTTCGCCCGGCACCATCAGGCGGATTTCGGTGTCCAAATAGGCGTGCAG
>WOR8_10009598_pt1 | contig 12503 bp, 12 predicted proteins | sample DeeMarSeWOR38_10_FD_19890 | JGI IMG/M metagenome (IMG submission 19890) | reverse complement strand
CGAACGGGTCGACGCCGGCATTGCCGACGGCCCATTCATAACACTCGGCCTCGTCCTTCGATTGCTGGGATGAATCCTGGCCCTCGGCCGGGAACACGTACACGTCCATCGTCGATCCCAGCGACTGTCCTTGTGCCTGGGCGGTAGCTGCCAGCCCGACGCCGACAGCGCCGGCGAGTGTTACGACCAGTATCCTTAAAACCATTGTGTGATCCTCTGCCGGTACCTACGGCGTGTACCAGATGGGTGATGTGTATGCGCGTTCCTGGTGACTTGTCGGAATGCCTTCCGGCAGCTCGGCGCCGAACCGCACCTTGTCATAGAGGTACCAGAGCGGCGTCGGAATCTCGAGCACACGCACATAATAGAACGCGCGCTGCTCGGGATCGAAATCGGGGTCGGTCCAGACTGTCGCAAGCTCAGATGCGCCAATCGTGTTGGTCCAGTTCGCGGCCTCGACGTCGACCGTGTTGCCTACCGGCGGCAACTTGCCGTCCGAACCCGGACGCCGGTCGCCTGACCAGGCCACGTCGTAGACCTTCTCGTTGGTTTTACCCTTCTTGTCGACCCAGCCCTTGACGATCTGCAGCCGGTCGAGATTGGCACCCATTGGATCGCGCAACGCGTAGGCCATGAACGTCGGGGACTTGCCCTCCGGCGCCATCGTCAGGTCTCCGCCCATTGGCACGCCCTTTTCGTAACCCCGGAAGGCCGGCGCGCGACTGCGGAGATCGTCCTCGGTGTAGTCCCAGCCACCGAAGAACCGCACAACCATCCGTGGACCGGTCGTTGCGTAGGTTTCCTTGCGCTCCATGGCATCGAACAGCGCCTCGCGCGTATTCTCCATCGCCCAGATACCCTGGTAGCCTGCGGCGACCAGCTGGTAGCCCTCGATGGTGGCCAGATCGGAACTGATGAACGGGTGATTGATTCGTTCCGCCGACGGCTCGACGCTGACGGACTTGCCGAAGAAGTTCTCCTCTTCCGCGGTGGCCAGCGACGTATGGCTGTCCGTCGCACCGATCATGCCGAACTTGTAGGGATTGGTTCCGAGCTTCTGTTCCAGCACCATGCCGTTCTTGAGTGCCTCGCGAGCGTATTCGCCCGCGAGCATCTCCGGCTTCTTGAGCTCGGACAGGTCGAGGTTTCCCTTGTCCCAGGTGCCGTAATCGGCGAACTCGTCGTTGATCGACAATGCCGGGTGCGTTTCTCCGTCACCCTTGATCTGGGTCATCTCGTACAGCGGCTCCCATTCGGCTCGAAGCGCAACATAGTTGCGGTCCACCCTGCCACCGGCATAGGTCTTGTCCATCGGGAACATCCAGCCGTTGGAGAGATTACCGTTGTGCGCGATAGCAAGTGCCTGCCCACCGGTGTTGCTCTCGTAGTTCTCCAGCCATTCATAGAGATCGAGCGGGTTCGTCGTACCGACCGGCGGTTGGGTCGTCAACGGAACGACCTGCCGGGCCCGATCGCCGCCGTCGCGCAACACGACATTGCGATGCAGGTTGAATCCCTTCGGAACGGACGTCCACTCGTAGCCTATGAAGGCCGTGAACCGTCCCGGCTCGTTGAAGCGTTCTGCTGCATCGATAATGCTATCCCAGATCTTTGCGTAGTTCGACGAACCCGGCGAGTAATCGGTCACCATCTTCTCAGGCACTTCAAACTGCGAAAATGCCTGGATCAGTTCGAATGCTGCTTCGCCTGCCTCCCGGCCACCCTTCTTGAACGCCTCATGCCAGCGCTTGCCCTCGGGAATCGCGAGGATGTTCGGTGTGCCATTCTGGATATCCGTGGCAATACCCATCATGTCCGAGTGATCGGCTATCACGAGAAAGTCGAGTGGCCTGCTGAGCTTTACCGGCAGCCCGGTCGAAGACACGACCTCCTCACCACGCGCCAGGCGATAGGCATCCTCGTGATCCAGCGTGTTGCCAAATAGTCCGGCATCGAGCGACAACCCCGTGTGCAGGTGTGTCTCGCCCCAGTAAACGTGACTCGGGAAAGCCCGCTGGGCATAGGGGGAATAGGCCTGGCCCGGGTACAGGTCATTGACCTGGTCATCGCGAGGGACCGGGTTGACCTGGGCCGATGCAAGCCCAGGCAGCGCCAGGCAGAACAGGCCTTTGACAATGGTTTTGCGGAGTGCCGTTTTCATGATATCCCCTATGTTGGTCGTTTGTTGGTGCGAGGATGCGCCTGCGAAGTTCGCAGGTACGCTCATCACCGTGCAGTTCAATCCGTGGGCAGTTCTCGATTTAGCGTGGAACCCGGGCTCGCCGCCCATTGCTGGCCGTACAGCGAGGATATCCACAGCCGCTTGATCGCCTGCGCCACCGCCCCGGGCCGACTGCGAGGTCTCTGCCCGAACGCCTGGATAAGTGTGTAGGCGTCGAGGCGGTTCAGCGCAATAGCCACCGGCCGCGGCTCGAAGTCCACTATCAGCCCGAGGTTCTGGTCGGCGGCAATGCGCTCACTCACGGCATCGTCGAATCGCCCCAGGAAACCGTTCCAGGCAGTTTCGACCTGCTTGTCGGCGGTGGCGGCATCGGCCACGGCCTTCAGAAACGGCCCCCGCCGGTAGCACACGCGAACCAGCTCGTTCAGGCTCTCGTCAAGCAGTGCGACAGGATCCCCCGTGCCCAGCAGCCAGGGCTCTGCACCGGCGAGAATCTCCCCTTCCAGGGTCACGAGCAGTGTTTCCATCAACTCGTGGACATCCCGAAAATACTGGTAAAAAGCCGGCCGGCTCACTGTAGTGGACGCCATCAGTGAATTAACGGTCATCTCCCGGAACGGCCGCGACCACAGGAATTCGAAGGCCGCATCGACGATTTCCGCGCGCGTACGCTCGGATTTGCCGACCTTCGGGCCCGGCTCCGGCGCCGTGTGCGGGCGTTGAGGGGAGATCTGTACTGACATCGCGTCAGAAAGTTACTGACACGATGTCAGTCTGTCAATCGGAAAGGGCGTCCTACCCCGCCGGGGTTGTCGTTTGCCCGCGCTCGTACCAGCCTTTGCTGGCGTTGACGATCTTCACGACAGAGAGCATCACCGGAACTTCCACGAGCACGCCGACCACCGTGGCGAGCGCCGCGCCGGATTCGAAGCCGAACAGCACGATCGCGGTGGCGACCGCGAGCTCGAAGAAGTTGCTGGCGCCGATGAGCGCCGAGGGCGCCGCAACGCAGTGCGCGACACCGAACTTGCGATTCAGCAGGTAGGCGAGCCCGGAGTTGAAATAGACCTGGATGAGAATCGGCACGGCCAGCAGTGCAATGATCATCGGCTGCGTGATGATCTGCTCGCCCTGGAAGCCGAACAGCAACACCAGCGTCGCGAGCAGGGCAACGAGCGACGCGGGCCCGAGCTTATCGAGCGCGCTTTGCAATGCGGCCTCTCCCCCGGACGCCAGCAGGTGCTTGCGCAGCAATTGCGCGATGATCACGGGCACGACGATATAGAGAACCACGGACAGGAACAGCGTCTCCCAGGGCACCGTAATCGCCGACAGGCCGAGCAACAGGCCGACGATCGGTGCGAACGCGAATATCATGATGACGTCATTGACCGCTACCTGGCTGAGCGTGAAATGCGGTTCGCCGTCCGACAGGTTACTCCAGACGAAGACCATGGCCGTACAGGGTGCCGCCGCCAGGATGATCAGCCCGGCGATGTAGGAGTTGATCTGGTCGGCGGGCAGATACGGCGCGAACAGGTTGCCGATAAACAGCCAGCCGAGAAAGGCCATGGAAAATGGCTTGATCGCCCAGTTGATGAACAGCGTCACCCCGACGCCGCGCCAGTGCTCCTTCACCTGGCCCAGTGCGCCAAAGTCGATCTTGACGAGCATCGGGATGATCATCAGCCATATCAGCACGGCGACGGGCAGGTTGACCTGCGCTACTTCTATCCCGCCGATCCACTGGAAGACGCCGGAGAAGTAGTGGCCGAGGGCGACACCGACGACGATGCATATCGCCACCCATAGCGTCAGGTAACGTTCGAAGAAACTCATCTGTTAACTCCCTGCCCTCTCGACAAAATTTTCGATACGCTTATGGAGTACGGCATAGGCCTCTTCGAACGCCGCGCGCCGCTCCTCGTCCGTTTCGCCGACACCTGCCGGATCTGCGATGTCCCAGTGCTCGGTTGAAGGGTGACCCGGCCATACCGGGCAGGTCTCGCCGGCGGCGTTGTTGCAGACGGTGATGACGTAGTGCATTGCCGGTGCATCCGGCCCGGCGAATTCGTCCCACGACTTGGAGCGCAGTTCGTCGGTCGGATATTCGCGCCGTCCCAACAGCTCGAGCGCGCCCGGGTTGACGCGCCCCACGGGCTTGCTGCCCGCGCTGAACGCGTGGAAACGGCCATCACCGAGTCGATTGAGAATGGCTTCGCCGAGGATACTGCGCGCCGAGTTACCGGTGCAGAGGAACAGGACGTTTACGGTACGTCTCTCTGTCTTCATGGGCCGAATTCTGACCAATAATCATCAATGAATAAAGGAATAAAGAGGACAGTGACCCTATTCCGCGTTACGGCCAGAGGAGTAGCAGGGTCGTACCCGCAGTCAACGCGATTGCACCCGTGCCTAGCATCCATTGCCTCAGTTGCGAAGAGCCAAGGACCGATGCCGCCACGACCTTGAACAACAGGTTGGAAAGCGTGGCCAGGAAGATGACCCGCCAGGCATCGAATCCAGCAGTTTTGCCGTCGGCATGCAACTGCGCGACCGACAGTGTGAGTGCATCCACGTCCGTCAGCCCGGAAACGAACGCGACGCCATACACGGCCTCGCCGCCGACCAGTTCACGCGCTGCCGCGATGCCGACCAGGATGATGACATACAGCGCGGCAAAGACCATTGCCTGGCGGATACGCGCGGGATTTTCGCGCTCCGGCAACTCCGTGTCGGCCTTGCTGCGCACCTTCCTGAATGCCACAGTACTCAGCCCGAGCAGCACAGCGGTGAAAGCGAGGGCCGGGCCGGCAATTTCCCTTACCAGGTCGGGCGCCACGACGGCCAGTTCGAACAGCACCCTGCCATAGACGACGGCACTGGCAACCAGGATCACCAGCGCAGCAACCGGCCCGAGGTCCCGTTCCCGCTTCGACAGGTCCGCGTAACTGATGGTGGTCGCGGTGCTGGATACCAGACCGCCGAGAAGTCCCGCCAGCCAGCCTCCGGCACGCGCTCCGACCAGGCGGAAGGCGACGAAACCCACCAGGTTTATGCCGACGATCAACACCACCATGAACCAGGCCGTAAACGGATTGAAGGCTGCGTAAGGTCCAATATCCTTATCCGGCAGGACGGGGAGTATCACGAGCGCGATCAGCACGAAGCGCACGACGATCTCGAAGTCCCTGTCGCCCAGCCTGTCGACCCAGCCGTGGAGCGGCTTCTTCCAGTGCAGCAATACCATGACGGCGCCACCGAGCACGATCGCCGGCAGCCAGTATCCGGCTACCGCCGCCGCGCCCAGCAGGTAGACGATAAATGCCGCCACGAGAGTCGTGATGCCCTCGAGCTTGCGGCGATGTACGTGCAGGATGAGGATGAAACTCAACGCCAGCAGGCCGGTGGCGATGAGCCAGCCTCCGGTTTCAGGAAGCAGCAAGGCGGAAACACCGCCGAAGGCGGCGATCAGGGCGAAAGATCGGACACCAACCGGTTTGTCCTCGGCCCATTCGCGTTCCAGGCCAATAACAAAGCCGATCGCCAGCGCGATGCCCAGTCCGATGATCTGGGGGTTATAGCCGGGATCGAAGGCTTCCGCGCTTCGCGTCTATGCGCAATTACAAGAGTACGCGATAACGCGTCGGCATCGTCTACGTATCTTCCCTCAATTTGCGTCGGACCGGGTTGCGATATCGCTGTGCAGCCAGGGCGGCGGCGCCTTGCAAAATCTGTTTTTCATTCGAATACAAAAAGGGGCTGAACGGTGACTATCTACACACTTCCCAGGCTCGACTACGGCTACAAAGACCTCGAGCCGCATCTCTCTGCGGAGATTCTCGAGCTGCACCACAGTAAACATCATGCCGCTTACGTCGATGGCGCGAACTCGACCCTCAACAACCTCGCCGAGGCGCGCGAGTCGGGCGACTTTGCAGCACTGAACAAGCTGGAGAAAGATCTCGCTTTCCATCTCTCCGGCCACGTGCTGCATTCCATGCTCTGGAAAAACATGAGCCCGAACGGCGGCGGCGAACCGGGCGGCAAGCTGGCCTCGGAAATCAAAGATGCGTTCTCGTCGTTCGACGCCATGAAGAAGCAGCTGTCGGCGGCCGCGATGGGTATCCAGGGCTCCGGCTGGGCCAGCCTGGCCTGGGACTCGCTATCGGGCAGCCTGATCGTCCAGCAGGTCTACGATCACCAGTCCAACGTGGGCAGCGCAACGATTCCGCTGCTCGTTCTCGACATGTGGGAGCATGCCTTCTACTTGCAGTACAGGAACGAAAAGGGCAGGTGGGTCGACGCCTTCTGGAATCTCGTAAACTGGGACGATGTCGAAAATCGCCTCAAGGCGGTCAGGAAGACGGACCTGGCGCTCGACTGACCTGCAACACGATCGCAACAGTTCTGACAAGGAGTTGACGTAATGGGATTACTGGTTGACGGCGAGTGGCGCGACCAATGGTACGACACCAGGGCCACCGGAGGCCGCTTCAAACGTGATATTTCGCGCTTCCGCAACTGGGTAACGGCGGACGGCCGTGCGGGACCGACGGGGGCGTCGGGCTTCGCGGCGGAACCCGACCGCTACCACCTCTACGTATCGTTTGCGTGCCCGTGGGCGCACCGCACCCTGATCTTTCGCAAGCTGAAGGGCCTCGATGACATGATCTCGTTGTCCGTCGTTCACTGGTACATGGCCGAGAACGGCTGGACATTCGCGGAGGGGGATGGCGTCGTTGCCGACCCCATCCACGATGCCGATTACATGTACCAGGTCTACCAGGCGGCGGATGCAAGCTACACGGGGCGCGTGACAGTGCCGGTCCTGTGGGACAAGGAAAAGAACACGATCGTCAGTAACGAATCCGCCGATATCATTCGAATGCTCAACTCCGCGTTCGACGCTATCGGCGCGACCGAGGGCGACTACTATCCCGAAGCGCTGCGCGAGGAGATCGACGAAATCAATGCCCGCGTCTACGACACGGTCAATAACGGTGTGTACAAGGCGGGCTTCGCGACCACCCAGGAAGCCTATGAGGAAGCCGTCGAGCCGCTGTTCGAATCGCTCGACTGGCTCGACGACCGCCTGTCGACGCAGCGCTATCTGCTGGGCGACCGGATCACCGAGGCCGACTGGCGCCTGTTTACAACACTGTTACGCTTCGACCCGGTGTACGTCGGCCACTTCAAGTGCAACCGCCGGCGGATCGTGGATTTCGAGAACCTGTGGCCTTACGTTCGCGACCTTTACCAGGTTCCCGGTGTCGCGGATACGGTGCACATAGATCACATCAAATCGCACTATTACGGGAGCCACGACACGATCAACCCGACGCGAATAGTGCCCGTGGGCCCCGACATCGACTTCTCGGAACCTCACGATCGCGCCGGGCTATCCGGCTGAAATCGAACGGGTTAGTCGTAGCAGAGTAGCTGAACTTTGCGGACCGCTCGGTCGATAGCCGCATCGCTGTCCGCGTCAACGAGTTCCTGCTTGGCTGCGGCACACTCGTTCGCTTCTTCCTGCAACTCCTCGATGATCGCAGCATCCTTCATCACGTCCTGCGATGCAGGATCGCAGGCCGTTGCCGGTGCCCGGCGGATATTGGCGGTGCCGCCTGCTTCTTCAACGAAAACGCAGTCATCGACGCGAATTTCCGTTTGCTCGGTCGCTATCTGGATCGCCGTACCTTCATTCGTAGTCACGGTGTAGACGCGGCCCGGCCGGGTCTTCGAAGCCGCAGCGGCACCGCCGAGCACTGCGCCGATCGCCGCATTCCGGTCCCTGCGGCCCGAACTCTTGCTCGAACGCGTCAGCGCCGACCCGAATGCGCCACCCACCAGCATGCCCTTGACCGCGTTGCCGTCATTCAAGTCCACGGACTTCATCGCCGTGACGGTGCCGGTCCGAACCGTGGCGGACTGGCCGGCGCGCTGCGCGAAAGCGAACTGGGTAACGAGCAACAGGCACCCGGCCAGCATCAGGCTGGCAGCTGCAATACGAAACATATTCATCTCCAGGTAAACTCCGATAAATCGTGTGTAACCGCCAATATTACTCTTTCGAGTACAGGGCGGCCCACTCTTCGCGCGTCAGCTGCTCACGTAGCTCGAAGCGCAGATCGAGCACACGCGCCTGTCCCTCTTCCCAGTCGCGATTAAGCTGGTCGAGCACGGCCTCGATTTCGGCGCGCCCCGCCGCATGGTCGCGGTACGAACGGCTGATCGCTCTGCCCGATGCCGTAAATTTCTTCCCGAAGGCGGCCACTTCTGACTGAAGGTCCGCCAGCGTCGACTGTGCGGCCTCGGCGCGCGTTGGATCTTCGACAACGACCGCGACCCGATCGCTCAGCTGTTCGACCGCCGCCGGCGTCAGCGCGCCTGCGTCGATGGCGCCAGCACCGCCGCCGAAGAAATACCAGTACATAAACGCCCAGAACACGTCAGCCCCCTCGCGCCGCGGTGCCGTAGATGAGTTTCCGTGGATCGAGCCGCTTCAACTGGAAGCGCGAAATGGTCTTCCACTCGTCCGCCGTCGTCGCCCCTTTCATGGCCGCGACGAGATCGATGGTCTCCTTTTGCGCCGACTCGCGCTGCCGGTTGAAATCGGCAAGCAGCGCTTCGAAATCTTCGCGCCGGGCGTCATAGTCTGCCGTCAGTTCCGCCACTTTCTTCCGATGCGCAATCAGGCGCCCGGCATGCTCTTCCACAAGCCGGTCCCTTTCCCGCAAGAGTTCCAAGAAGCGCTCGGCCCGCGCCGGATCAGCCACCGTCGCAAGCACGACTTCGATCTCCTGCTCACGGGCTTCGGCGATCTGCGCTTGTACTTTGGCCGGGTCAGGCGGCTGTGTGAGTGTGGCGCAAGACGCCAGCTGGACGACCACGAACATGCAGGCGGTCGCCAGGAAAATGCCGGTCAAGGTCTTCATCTATTCCCCCACGGGGCTGCAAGAGATTCTTTCGCAGGAATTTGCCACAATTGTGGCATCAAACCGACCCCAACACATTATTCTCGCTGAGAATCACACAATGATGTCAGTGTACGACGACAGCAAATACGTAAGCACCCCAGGCCGCTGGAAAACCCGGATTTCGCTGCCGATTCTCGCGGTTGTGCTGTGCGCCTGCGCCGGCCCGCAGCTGCAGCAGGATGTCGAGCGCCCCGAACCCAGTTATGCCCTTGCGCCCGCGACGACCGGTATTCTCGCGGAAATGGCCGCCCGTATCCATGCGGCCAACGGCCCGGAGTACTCCGGGTTTCACCTGCTCAACGAGAGCCACGAATCGCTCGCCTGGCGACTGGCATTGATCGACTCCGCGGTGTCGTCGGTCGATATCATGTACTACCTCTGGTACCCGGACGCGTCCGGGCGCCTGGTTTTGGAACGCGCGGTCCTTGCCGCGCGTCGCGGCGTCCGCGTCCGTCTGGTCGTGGATGACCTGCTGACGGTGGGTCAGGAGCAGCTTCATGCCGACCTCGAACGGCAGCCGAACATCGAAGTGCGCCTCTTCAATCCCTGGAAGAAGCGTGGTGTCGCCTCACGAGGCGGAGAGATGATCGCTGAGATGGAACGGCTCAACACTCGCATGCACGACAAGCTGCTGATTGCCGACGGCCGCGCGGCGATCATCGGCGGTCGCAATATCGGTGATCATTACTTCGGCCTGAACAAGAATTACAACTTCCTTGATCTCGATGTGCTGGCAATCGGCCATATGGCGCAACAGTCCAACGCAATGTTCGATGAATTCTGGAACAGCGAGTGGCTAGCGTCGGCGGCCAACCTTACGACAGAACCCGACCCGGAGCGCGCGGCCGCTTCGTGGGCGAAGCTGCAGCAGAAAAATCGGGACACGGAAGAGCTGTCTTCGTTCCCAATCGAGCCGAAAGACTGGACGCAGGACTTTGCGGACCTCGAGCCGCTCCTGCATCCCGGTACGGGCGACCTGATTTACGACAAGGTAAGCGCGGAAGGCGTGACGCAGGGAATGGTGGGCCAGATGTTCGCCATTTTCAACAAGGCGCAGGAGGAGTTGCTCATCACCAATGCCTATATCATCCCGGGCGAACGTGGCATTGCGTTTCTTCGCGCGCTCAACGACCGCGGGGTTGACGTTCGCATACTGACCAACTCCCTTGCGTCGCACGACGTGCCGGCGGTGAACAGCCATTACGAGCCCTGGCGGGACGACATTCTCGAGACCGGCACGAAGCTCTACGAGCTGCGAGCGGACGCGGCCATTCAGTCGATTGTCGATGTGCCGCCCGTTACCGCGAAGTTCGTAGGACTGCACACGAAGGCATCGGTATCGGACGGCCGGCAGGTGTTCGTCGGCTCGATGAATCTCGATCCACGGTCCGGGGCGATCAACACCGAGATGGGCGCCGTCATCGACAGTCCGGGCCTCGGTCAGGAACTACGGGGCCTGATGCGCAGGGCCATGAGTCCCGACAACGCCTGGGAAGTAACTATTGGCGACGATGGTCGCCTGCAGTGGCGGAACAGCGACGAAACCGTCACCAGTCAGCCGACGCGCAATTTCATGCAGAACATCATGAACGTGATCTTCAAGGTCGTGCCGACCACGAACAGCGTAAACAAGGTGCCGATAGCCAGCCCGGTCGCAATGACGAGGCCGATATTGAAGCGACCCACTGCGCCGGGACCGGTTGCCAGCAGCAGCGGCACCATCGCCACGATCATGGCAACAGTCGTCATGAGGATGGGCCGCAGGCGTATTGCTGCCGCCTTCTCGATCGCGTGGCGCCGCTCGAGACCGTCACGTTCCCGCAGCTGGTTGGCGAATTCGACAATCAGGATGCCGTTCTTGGAGATGAGGCCGATCAGCGTGATCAGGCCGACCTGTGTGTAGATATTGACCGTCGCAAAACCCAGCGTCATGAAAATGAGCGCGCCGGCGATCGACATGGGAACAGAGACGAGAATGATCAGGGGATCCCGCCAGCTTTCGAACTGCGCCGCCAGCACGAGGTATATAACGATAAGGGCGAGGAAAAACGTAACCAGCAGCGCACTGCCCTGCTCGGCATACTGCCGTGACTCTCCACCGTAATCGATGCTGAAGCCGCTCGGCAAAATATCCGCCGCTGCGTTCCTCAGGAAATCGATGCCGGCGCCCAGCGAGGAACCCGCCGCCATCGTTCCTTCCACCGTGACCGCGTTGAGCTGCTGGAATTGCGTGCGCTGGCTCGGCTCGACCGAGCGTTCGATTCGGATCAACGCGGACAGCGGCACCTGTTCGCCGCCGGCGCCGGTAACATAGTAGTCGCCGAGCATTCCGGTCGTAAGCCGGAAATCGCGCTCGAGCTGCGGGATCACCTTGTAACTGCGGCCCTCGAGATTAAAGCGATTGACGTAGCCCTCGCCCAGCATCACCGACAGCGTGCGCCCGATGTCCGCCATCGAGACGCCGAGATCGCCGGCACGATTCCGGTCGATCACCAACGTGGCTCGCGGGCGCGAGAACTCGATGCTCTTCCTAAGGAATCCGAACAACCCGCTCTGCATGCCCGCGCCGATGATCTGATCGGCATAAGTGTCTAAATCACGAAAGCCACCGTCGGACTGGACGGGGAGACCGCCGCGGTTTCCCGGCAGACTGGGTCGTGGAAAAACGCCGACCTGCATGCCGGCAATCGTGTTGAGCGCGGACTGCAGATCCGGGAGCACTTCGAGTATGAAACGGTCGCGCTGTGACGGCGGCTCCATCTTGAACCCGCCGAACATGGTGTTCGTCCCGCCCCCGCCCATGAACAGGAAGCTGGTGTGCTCCTCACCTGGCGGGTATAGACCTCGTTGTATTCGATGGTCGCGGTCTGCGGCGCACGGCCCTGGACGAAAAGGATACTCTGGTCCTCGACCGGCGCGAGCTCGCTCGGCGTCGTCACGAACATGAAGTAAATGCTGACCAGCACGATCGCCGCAAACGTCATCGTTACCGGAACGTAGTCGAGCGTCCGGCTCAGGCGCCTGCGGTAACCCTCGATGCAGCACCTTGGCCGACAACACGGGCGACAACGTGAGCGCGACCACGCCGGACACGACCACCGCGCCGGCAAGGGCAAACGCAAATTCCGTGAACAAGGTGCCGATGAGACCGGTCATGAAGCCGATGGGCGCGTAGACCGCGACCAGCGTCGTGGTCATTGCAATCACCGGCATGCCGATCTCGCGGGCCGCATCGATGGCCGCGTCAAACCTCGACTTGCCCATCTCGATGTGCCGATGCACGTTCTCGACGACGATGATCGCGTCGTCGACCACGAGGCCGATGGCCAGCACCATGGCCA
>WOR8_10005262_pt1 | contig 12512 bp, 12 predicted proteins | sample DeeMarSeWOR38_10_FD_19890 | JGI IMG/M metagenome (IMG submission 19890) | reverse complement strand
TAATAAAAAGGTTATATACCTAGATCAATTTGTTATAAGCGAGATGATGAAATCTCTTAATCCAAAAACGAAGGCTTATCAAAAGGGAAAAGTCGATCCTTTCTGGCTCACTCTGTTTGAGAAGCTAGATACACTATCCAAATTGCAACTAATTATTTGTCCTAATTCAAACTACCATACAAATGAGTCACTGTTATCCCCATATTTCGAACAACTTGAGCGATTGTATAAATTGCTTTCCCATGGGGTAAGTTTCTATGACAGGGATACTATTGAGCGATTTCAAGTATATGAGAATATGAAGAATTGGATTGCTGGGCGACCAGATGATCCAATCAGCATAGATGTTCAAGATGTTGTTCGTGGGAATATTAACGCATGGCAAGGTAAATTCCTCATTTCAATTAAAAGAGAATGGGAAGAGGGATGGATCGAGGAACTTAGACAGGATCGAGATCAAATCAATACAGGACTAATTGAAATATTCAAGAGGTGGCAATCTGAAACTGATAAAGATTTTGATTATTGGTTCCATGAAGAATGGAGTGCTTATGGTAGGTTAGTCTTGCAGGTATATTTCAATTACTTGAAGACATACAGTGAGGTTGCTACAGGTAGAGCCAAGCCAACCATGAATTTCATATTTCCACCAGATTCGGTAGTCTTAATACAAGAGTGTCATCGTGTTCTTAGAGATGCAGGCTTACCAGACACAGACCTTTGGGACAAGACAGTTGAATACTTAAGTTCTCCCTGCCTCAGACACGTTCCAACAATCAAGATATCTTCCATGCTATACGCGTCTTTGGCAAGGAAAGCCGCTTCAGGTCAAAAAAATCCTCCGACAAAAGGTATGACAAACGATATTGCCATGATCTCTTCGCTTTTGCCATATTGTGATGCTCTTTTTATAGATAATGAATGTCATACATATTTGAATGAGAAACCTCTCTGTGACGAGTTGAATTATGGTGCAAAAATCTTTTCTCCAAATAACAAAGAAGAGTTTATGGAATATTTGAACAGCATTGAGTCGGGCATGCCCAAGGAGCATTTGGATAAAGTATCCGAAGTATATGGTACCATATGGTGTGAGCCGTATACAACTCTCTTTACTGATGAATGATGTTCTTTCGTTTATCATGCGGATGGATTTTTATTATTTTACTTATCGACTGTACAGATCGGAAGTAAGAGATGAAAATTCAAAGAAGGAATCCTTTGACATTGACTATTTTCTATTGATTATTGACTATTGTAATTATTATTTGATATTTTTTCGTGTTTCTTCGTGCCCTTCGTGGTTCACTCAAGGAAATCGGAGGTAATAGCTTATTATGAAAGAGATACCATTAGGCAACGGCCTTAATGCGAAGGTTGATGACGAAGATTACGAGTGGCTGAGCCGCTATAGCTGGTATGCCTATTACGACCCGGAGCGAAAAATGACTTATGCTGCCCACGACACGCCGAGCGGAAGGCGGGTTTTTATGCACGATGCCATCATGGGCCTCGATTCATTAGAAGACGAACCGTTGAATTGAGGATTATCTACAGATTACGTATTTTCTATATTGTTCAATATTAAGCTCGTAGTCCTTTTGATTAATCAAAAGGACTACGAACCTGTAAAATACAGGATATGTTTAATCACATCCAACTATTCTTAGACAAAATGGTGGGTTTAGCCTCAACCTACCGCTGGCGAGATACAATATATGAGATACGAACGATAGATCCTTCGGTTTCGCTCAAGACGCCTTGCGCGCTGGCCCGAACGGCGCGGACCGCGTGCTCGGCGATAAAGGTCGCCGTCTCATGGAGACCTTGCCATTGACTATTTACGATTTACTATTGATTATTTGATTCCTTATCTGAGTCCTCTGTGGCTGAATAAAGAACGCCGTGTAATGGAGATTTTTCTGGAATACTCCCGCCTTTTGTGATGGTGCTTCGTATATAGTCTATAGTTCATAGTTCGTTGTGAAATATAATGGAGGAGACGAGATAACGGGATGAAAGGGATATATAGAACTAAATAAGACAAAAAACCTTTTGTTAAGAAAAATCTATGTGGAATCTTGTCGATCCTGTCTAAAAGTAAGCTACTTGAAAAAACAAAGCCAATTTTTCGGAGGGCTAAATTGTGTAATAGTATTAATAACAAGGGGTTATTGAGATTTTTGTGTGCCGGGTCGGCGAAAAAACAAAGCCAAATAAAGCCAATTTAATGGTTCATAGTTCATGGTTCATAGAAAAGACGAGGAAAGACTACTTGAAAAAACAAAGCCAATTTGCCAATGACAAATGTGGATATCAAGGGAAAATACCTATAACTTGTGCTTAACATTCAAAAGACTTGACATATAGGGCGTTCGGTCGTAGGATTCGCGTAAATTTTGTTTTTTTTGGAGAGTTCTATGGCCGCGATTAAGCCGGGTATCAGCGTTGAATACAGCGATAACGCCACGATAATGCGTTTTACCGATGAGAAAATCCTCGAAGAACAGGACATAAAAGCCCTTCAAGAGTCCATCATGTCGGTTATTGAGCAGGCCGAGCGGATAAACCTGATTTTGGACTTTGCAAACGTCCGATTTTTGTCGTCTGCTGTATTAGGACTCCTAATTCGAGTCAGCAAAAGGATTTACGAAAATGGTGGACAATTGGGGCTGTGCAATATTAATCCAAAAATCTACGAAATTTTTAAGATAACGCGGCTGACCAAAACTTTCGATATATATAATAGTGTTGAAAGTGCCACGGAAGGTCTATCCGAACAGAATTAGAGGTATAGTTTTTCGCATTATATGTGTATGGCGTCAGAAGCACCAATTAACTGCTCAATAGAAGTTGAAAGCAAGCCATCGGCCGTCGTTGACGTGTGTAAAGAGATTCTGGCGAAGCTTCAAGAGCACAAATTCGACAAAGACGATATTTTCGCCGTGCATTTGACTTTCGAGGAGGCGTTTCTCAATGCTGTAAAGCATGGTAATAAGAACGATCCTACCAAGAAGGTGAAAATTGACTATTCTGTTACTCCGGAAAAGGTCGAAATTACTATAACAGACGAAGGGCAAGGATTCGAGCCGGAAGCGGTTGACGATCCGCGGTTCGGCAAGGGGCTTTACGAACCCGGCGGCAGAGGTTTGCTTCTTATGAATTCGTATATGGATGTTGTAAAATACAATGAAGAAGGCAATAGTGTGTATATGGTCAGATACAAGGAAAAACCAACTCTATCAGAGGAACAAAGTCAAACCCAGGTCTAATCGGAATCAGACTCCTGCCAAATAAGTTGAGGAAAAAATCGGTATTAAATATGAATACATATAACAGATCGCTCTTTAGGGCTATTATTTGCAGTTCTCTGCTTCTTTTGGTGGGTTGTGCGTCTTATGAACCATTGCCTGATATAGTCGAGAGCAAAAGGATTGAACCAACAGTTGTTTCGACGAAGGTTATCCAACCACAACCGAAGCCGGAGCCAGATACAAAATTCAGTGATTTTCCAAAAGAATGGCTGCCCCCTGCTCAGGCTGAAAAAAAGTGGATGGCCATTGTATTGCATCACTCAGCAACAGAAACCGGAAATGCCGCAATCTTTGACAGAATGCACAGGGAACAGAACCACTGGGATGGAATTGGTTACGATTTTGTAATAGGCAATGGGACTGACAGCGGCGATGGTGAGGTTGAAGTAACGTTTCGCTGGCGAGAACAAATAGCCGGTGCCCATTGCGGAGGGACACCCGAAAACTGGGCCAATGAAGACGCTGTTGGAATTTGCCTCGTTGGCAACTTCGATTATAGTATGCCTACGGCAGAACAGATGCAATCTCTCTCAGAACTGATTAGCTTTTTAAAACTCAGATATGGTATTTCAAACAGCCGTATTTACGGTCACCGCAGCACTCCAGGGGCGCGAGTTACTGATTGTCCTGGGAAAATGTTCCCAATGGCAAGGCTAAAATCGATGTTTGGTTCCTGATCTTGCTTTACCATCCGTATCTGGAAAATAGTCCTTTTACGTCCCATAAACCCCCTTTCATGCTCAGCAATTGCACTAAAATTGCAGAATGAGACATAAAATTCATAGCTTTGAAAGTTGTTGTGTAATTAAACCGAAGTTACTGCTGATAGTATTATTTACAACCTAAATTGAGGGATTGGTCGTATGAATCTACACGAGTCAGTGTCATCGCCGGGCTTCGTACTTAACGAGCAAATCGCACGACAGGTTTTTGAAGTTTTGCCCGAACAAGGGCCGATTCTGGTGATTACTGACAGAGACGGCCACATGTGGCCAAGTGATACGGAAGCATATACGAAGCTGAACATAAGCGAGCAGTTTTTGAAAGAACTTTGTGCCAAGATCGACGATGGCTCCGAGCCGATTATTACGCAGATAAACGAATGCAGCATTGTCGCTGCACAATTAGCGACCGAGCGGAGCAATTGCGGATATGTGATTATTGCTCTGCCTCAATACAGCCCTGAGTCAACATTAATAAATATCGACCTTATTGAAATGCTGCTAAGCCAGCTCAGTTTAATCGCCAAACTCATCGAAAAGAATAATCTACTCTATGAAGTTCAAATGAAACAATACCGTATATGCAGTCAGAGCGAAATAGCTTCAAATTAACCTTCTTAATGTCCATATCTTACATTGCAGCACATTTCCTGACCTGATAAAATTGCCCAAAAGCAAAGTTTGAATTGTGTTTTTGGCATAAGATGACTATAATTAATAACCTGTTACGGGGCTTAGCCGGCAGGCCATAGATTCCTGCATCCGTATGAGAATCAATGGCGATGTTGACAAGTTCTGTTATCAAATTAAATTTTTAAGCTGATAAGCAAAGGGAACAAGTGAAATTCCAGATATTTAGGAACGGCAAAGTTGTTGATAAGTTCACTTTATGTGGGGCTTACCTTTTCGGTGGCGATGGTATTGGTATTCGCAGGGCCCAGATTACCTTCAAAAACGGCTTTGTGGAGTGCAAGAAGTCTAATCTGGAAACAGCAGGGCTGGCTTTGCTTTGGCCTGTCGAAGGTTTTGGTAAGGTTCTTCTGCCGACGACATGTCTGCCCGAGAGAGAACAACCGTATAATTTGAATGTTGAAATCGCACGCGCCAAGCTAATGCAAATCGTTAACAAACGGGAAGACTGGCTGTTTCTAAACAATATAGAAGTTCTTGCGGATTTGTTGAAAGAAGCACAGGATCTGTTTATTCAGGCCATTCAGAATATCTCTATGCCGTCAAAGGCAGCTAAATTGGCTGATGAATCACTCAAAAAAGCCATAGTTTCCTCTGAAAAACTTGCGATAAAACAGGCGGAGTCACTTTTTAACACGAGGGCGGCAAACCACGGCCTTGGTCGAGGCTGCTTCGGCTGCAGAATAGATCCAATGGAAATCGATAATCCTGTGTATGTTGAGAAATTACTGGAATTATTCGGATCGGCAACGATTCCCATTAACTGGGCGCAGATCGAACCTCGCAAAGGAGAATTCGAATTCTCGAAGATTGACGCCTGTGTTGAATTGCTAAGTAAAAAGAAACTGACTCTTAGTGCGGGGCCGCTGCTTTATTTCTCGAAAGAGACTCTGCCCAAGTGGCTTGTCCGTAGTGGAACGGGTTTCGAAAAGATACGTGAGACGGCGTATCATTTCGTTTCGGAAGTAGTTGCCCGCTATTGTGGTACTATTCGGGCGTGGTATGTTATCAGCAGCTTGAATTCCTGTAATCATTTCGGATTCGGATTCGAGCAGATTTTGGAAATGACCCGCGCGGCTAATATGGCTGTAAAACAGGCAAGTGACAGGGCCTTGAAGATTATAGAGGTCAGCAATCCGTGGGGTGAATATTATATGACCACCCCCAACAGCATACCGCCGTTAGTGTATATGGATATGGTCGTGCAGAGCGGAATCCATTTCGATGCATTTGGGCTGCAGATACGGTTCGGCAAAAATCAGACAGGCATGCATGTTAGAGATATGATGCAAATATCGGCGATCCTGGATTACTTTGGACCAATCGCCAAACCCTTATATATGACTAATGTGGAGGTCCCAAGCCAGGATGGTAAAGGTTTACAAGACGGAGAAGTTGCCGGTATCTGGCACGAACAGTGGAATGAATCGCGACAGGGGCAATGGATAGAACAGTTTTATAAGATTGCACTGAGCAAGCAATTTGTTAATTCGGTGACTTATTCAAACCTTATTGACACTGCTGATAGCACCATCAACCACAGCGGTCTTTTGACAGAAGGACTCGAATCCAAAGAGTCGTTTAGGACCTTGAAGAAATTACACGACAACATTTTCAGTCGGTAAACGGATCGTGGCGTGTGTATCACAATCCATGATTCGAATAAGCAACTCTATACGATAGACAATATGAAACATGCCGGACAAAACAGGATTCAATCATTCGCGTTTGTAATCAGCGTGTGCCTGGCGGCTTCCTGCTCCTTCGGTTTTATTTCAAATTTTGAACAAGGTCAATGTAAACTTGAATTAGAGAATAGAATAAATCCAAACAACGCCCCAATAGAAAGCCTCGTAAGATTACCGGGTATGGGACCAGGGCGAGCCGGAGCAATCATTACATACCGCGAGAATTTTAATGAAAAAAATTCTGGTAGTGTAGCTTTTCAAAATTGCGATGATTTACAGAAAGTCAAGGGCATAGGGCCCAAGACAGTGCAAAACGTAAGCGAATGGCTGAAGTTTAACTGAGTAATAGATAATGATCGGGGAAACTGCGATTCTAAGTATAAAACTGAACAAGAGCTTGTATTTAATGCTCTTGGTAGCGATTTTGGTTTTTATCGTTGTTTTACCTCCGACCGTATATGCTCAAGCATTACATGATACGAATCCCACTGTTCGGAATTCCGACATGGTCGATACTGACGGTGACAACCTTCCTGATTTTCAGGAGATCCACAAGTATCTTACAGATCCGGCAAAAAAAGATACCGACGGAGATGGCCTACCTGATAGCGATTGGAACGAGCGGCGTGAATATACCTATTCGGTTCGTTCAATCCTCCGGTTTATGCCGCCCCTTGATAAGAATGCCCTGAATGACGACTACCAGGATGCGCAGGTTTTAGAAGAAACAGACGATTACATAGAAGTTGAAGTCATACATTATCCACTTGCCGCGCCTCACGAATCAATAGAAGCAAATCCTAATTGGCAGCAGGATTATGCTGGCATGACAGACTATTTAAAACCTGGAATAACCACGAACTGGGACACCAAAATGAAACAAGACCTGCTGGCTGAGCTAAAGGCTGATGGAATCATAATTGACAAGCTGACGGATAAGCAGGTTGTCAAAAAGGTTTCGAGCTGGTTATTGGGAAAGTCCAGGTCTCTTGATAAAGTCTTCACCACTTATTATATTCATTTTCCGAACGCCCAACCGCTTGTTTATTCGGGTTTGGAAGAAGCTTTTGAAGGTGAATTTAACCGCGACAAAAATAGTTATGACTGGACAATTGATCAGCACCTTGAGCATGAACTTCTGGGCAAAGGTATGTTTTATAACAAAACCCATGGCTCATGTACGTCTTTTGCCGTCTATCTGACCACTGTACTCAGAGCAGTTGGTATACCAACCCGAATGATTATAGTGACACCTGTTGTAGATGCTTCTAATAGAGAACAATTTCTTTGGGTGAAAGAGCGAATTACTCACAACAAGGCTCGTGAGATAATGTTGGCCGGGCTAATAAAGTCAAGCCAGGGATTTACAGCGCATACATTCAATGAAGTCTATATCGGAAACCGTTGGCACCGTTTGAACTACAGCAAACTTGGCCAGCCTGTCCTTGATGAGCAATGCTTTGGATTACATACTCACTTATATACTTTCAGTGACCTCAGTGAGGCTAACCTGGCACCCACGTGGGGCATGCGCTACGGTAAGGGCATAAGAAGCGCCGTCTTCGAGCATAGTAATCCTTACTCGGCCGTAACGCTGTCAGAACTTTTCGGATGCCACAGCAATATCCCAAATCCGTTGTTCACCATAAGTCCACGTTCTGGCCCGCCTAACATATACGTCATGGGCCTCTCACAACCGCAGTTTGAGCAGGTTATTGATATTGTCAAGGACGTTACATCCAATAAAACCGGGCGTTTCCATAGGAAACAATCCTACGACGACATCTTTATCTACGGTATCTGGGGCAGAAAACCTGGTGATATAATTGTTTTGCTTTTTTCTCTCGATACTAAGGAACGAATCCCAAAAGATTACGAAGACCTTCTGCCAAAGCCCTGGTCAGAGATTGAGCCTGTCTTAAAACAGGGAAAAACTGTCGAGCTGACGGGCAAAGCCCGTAAGATGAAAGTTATCCTATTGGCAGCCCCTAAGAGGGAGCAACTTAAGCAGCTTATCACGGAATCTAAACTGCTCAGTGAATTGGTAAGGAGTATTAAGTAATATGAGCGAATGGGAAATAAATAAACCGCTTGGGCAATGCCACGGCACAGAAAGAAAAATAGAATACGGCGAAGAATATTTCGCTGCTCTGGTCGAGACTGAGGAGGGATTGCACAGGCGCGATTTCTGCGCCGAGTACTGGGAAAGCCAAAAGCCTGATGTTTTTTGTTACTGGAAAACCAGGTTGCCCGAGCCGGGACAGAAGAAACAGTTATTTGTTGACGACCAAATGCTAATGGCTTTCTTCGAACGGCTGGAAAAAGAGACCGAGCAGGAAAAAGTAAATTTCCGCTTTGTTCTGGCATTAATTTTAATGCGAAAAAGAATTCTGAAATATGATGAAACAAAAAATATTGACGACCAGGAAATTTGGTGCTTGAGAATCGTGGGTGAGAAACAGATTGTCGAGGTCATAAATCCACATCTCGATGAGGAGCAAGTTGAGCAGTTATCTTCGCAGATAGGTGAGATTCTGCAGACGGATTTGTAAACTCGTTTCTGCCGGGAATTATCGAAGCCGGACAACAGATTAGGAGCTTATATGAAAATATCACGAAAGCTAATCCCGTATATTCCTGTGGTAATGCTGATTCTCGCAGGTTGTGAATCCCGAATCCGCCAGCCTACGAAAATATGCCCCGGTAAAGATTCTGTGGCCGATGCGTTGGCCGCTTTGAAATTACAATCACAAAATGTTGTGCCGCTGCGGGCCAATGGGCAATGCCGTTTTGAGTATTATGTGGAAGGAAAGGACAAGCCGCAGCGGGAAAATCTCAGCGTAAAATTCTGGGCAAATCCGCCCGTTGAAATTTACATGCAGGGTGATAAGGCCCTTGTCCCGAAAGCCTTTGTTCTCGGCTCGAATGAAAAAGAATTCTGGCTCTCGCTAAGACCGAAAGAAATCAGTACGCACTGGTGGGGTTATTGGGATGAGCAGGACTTGTCGGAGGGACTTGTAATCAATCCCAGAACGCTGCTGGAATCTCTCGGAATCGGGGAAGTGGAATCACAGCGGGACTGGTCTCTGTCCAATGAGGGCCCTTATGACATAATTTCAAAACGACAGCGGGATATGGTGGTAAAAAAAATATACATCTTTAGCTGTGATTATCGAATAAGGAAGATTGAATTTTTCAATCGGGACGGTGAAATTGTTGCCGATGCCGAACTTGACAGGTACAAAGAAGTGTCCGATGGTTTTTTTGTTCCATCTCTGATAAAGGTAACGACGTATTCCGAGGAAACCGGGGAATTTTCGCTAAGTATCACTCTCGCCCTTAATTCCATAAAACCGGCAAAAATTACAGAACCACAGCGAAATTTTCTTTTCAAGCTCCCTACACCGCGCGGATTCGCGAACGTTTATAGAGTCGTAAACGGGAAGTGGTTCAAACAGGATCAGTAAAAAAGCAAACGGGAATCTGCCTGTGACTAAGACAAGCCTGAAAGATAGAATCAAACAGGGGCCGCTCTTATTGGACGGGGCAATGGGAACCGAGCTGATTGCTCGCGGGATTCAAGTTGGAGCGTGCAATGAATATCTGAACATCGATTCAGCAGGTATTATTTCCGATATTCATAATGCCTACCTGCTCGCGGGTAGCGATGCAATTATTGCCAATACTTTCGGCGCGAACAAATATGTCCTGGCCCGACACGGATTTGCTGAAGAAGCTGACCGAATAAACAAAGCCGGTGCTGAATTGGCCAGAGACGTGGCGGGAGAAGAAAAATATGTTCTTGGTGATATCGGCCCCAGCGGGGATTTCTTAGAGCCGTTGGGAGCACTAAGGCCGGATGAGCTGAAAGATGCTTTTGCAGCACAAGCCGGGGCACTTTTAGCCGGTGGTGTGGATGGCTTTATCATCGAGACGATGACAGCCCCCGAAGAAACCATCATCGCTGTCGAAGCGATAAAATCCGTTGCAGGAGACCGACCTGTGCTTGTATCGATGTCTTTTGACGAAGCCGGCGACAGTTTCAAGACTATGATGGGTATCAGTGTTGAAGCTGCCGTATCGAGAATTGTGCCGCTCAATGTCGAAGCAATGGGATTCAATTGCGGGACCTTATCACTTGATCAATATGTGGTGCTATCGGAGGAATTTGTCTCGGCAGTGAGGGCCCTGTCGGATGATGTGGCGATTTGTGCCGAGCCTAATGCCGGCAAGCCTGAACTGATTGACGATAAAGCCGTATACAAAGTCTCACCGGAAGATTTTGCCATTACAGCGGAGAAAATTCATTCGGCTGGTGTTAGCATTATCGGCGGCTGCTGTGGAACCGGCCCGGCACATATCGAAGCTGTGGCCAAACGGATAAAAACTGTCTGACTTGCCGAGTTAATCCATCAAGTCTTATTGACCAATTTCTCAATTTGTTCAATGCTTTTAGCGGTTGCTCCTTGGTTCTTTTTGATGACATCCTGGCCATTTTGTGCAATTCGACGTGCAAAATCCGGTTCGGTAAGGCACTTTTGAATTGTGTTTAGCAACTCGTCCCCATTATTGACAACAATAGCCCCATTGCCGGCTAATAATGAATCCACAGTTTGCTTGAAATTGAAAGTATGTGGGCCAAACACCGTGCATTTGCCAAGGGCTGTTGCCTCTATCATGTCAGAACCGCCCATCGGAACCAGAGACCTGCCAACGAAGATTACGTTTGCTAGGCAATAGAATTTTCTCAGGTCGCCCATCGTGTCACCAAGAATTACTGCCGCCTTTTCCCTGCACCTGACGACTGTATTTTTAATTGAGCTGTAACGGATAAATTCGAATTCCGTATCTCCAATCAATCGTGCAACTTCATCGAATCTTTCAGGTTTTCTTGGGACGACAACAAGACGCAGGTCCTTTAATTGGCTGGATTGTTTTAGACTTGTGAACACATCGAGAATAATCTTTTCTTCGTCGGGGCCGGTTCCGCCCGCGACCCATATCCTCTCTTTGCCTATATTAAGTTGTGTCGCGAGAGCATCGGTGCCTTTTACTTTATCGGTTATCTGGGCCGTGTCGTATTTCAGCGAGCTGGTGACTATGACATTGCCGGCACCAATTTCTCTAAAGCGTTGAGCATATTCATCGGTTTGGGCAAGAACCAGGTTAACTTTTCGGAATACGTGCTTCACGAGCAGTTTTGCCCTTTTATACTTGGGAAAGCTCTTGTCACTGATTCGGCCATTGACAACGACTACGGGAGCGTCAAACTGCTTTGCGAGCCTGACAAAATTGGGCCAGACTTCCAGTTCCATCAGTAAACAGATTGCCGGTCGAATATTGTTAAAGGCTCGGTGCATTGCCCATGAAAAATCGAATGGAAAGTAAAAAACTTGATGATCCTTGCTGAAAAGGCTGGCTGCTCGGGCAAATCCGGTATCAGTGGTCGTACTAATGACAATTTCGAAATCACTGAACTTTGCTTCAAGCTCTTTGATTATTGTTTTGGCAGCGTTTACTTCGCCCATGCTGACAGCATGAAGCCAGATACATTTTTTTTTAGGGCTTTTCCTGCTGGCCCTGCCGAAACGCTCAGCCCAGCCGGTACGATAGCGACCATACCTGATGGCCCGATAGACAATCACAGGACTATAAGCCAGACCGGCAAATAAATACAATAAATCCAAAACGTATCTCATTCGGCAATCCTAAAAAACAAAAAGATCAAACAATCAGTAGATGATATTTATAAAATGTAGTTATGTCAAATAATTGCCTTACCGTTTGGGAAAGGATTGTTTTGCTTGTATTTACAATATGCAAGTCTTTGGGATTGTTTGAATTGCATCTTGGCAGAATTATTGTTCAACAGAATCAAGCCAACACTCAGCCAGAATGGCAAAATCGAGGATGTTTATTATACTGTCTGGAGTAAATCGTGGGGCCAGGTTAGCTTTAGGATTCCAGTTAGGTGAAGTAGGTGTGGCGAGCCATGCTTCACCGAAGGCTGCAATATCAAAAAAGTCAACGACTCCGTCACCATCATCCGGAGCAATATCTGCAATCAAACGCGCTGATATCCGCTCGAATTCGAGAGA
>WOR8_10008172_pt1 | contig 12513 bp, 10 predicted proteins | sample DeeMarSeWOR38_10_FD_19890 | JGI IMG/M metagenome (IMG submission 19890) | reverse complement strand
CTAAGAGATAAGGCATCGGAACTTCTTAAAGATTTTGAACCATAAAAGTCCCCGTATAATTTCATATGACACATCACGATCACCCGGAATTTAGGATGCGCGTTTTATGTGTTCAACGTTTCATGTTATTTAAGTGGCAACGGCACGTCGTCACCAGATCTAATTCATTAAGGAATTCAGGATATAGTCTCTGGTCAGATCATATGGTGAAATGGACACTGGCGTTAAATAGTACCCGCAATTAAATAAAACGATCATTGCTTCTTCGGGAAATATATACATATACTGTTCTCCCCAACCGGCCGCCAAAAAAGATGCATATGTCTGACCATTCACCTGAAAATCCTGCATCCACCACTGGTATCCATATGCATGGGCCAGGGGGAGGGTCCTTCCATACGTATCAATGTGTTCATTTACAGATTCTTCAATCCAATCTTCAGAAATAATCTGGTGTTCACCCCAATACCCATTATTTAAAAACAAATATCCAATCTTGGCCAGTTCCCGGGGCCGAAGAAACAAGCCGCCTGATGCAAACAGGTATCCTCCTGGCAGGCTCTGCCAGACACCCCCTTCAATGTTTAAAGGATCAAATAAAAAAGTATTTCCAAATTCCAGTAAACTCATTCCGGCACATTCCTGAATGATAGCGCCGATCACATTGGTACCACCACTGTTATAAAGGAATTCTGATCCAGGCGGTGAGATCAGGGGAAGTGACAATATGTATTCGATGGGGTTATCTGAGAGGAATAATTGTACAACATTATTCCTGGGATCTTCATACGAATAGGAATTTTCATCCCACGTAAGACCGGATGACATGGTCAGAAGATGCTTCAGCGTAATATCCATTTTGTCGCCAGTTAATATATCGTCATAATCAGGCAAATAATGTACGACCTTATCTTCAATGTTTTCTACGAATCCTTCTTTAATGGCAGTACCCACAATAACCGAGGTTACCGTTTTACTCACAGATGCCAGATAGTGATCTGTTTCCCTTGTATACATGATGTAAGCACCGTCTGAACCAGGCGGATTCCCTGAGTAGAGGTAACCTTCAAAATACTCTTCAAAAACCAATTGTCCATCTTTAACGATCAGAATACTATGGATCTTGTGGTTACCATTAACGATATATTGCATCATGGTTCCGATAATTTCCGGGTTCATATTGACACTCTCAAGTGAATTTGTAGTCCAGCCATCAGCAGTTTGCTCCGGTACCTGATTGTATATCTGTTTATTTTCATGTTCCCTGCTACAGGTTGAGAAAACATAAAAAAATGCAAGCAACAAACCAATTCTGAGTATGTTATTCATTTCTATATCATTGATTATAAATGTTTTCTAAAATTTTTATGCCCCGCCAAACCCTTATTGGGGTATAAAAAAAATGCAGCGCTTTAAAAACTCTCAAAAACTTGCGATCTGCCAATATGTGGCCGGATGAATTAACTTGCCAGGGGGGTAGATATGTAAGTTACAAAGAAAATTTTGCCTGGTTGAAAAAAACATACGAAATATAAAGTGCATTTTGAGTGCATCCTGGAAATGGTATCAAATTTTGTCAGAAGAACATAGCGAATTGGTATGAAAATTGAATTTCATATTCTACAGGAGAGTACGTTTCTGATCCATACGATCATGATCAGCCAGACATACCATCGGGGATCGAAAGCCTGCAAATCCAATAGTCTTATTGAGTTTCAGGCATCCAATAAGTGGGGGGTGACGCCTTCGGTATACAAATTTATAATCCCGGCATTTTTATTCTCGGTATTGGTTATCTGCGGTTGTGAAGTGGATCCCATCCGCATTACACCAGACCAGATAGAAGAAGGTTCATGGATGACGTATTCGCCGATACGGTGGACCCATGATGGTGACCCCTATTATTCTGATTATTGTATTGTATATAGCGATGGTGCAGAGTATGGTTTGAAACAGGATATAGGCCAATTTGCAGACATGAAATTCTCTGAAATAGTACATCTGTTCAATTTTAATGAATTGACAGACTTTCGATATCCTCCGGGTTATAATAAAATTGATGTGTATATCAATATGTTCCATGAAGAAAATATCGCTGCTGCATATTGGGGATCTATTTTTATAACCCTCCGATCGGCTCATGTTGACCTGAACAGATATGACTACCTCTTTAAACATGAGCTGACGCATGCTTTTGAGTTTCTGATTGAAGGCACAGTAAATTTGGGTACAGATGTTTGGTTTAAAGAAGGTATCGCCATTTATTGCGGTGGAGGATTGAATGGAATCACAGATGTTAATGATCTTGAAAATTGGATCAGCCGTAATGCCGAAGTTCCCGGACAGGGAAATCCAATCAGGATACATGTTTGGGAGGATTTTCCCCCCGATGCTGATATCACTGCATATTACTACACCGTTTTTGATCTGACCATGAGATACTTTTTAGATCCTGATGGATTGGGCAAATCCACGGAGGATGTTTTGAAGTTATTCTATGATATAAGAAACGGCATGCTCTTCAAGGATGCATTTCAAAATAATTTCGATATCAGTATGGCGAGATTAGAAATTGATTATTATGATCGAATGCGGTCCTATCCTGTTATAAAATTCTTTTTCAGGTTACGATACATGTGAGCACTTCGATCCATATATAATATGGGCCTTGTCTGGGCCCATAACCGCGACAGGGAGCCATAACCCCTGATTAAAACCGGGAAAACCTGTCATTCCACTCCAAAGACCTCATGGATAGAAAATAACCGGTCCGGAAAAGCGAATGGTATATCAACGGGCATGATTTGTTGGATCAATTTATGAATTGATATGATTATGCCCCATCATTCATCTTGTACAAAGGTGGAATAGAATTTAGGCGGCAAGGTGTTTAAAGGCTTCGTACACCAGGAAAGCCGGCCAAACGCAGGCTTTCAGAAATCCGAGTACGCCCATCCAGAAACTGGTTGCCACCGAGATAAAATATACTGCGGCTCCGATAAAACCAACACCATAAATGGCACTGGCCGGACCTTGATTGCATTTTGCGTCTTTACTCATGACTTGATCTCCTATTATATTAGCTTGGTAAGGGATTGGATTAAAATGGACCTTGAATATAATAAAATCATACTCAATGATCAGATTTTTAGTGATTTATTTGCTGCTATCACAATTTTTTACATCCGACACAAGAGGCATTGTGATATGAACAGCAATTGAAAGATGAGATTTCCGTATGATATTCATTTTTACCAGATATTTGTCCTGTTTATTATCAGCATCAAAAAGAAGCAATGATCTTCGTACGTTTATTGCCAGTTTTATTGAGTTTCTTACTTCTGGCAGCGCATTTTTCACGTATCGACCTATTGCTGCTTCTTATATTGGCACTGGTCATACCCAACCTGTTATTCAACCAACGCAAATGGGTGGCCCGCCTGCTGCAAACTGCACTTATGCTGGGTTCCACAGAATGGATCCGGGCCATGCTGATGCATATCAGTCAGAGAAAAGTTAGTGGGTCGGATTGGCTGCGCCTGGCAATCATCCTGGGCATTTTGGCACGGTGTCCAGCTTTCTCTGCTTTGGTATTCCAGGGGCCCTCATTACGCGAAAGATACCCGTTAAATCACCAAACGGAACCACTAAAAACCAGAAACATTGCAATCCTGGTTACTACCGCATTTTCTTATCCTTATATTTTTGAATCTCGTTATGGTGTGATACCACCAATTTTTCATACCTCTCGCGTGAGGATATTTTATAGGCCTCAAATTCCGCCTTGATCTCCTCAAGATCTCTACGTGTATGCACAGTTACGGCGTGATCACGCTTAAATACGAGAAAAAGAAAGAGTAGAAAAACGGCCAGTACGATCACCACCGACCACATGATCGTATTATAGGTCAGCTTATTGGTCTGAAGACCTAAAAACACAAGTGAGTCTTTATTTTTAATGGCTGTATCAAGTTCTTCGTTCATATTTATTAATGCTTCCTGCAAAGAGTCAACTTTTGAGTTGGTGCTGGCCAGCATGTGGTTCAGGTCACTGATCTCACCCTTGGCAGCGGATAAAGAATCGACTGCATTGGTCCTGATCTTCTGAAATATATCTTCACGAATGGCCCTGTAATTTTCATAGATCAGGGTCCGTTCATGCACATAATTTAATTGTTCAACCAAGCTGGCTGTATCCATCACCTCCCATGTTCTCCCCTGTCCATTAACTGGGGATAAAAAATTAATTAACAGGAGCGTAAGGAATAGAGGAACGAATTTTGGTACAAATTTTCTCATCATTCAATCATTTAATACTGCAAATATCTCTGTTTTCAGACATCATATCAACGAAATAATGGAAAAATAAGTATGGATGAAGTAAAAAATCAGGAAATCATCCAGGTGAAATCATATGGAGTAGCAGGGTCATTGCAGGTAAAGGTGGTATTCAAATGGTTTTCACGAACCGTGGAATATCTTTATTATCATCGCCTAGTAATCATCCGAAGCATTTCCAAATAATTTAAAATTATAGGTCAACGTGATGATGGGCCTGCCAAAAATGGACATCTGGTAGCCCTGGATAGCGCCGTCTTCAACCTTAAAATAAATGGAATACGGATTTTTTCTCCCGAATACATTATACACGGCCAATGTTAACGAGGAATGATTCAATTTTTTCCTCCGGAGATTCCCATTCAATGTCATGGCCAGATCCAGCCGGATATAATCCGGCACTCTGAATTCGTTCCGGTTTGAATAAAATATCTGGTTGGTACTTGAGAATTGATAAAAAGCAACCGGATACGTTATGGGACGGCCCGTATTATATACGAAGTTGGCTGTGGTATTGATCCGTCTGGACAGTCTGAGATTGGCTACCAGTTTTACATCATGCGGTTTATCATAGTTTGCCGGGAAATAGTTACCGCTATTGATCGTTTCTTCTTCAAATGAACCGTTAACCCTGTGTAGAATACGGGAATATGTATAACTGATCCAACCGGTCAGCATCCCGGATGATTTCTTCAGCATAAATTCAACCCCATACGCTTTCCCAACACCATTCAGAAGATCCGTTTCCAGGTGTTCGTTCAGGAGTAATTGTGCCCCGCCTTTATAATCAATGATATTCTTTAGCCGCTTATAATAGGCTTCTACAGAGGCTTCAACAGTGTTTTTAGCCAGGTTTTGATATAAGCCGACCGTAAACTGATCACCCCGTTGCGGAGGCAGGTTCTGATCGCTCAATTTCCAGATATCGGTAGGTGACATGGCGGTGGTATTGGAGATCATGTGGATGTATTGGTACATCCTATGGATCCCTGCTTTTACCGACAGTTTAGGCGAAAGAATATACCGGGATGATATCCTGAATCCAATACCGGGTTGGAGGGCAATAACCTCACCGCCACTGTAATGAATCGTATCACTGATGGTTTCAATAGATTTCGGCACACCATCATAATAATTATATGCGGTCTTTGGGCCCAAAGATGAAAATAGAGAAAATCTCACGCCACCTGACATACTGAACCTGGATGAAAATTCAATTTCGTCGCCAGCATAAAAAGCAGCCAGCAGCCCCCGCTCACGTTCAAGTGTTTTGGGAACAACTTCGGATAGTGCATTAAGAGGTTTCTGGGCTCCGGGCATTAAATTAAAAAAGGTGGCATCCAGGCCGAATTCAAGTTTATGGTGATCATGAAGCAGATACGTAAAATCGGCTCTGAAAATATCCTGGTTCAGTGTATATTCCATTGAACTAAAAGCAGTGGAATCTTCTTTATTATCAAGCTGATACGTATAGTTACTTAAAATGGCTGCAAAATCAGCATAGAAATTGGATTTAAAATGATGTCTCCATTTGATGGTCCCGGCCAGGTTACTGTATTCAAAACCACTTTCTTTATAATAATCAAACCGGTCTTTGCTGTAATACCCCGATATAGAAAAACGATTATCATCATTCAAGTCATAATTCACCACACCCTGTATATCATAAAAGCTTCCACTGCTCTGCTGCAGTTGTTTATCATTTAGAAGACCCAATATCCAGTCAGAATAGGTACCCCTGGCACTGATGGCAAAACTGCTTTTATTTTCGACCAGTGGCCCCTCCACCATGATCCTTCCGGTAACCGGACTGATGCCACCCGAAACCCGGTATTTTGCAGGATTCCCTTCTTTTAACTGAATGTCCATTACCGATGATATCCGGCCACCGAATTTTGCAGGTATGCCACTCTTATATAATGTAATTTCCTCTACCAAATCTGAATTGAAGGCCGAAAAGAAACCAAAAAAATGCGCCGTATTCATTATAGGGGCATAATCCAGGAGAATCAGGTTCTGATCAACAGAACCGCCCCGCACGTTAAAACCTGCTGACGCTTCACCCACCGATTGCACCCCAGGAAGTTGAAGAGTACTTTTAATCAGGTCCACTTCGCCCATTCCCATCGGTATCTGTTTCAGCATTTTTACATTGATCTTCTCCACACCCAACCTCAGGTTATATACTTTATTTTCACGGTCGGCGGAAATGGTTACCTCATCGAGACTCGTCGTTTTTTCGATCATTCTCACATCCAATGTACCTTCTGAATAGAGAATGATATTCCGGTACGTCGTCCGCATACCGATAGTCCGGAATTCCAAACGGTATGGTCCCCTTGTTAATTCAATGGTATAGAAGCCCGTTTCATCAGTGACCGCACCCACTTTCAATTTTTCATCATACACCACTGCTCCAATCACCGGATCCCCGGTGTTTGCATCGCGAATAAAACCAGATAGGGCAACGCGCCCTTGCTTACTTGCTTCGGAAGGCGTTCCAATTTTGAACACTTTGAATTCCTCATTTATATCCGGTTCCTCCCCTGAGGCAGATTTCTCGAGGTCATACCAAAGGGTATCAGCCTGGTCCTGGCTTTCAGTCAGATACTGTTGGATCTCATATAAAAAACTTGTTTTAACAGGGAAGTTTCTGGTCATGATGACACGGTTGCCAGCTACCAGGTATGATAAATCCGTTCCGTTCAGTATTTCTGTAAAAATTTGATCTACAGATCCATTTTCTATTTCGAGGGTAATAATCAGGCTATCGACCCAGTCATGCGAATAATATACTTTGAAGGGTGAATGGTATTCAAGGGAATCGATAAAATCCTCAAACAATATATCATGGTAATTAAAATTGAACCCGGCATCCTGTGATTTTCCATAAAGAAATGATAATAGTAACATCACGATGATCGGGAACTTTGTCATGTAATTATGTATTATGGAGTGGTTAATGAGTCATAATACCGGATGATACCTGCGATCTGAAATTTATTGGCATCCCTAAAATAAATGTTATTGGTTCGTAAATACTTTTTTACCTCCCGGGTATGGGATCCAAATAACCTTAGCAGGCTCCTTCTGGTTTTGAATTTATAATACACGTCATGAATCCTGACATAATTTTTAGGCGAATATTTATAGATATCCCTTCCTCCTTCTTTAGTCAGATACGACTGGTGTTTGATGATGAACTGGCTGCCTCCGTCATATAGCACTTCATAAAAACCACTTTTCAACTTGGATTCCACGTGACCTGGAATCTCGATGTATTTAAACTGCATATAATCATCAGAGAATTCCAATATAAAGGCATCTACCATCCCTTTATTTAATTCAATCTTATAAAACGTATTGTTGATTAAACGATTTTGATCTCTGTATATCACTTCGTCTAAAAAGGTATCATATTGAAGGATAAGATTCTCATATTTTTTACCCTTAATAAAAATTGTTGCAGAATGCTGCTCAGCCGGTCGCAGAAGTGGATTGGTATACACTGGGTTATAATAATTCTCATATTCCTTTCCATTAATAAAATCCCTTGAGGTGTTGATGGAATCAGAATACAGGTCATATACATCGCCAATTTGTAACTCCTGGTGGTCATCGGAACGGATTAATCGTTCGAATGATCTCTGTCCGACCAGCGGTGACAGCTGCATTAAAAGGATAAAAAAAATCAAACAATAATGTCTCATGATGGTATCCGACCTAAAATCAAAAGTACGAATTTATTGAAGGTGAGGTTCGAAAAGCAACTGTGCTTTAGAACATCCATAATAAAAAATAGTGACTGGTTTTTTTAATAATTTTATTCATTCAAATGAGCTGAGGGCATATTTCATGCGCAATCTCTATTAATGGTTTAAAAATGCGGTTTAATATATGCCGGATTGTGATTCTTCTGCTGATCATTTCACCTGGTCTGTATACGTGTATTGATCCGTATAATCCCAACCTTCAAAGCTATGAATCACTGCTGGTGGTGGATGCCCTCGTTACGGATGAATTTGTTTCAAACACAGTGAGGTTGTCCAGAACATTCCAGAATCAAAGCGAAGAACCGGAAATGGTTTCCGGTGCGGAGGTGCATATTATTGATGACGCAGGAAACATTGCAGAATTTTTTGAAGCTTCACCTGGAATTTACTTATCACCCGACTTCATTGGTGAAATAGGTACTACCTATGTATTGCATATCATCACCCCGGATGGTCATGAGTATGAATCCGATCCCAGTCACATGAGTCAGGTACCCGAGATCGACAGTATCTATTTTGCCTATGACACTGATTTTAATAATACCGGCAATGTGGAATTGGAAGGCATACGGTTATTTGTGGATTCAGACCCCGATAATGATTATTGCACCTATTTTCGGTGGACTTTCGAGGAATGCTGGAAATTCAGGATTCCAAATCCGGCTTTGTATGTCTATTTCAATGAAAATCTGATCCTTCCCGCTCCATTCATCAATTCTGTATGCTGGCACCATAATAACTCAACCGAAGTTCTCATCGAATCTACAGAAACACAGCAAACAGAACAGATCAGAAGGAAGCCAATCTTTTTTATTGCTTCAGGCGAATCCAACCGTTTACAGATTCAGTACAGTATCAATGTAAAGCAATATTCCCTGTCAAGAGCTGATTATGAATTCTGGGATAATATGAAACAAATCCGGGAAGAAGGAGGGGATATATTTGAAAGGCAACCATTTTCCGTTATTGGCAATGTGCATTGTATTTCTGATCCGAATCAAAAAGTATTGGGGTATTTTCAGGTTTCAGCCGTGAAACAAAAGAGACAATATATTACACGGGAAGAACTGAAAAATATTGATATACCCTCCTATCATTATCCCTGTTCCAGGGTGGTGATCGGACCTGATGACTTTGAAGATCCTGAAAGTCCGTTCCCTGTTCCCCTTCCAACGTTTGATGAATTATATGAAATGTATACCTCAAAAGGATTTGTTTTCATTGAGCCTGTATATGACAACACCTTGGAAAAGCTTGTTTTTACCGAGCCCATATGTTCAGATTGTGCTCTCGCCGGTGGAGATGTAATAAAACCCGATTGGTGGATAGATCTTGATTAATATTGAAACGATTCATGAAAATTCCTGAATGCCAAAGAAAGTCCGGGATCAGAGGAATTATGGTATTATCGTACCTGCTTTTATCCTTGTTGTATTCGATACCGGTCAATGCACAACCGGTGAAGGAAAAACTGATATCCAATAATTCTGAACACTTTGTCGAGGAACTCTATATCCAGACCGACCGGGATCTGTATATTGTGGGGGAATCGATCTGGCTCAAGGTGTATAAACTGGAAGCCCTGAATCATACGCTTTCAAACGTCAGTAAGGTTGTATATCTGGAATTGATCAATGAAGCCAACAATCCGGTCAAAAGAATTAAAGTTCGTATTGAAAATGCAACAGGTTCTGCCCGTATTCACCTCCCTGACACCATCAGTACTGGACACTACCTGCTTCGTGGATATACAAACTGGATGAAAAACGATTCTGAGAAGCTATTTTTCTACAAGACCATAGCGGTAATTAATCCTTTCAAGGAGGTTCGTCAGATAAAACTACCGCCAAAGGTTCAACTACTTGATACCATCCTTTTTTACCCGGAGGGTGGTCATTTGATCTATGATATTAAAACCAAATTGGGTTTCAGAGCCTTCGATCTGAATGGCATGGGTATGGAGATATACGGGGCTATTCTGAACGAAACCAAGGACACAGTGTCCTTCATAAAAACAGATCCAGAAGGATATGGATATGTTCACTTCATGCCAGCAAGAAATACTTCGTACCACCTGGTAACTGGATCAAATGTAACAGATCAAGTCGAATTCAAATTACCTGAGCCACTTCCATCTGGTCTGCTTTTATCCATTCAGAATGAGGAGAATCCCGGTACTGTCAGGATTAAAATTTCCAAAAGTAAAGACTTTTATCCTGGTGGCAGGAATTTTTTCCTTTTGCATCGCACCAATGGTTTTTACACCTTATATAAGGATCTGTATATCAATCATGATAGCTTGATAGAATGTTCCAGGAGTGATTTTCCAAATGGCATTGGACAATTTATGATTGCTGATGACCAGAATACCATCCTATCCTGGAGATGGTTTAATAATAGCGGATCAGATATCATTGACATTGAAGCCAGAATCGATAAAACCGAATATGAAGGAAGAGAAAAGGTCTTCGTGAACTTCAATATCAAAGACACATTTGACAAACCAGTTGAAGCAGATGTGCTGGTATCCGTTGTAAAGTCGTTTACTCTGAACCAGCATCGTATGAATATTTATAATCGGTATCAACATATGCCCAGTTCTAGCCTGTATTCAAAAACTGGTACCGGGAATGACCGCATGTTATTTGTTGATCGATCCGATTTTAGATCGGGAGATACTGGTTTAATCAGTCCTTTTAAACCAGAATTTGTTCCTGAGGTTGAAGGTCATATCATCAGCGGTCGGATCATTAATGCCGAATCGCGCGAACCCTTAATACATGAGGAAGTCGTTCTGTCATTTGTTGGGAAAACGGCCAGGTGTCATTTTGGAAGGACAAATGAAATGGGGCAATTTTATTTTGTAACCAATGAATCGGGTATCAATGAGATCGTCATCCAGCCACTGGAACGACAGGATACGGCCTATTATGTGGAACTGGATCAAAGCTACTTTAATCAATTTGGTGCATTTGCACCGGTAACCTTCTACCTGGATACTTCAAAACTTGAAGATTTAAATAAAGCGATTATTGCCATGCAGGTTCAAAAGAATTATGAACCCATTCAGGAAAAACCAAAGTATATTGCACAGGCTGAAGACACATTGCATTTTTATGGCCAACCCGAACACCGTGTCCAACTGGATCAATTTATCGCATTGAACTCCACCAGGGAGATCATAAAAGAATTGGTGCCAGAAGTAGTTATCACACGAGATCAGGGTGAACAAAATCTTAAAGTATACCATAAATTCGGCGGTGAGAAATTTCAAAAAACACCCTTCATACTGGTGGACGGAACCCCATTCCATAATGTAGGGAAAATCCTGGACATGAATCCCTCCGATATCGAAACGATAGATATTCTGAATTTAAAATATTTTATTGGTCCGGTTTATCTTGATGGGATCATTCATTTTATAACCAGAAGCGGAAATTTAAGTTCCATTGATTTTGATTATTCACTTTTTCGCCTGGCCTATGAATCATGCCAGGTATCCAGTGCCTTTTATGCGCCTTCCCATACATCTGATACACCAAAGGACAATCGCATACCGGACCTCCGGAATACCCTTTATTGGAATCCAGACCTACGAACCGACATTGATGGACAGGCTACTGCTGAATTCTTCACCTCTGATGAATCGGGCCATTTTTCAATCGTCATTGAAGCGATGTCATGGGATGGGAAAGTTGGTTATACCACCATTCCCCTGATCGTAAAATGATGGTTCACATCCATTCGGAAGAGTAACTTTTAAAGGGTGTCGATTTCAGTCAATTAATTTGAAGAGTGTGCTATTTTTGCTTAATTGTAATTTTATTTGAATTTATTTTATTATTTGCGATATGAAATACAGAGTTGCTTTATTGGTGGTGATCCTGGGGACCATGATCTTTTCATCCTGTAAGCGGGATTGGAGAAACGACCTTCCACCTGATATCACGATCCTCGTTGAACAAACCCTTGAAAAAGCGGGTGATTATGCGACTACACTTGAAAGTGCTATCGAAATGGCCCAAACAGATCATAAAAATGCGGTGGCCTTCCTCCTGGCCTATATGCCGGAGCAGGACCTGGGCAAACTATCTGCCGATTTTATCCTGGAGAATGTAGCGCTGGCCTATCTGGCCCGTGAAACATTTCCCTGGTGTCATGAACTTCCGGAGGATATCTTCTTTAACGAGGTGCTCCCATATGCGTCGCTGAACGAAGAACGGGATAACTGGCGACCCAACTTCTTTACCCGTTTTGAACCGTATGTAAGAGATTGTAAAACGATTTATGAAGCCATCGATTCCATAAACCAGAATATCCAGGCCGAACTGGGTGTGGAATACAATACCAGTCGTAGCCGCAGGGCCAATAACAGTCCGTTCCAGGCCATGAAAGAAGGCAT
>WOR8_10009780_pt1 | contig 12514 bp, 12 predicted proteins | sample DeeMarSeWOR38_10_FD_19890 | JGI IMG/M metagenome (IMG submission 19890) | reverse complement strand
AGCGCATCGGGGCCATCATGGGATCGGGCGGTATGGTGGTCATGGATGAAAACAACTGCATGGTTGAAATTGCGCGATTCTTTTTGAGTTTTACCCAGTCGGAATCCTGCGGCAAATGCGCGCCCTGCCGCCTGGGGACGACCCAGCTGCTGGAGATCCTCACGCGCATTACCCGCGGCCAGGGCCGCATGCAAGATATCGACACCATCCGCGAGCTGGGGGAGACCATCACCGAGGCATCCCTGTGCGGCCTGGGCCAGGCCTGTTCCAAACCGGCCCTTTCCACCATGAAATACTTCCTCAAGGAATATGAGGACCACATCAAGGAGCATCGCTGTGCCGGGGCGGTGTGCGATTCGATGGTCATCTCCGCCTGTCAGCATGCCTGCCCGGCCGGCATTGATGTGCCCAACTATGTGGCCGCCATCGCCGACGGGGATTACGCCAAGTCTGTTGAGATCATCCGGGAGCGCAATCCGTTTCCGGCGGTCTGTGGGCGTATCTGTATCCACCCCTGCGAGTATAAATGCCGGCGCGGTGAACTCGACCAGCCGGTCGCGATTCGCGCCCTTAAGCGCGTGGCTTCAGACTGGTATTTTAAAAATGTCGGCCCGCAAAGAGAGCCGTTTGCCGTCACCCGTCCTCAAAAAGTCGCCGTGGTCGGCGCCGGTCCGTCCGGCTTGACCTGCGCCTATTTTCTGGCCCAAATGGGTTATCAGGCCACGGTTTTCGAAGCCCAGCCGGTAGCGGGCGGCATGCTTGGCATTGCCGTCCCCGAGTTCAGACTACCGCGCGAGGTGATCGAAGAAGAGATTCAGTATATTCAAAACTGCGGGGTTGAAATCCGCTACAATTCACCCATTGACGCCAAACACACCTTTAGCGACCTGCTCAATGAGGGCTTCAGTACAATTCACCCATTGACGCCAAACACACCTTTAGCGACCTGCTCAATGAGGGCTTCAGTGCCGTCTTTATTGCCGCCGGGGCCCAGGCCAGCAAGCGAATCGGCATCCCCGGCGAAGAAGAGGGCCTCGAGGGTCTTTACTACGGCCTTGATTTTTTGACCCAGGTCCGCATGGGTAAAAAGGTGCCCTTAAGCGGCAAAACGGTTATTATCGGCGGCGGCAATGTGGCCGTGGATGTTGCCCGCACCGCCTTAAGAGCCGGCGCGCAGGAAGCGCAGATATTTTGTTTGGAACCCCGGGATGAGATGCCCGCCTGGGAACAGGACGTGGACGAGGCCATCGATGAGGGCATCATCATTAATCCCGACCTGACACCAATCAAAATCACCCACGAAGAGGGGCGCGTGACCGGGATTGAATTTTCGCGCTGCGTCAGTGTATTTGACGATGAGGGCAAATTCAATCCCACCTGTGATCTCGATGACACCCGCTTTGTGGATGCCGACAATGTGATTATATCCATCGGTCAGGCCGCCGACATGTCTTTTCTGGACGCCGACAGCAAGCTGGAGCGCGAGCTCTGGGGCGCGCTGGTGGTGGACACCAACACTCTGGCCACCAACATACCCGGCGTTTTTGCCGGCGGGGACTTTACCACCGGCCCGACGTTTGTCATTCGCGCAATTGCCTCCGGCAGGCGTGCCGCCATCGCCATCGACAAATTCCTGGGGGGCGACACCGGTCGCGTATATATCCCGGATGAAAAGTCCCCCAGGCATACCGGCACCAAACTGGCGCTTGAAAAAGAAAGTACCGAAGACAAACCCCGGGTCGAAGTCGAGTTCGAGGATGAGCCATCCGCTGCCTCCGCTGCGATCTTGAAAAAGAGGAGAATTCAATATGATTCGATCCATAACGCAAAAAAAGCCGGAAAAAGAAATTGAGCGCCTCCTGAAGGGATTCAACCGAATTTTCATCATTGGATGCGGAACCTGCGTGACGCTCACACGCACCGGCGGGGATCCCGAAGTACGTGCCATGAAAGCTGAACTGTCCGAAAAAGGCAAAATGGTAACCGGTCAAACGGTGGTTCCGGTCGCCTGTGATAATTTAACCCGCGAATTTCTGCAGGATTTCGGTGAGCAGATCGAACAGGCCGATGCCCTGCTGATCATGACCTGTGCATTTGGCGTTCAAACCATAGCCCGACAGTTAAAAAAGATGGTGGTCCCGGCCCTGGACACCCTGTTTATCGGCAAGGAAACCGCCGTGGGCTTATTTGATGAGATCTGCACCCAGTGCGGCACCTGCATCATCGGTGAAACCGGCGGCATCTGCCCGGTAACCAACTGTCACAAAGGTCTGGTCAACGGGCCCTGCGGCGGAACCAACCACGGCAAATGCGAAATTGATGTAGAAAAAGACTGCGTCTGGACCTTGATTTATAACCGCCTCCAGGAGCTGGGGCGACTCGATTCAATGCGAAGATATCAAAAACCCCGCAATCACCAGGGAGAGCCCAAACCGGGTAAATTTAAGTTGGATACAACTTAAATTTAGTTAATGGTTATTGCTTGATTGGTTAAATGGTAAAAAGAAGAGATAAATGATTTTTTGCAATTTTTTGATTGATCTAAAATAGAAGGGAAGTTTGAGATGCCTACCAAATTTAAAGAGGCCCTTGAATCCGGTAAATTTGTGGTCACCAGCGAGGTGGCGCCCCCCAAGGGGACAAACCTCGAAAAATTTGAACATCACATCGACCTGTTAAAAGACAAGGTCGACGCCATGAATGTCACCGACCATCAAAGCTCGGTGATGCGCTATCCCTCCCTGGGGGGTTGCCTTAAGGTCAAAGAGGGCGGCGGAGAAGTCATTTTACAGATGACCTGCCGGGACCGCAACCGGCTCGCTTTGCAGGCCGATCTTCTTTTTGCATCGTATATGGGGATCCAAAACGTATTGTGTTTAACCGGCGACTCGATCATACTGGGTGATCACAAGGATGCCAAAAGCGTTTTTGACCTGGACTCCAGCCAGCTGCTGGAAACCGTCCGAACTCTGGAAAAAGGCAAAGATCTCGGCGGTAACGACCTGGACGGTGCGGTTTCGTTCTGCGCCGGTGCCATCGTAACACCTGAAGCTGATCCGCTCGAACCGCAACTGATCAAATTTGAAAAAAAGATCGAGGCCGGCGCCGAGTTTATTCAGACCCAGGCGGTTTATGATCTGGATAAGTTCAAAGCGTTTATGGATTACGCCCGGCAGTTTAATGCAAAAATCCTGGCGGGCATCATTCTGCTGACATCGGCCCCCATGGCCCGTTTCATGAATAAAAACATCGCCGGCGTTTTTGTCCCGCAGGATCTAATCGATGAAATGGCATCCGCGCCCAAAGGCCAGGCCATAACCAAAGGCATCGAAATCGCCGGGCGCATGATCAAACGCATTCATGAAGAAAAGATGTGCGACGGCGTGCACATCATGGCCATCGGCAAAGAAGAACTGGTGCCGGATATCATGGCAGCCGCCGGCTTAGTTTAACTTTAACGCTTCGATACCGTTTCAGTTTCCCTGGTAAAAATTCAGTCCTCACCGAAACCGCATTCTGCTTTTGCAAAACTTCGACGACTTGGCCGAACACAAAGCTCATGGTGCCGATGAAATCCGCGACAAAGCGGCAGAAAAATAAAATGGGGGGCAAAATGCCCCCCATATGATTTTATTGTCAGTGAAATTTCAAGGATTAATTCCAGCAACTACCGGGTCCATAACCGCCACCGCCGCCATACATGCCGCGTCCCATTCCTCCGCCACGGGGTCCGTAGCCGTCACCTCTGAATCCGGACCGCGGAAAATCTTTTCGCATTTTGATTTGATGCTCAAGGCGTTTTTGATTCAGCTGGCTTTCAAGATTGGAAATTTCCTTTTGAATCCCGGCGGCTCTTTTGGCATCCGGCTCGGCTTTGGCCAGCTCGCTGCGCAGCTCGAGTTTCTTTTGATAAAGATCCTCTCTGAGATCGGAAGTGGCTTCGAAAAACGCCTGACGTTCCTGATCCAGTTTGGCAATTTCTTCATCGCTCAGATCGCTCTGATATCCCTGGCCACCGTAGCCCATGGGACCTTGCCCCCCGCCGCGATGCATCCCATAGCCGGGGCCCATATGATAGCCATAGCCCCCGTGTCCTCTGCCCCAGCCGGCGAAAGAAGTGGCCGCGACAGCAAGAACAGCCGCAATAGTCAATACCGTAAAAATTTTACCTGTTTTGTTAAATCTCATTTTTTTACCTCCGTCTTTCAAAATTTCATATGAAATTTCGAATTGTTATTTGTTATTGCTTATCAGTCATTGGAATATATGATTCATTCGTTATTTGCCCTGTTTATATCGCAAGTCGTGTGCCACAATTGAAGGTATTAAAGAAAATTAATTTAACCTATTGATTTAACATGTTTTATTTTTATAAATTCCCCTTGATTGACAATCCATATTGCATTTTGTTGGTTGAATATCGCAAAATAATGGATACTATGTATCCAGTTAAGCAGGAAAAATTGGGTATTTTGTACACAAATTCAAAGTGCCTAAATTGCCTAAAATGAGTTAAAGTGACTAAAGTTGCGGAATTCTGTCTTTTTTATAATAAGAGATAGAGCATTGCGATACCTTAACTTTAGGCACTTTAGCTCACTTAGTTCACTTACAATTTACAACGTGGCACCTGATTTGCTTTAAGAATTCGCTATGTTTACCCGCTCAAAAAATAGAAAATTCTGGACCGGGATCCCGCCCTGGGTGTTGATCGGGTCTGTGGCCGTCCTGCTGCCGATTGTTGTTTTTGTCACTATTGAAAACATCAACCGCCAGAAGGAAAAAAGCATCCACCTCCTGCTGGAAAAAGGCGCTGCCTTGATCCGATCCTTTGAGGCCGGCACCCGCACGGGAATGATGGGCAGGCAATGGGGCGGATTTCAGCTTCAGCAGCTGCTGGCCGAGACGGCCCAACAACCCGATATCGTTTATCTCACGGTGACCGATGACACCGGTAAAGCCATCGCTCATAACAGCCCTGAGCAAATCGGCCGCATCCACGGCGCTGAATTGGATCTTAAACAAATATCCGGCGCCGAAGGCTTACAATGGCGCATCATCAACCAACCCGATGGTCGGAACGTATTTGAGGTGTATCGCAAATTCATCCCTTCCGGTCCGCCGGGGGGAAAGGGCATGATGCGACGTCACATGCAGATGATGGGACGCCGATCGCAATCCGGCTGGCAGGAAAATGAAAATGTCTCGGAATTGCCGCAGATCATCTTCGTGGGTTTGGACATGAGTTCCATTGAGACCGCTCACAAAGCAGACGTGCGACACGCCGTTGTCATGGGGGCTATCCTGCTGCTGGTGGGATTTGCCGGGTTCACCCTGCTGTTTCTGGTTCAAAGCTATCGGTCCGCCCGGGCATCCCTTTCCAGGATAAAAGCCTTTTCCGATAACGTTGTGGAAAACGTACCCATCGGCCTATTGGCCTTGGATCAGCAAGGCAAAATAGCTGCTTTCAACAGGGGTGCGGAGACTATCCTCCAACTGAGCGCCCCGCAAGTCATCGGTCAGGCAGCCGACCGTATCATTCCTGTCGAACTGCTCGCTGAAATCAATCATTCTAAAAAACAGGCGGATGTCATCGAAAAGGAGATTGAATGTAAAATGTCTGATGGGAAAATGGTCCCGTTGGAAATCGGCGCCAGCAGCCTTAAAGATGAAAATGATGTTTTCCTCGGCAATATTCTGCTGTTTAAAGACTTAACTGAAGTGCGCACCCTCAGACGCGAGGTTGCCCGGAGCCAGCGACTGGCCTCGGTAGGCAGACTGGCCGCCGGGGTTGCCCACGAAATCCGCAACCCCTTGAGTTCTATTAAAGGGTTTGCCACCTATTTTAAGGAAAGATATCCCGAACGGCCGGAGGACCAGCGGACCGCCGATATCATGATCCAGGAAGTCGACCGCCTCAACCGGGTCGTGGGGCAGCTCCTGGAATTTGCCAAGCCAGTCCCGGTAAAGCCAAAACCGGTTTCGTTGCAGGCGCTGCTGAATGACTCCATCAAGCTGATAAGAGACCGGGCAGCCGAGAAGAACATCTCGATCCAAACTCAAAATAACACCCGGATGGATGAAGTGCGGATCGATCCCGATCGCATCAATCAGGTTCTGTTAAATCTGTATTTGAACGCAATTGACTCCATGGAAAGTGGCGGTGAGCTGAAGGTGGAGATTTTCTCCGATGGACAACGCCGCAATGTCGTTATTCAGGTTTCAGACACCGGTCGTGGAATCAGTCGGGAAAATTTATCCAAAATCTTTGAACCTTACTTTACCACAAAATCAACCGGCACCGGATTAGGGTTGGCGATTGCTCACAATATCGTAGAAGCAATGGGCGGCAAAATAACCGTTGTGAGCGACAAGGAAGTCGGAACTACTTTTACCGTGGCTTTACCCAATTCGGAAGAAAACAAAAATCATGAATAAACAAAATACCGTTTTAGTTGTGGATGATGATAGCGCCCATCGCACGATGCTCAAGACCCTGATCGGCGGCTGGGGATATGCCGTTTCAGAAGCAGATGACGGGTCAACGGCCGTTGAAAAAATCAAAGAAGCCGCTTTTGATCTGGTCTTAATGGATGTCCGCATGCCGCAATACCGGTGATCATCATGACCGCCTATTCCTCGGTTGAAACCGCTGTGAAAGCCTTAAAACAGGGGGCCCATGACTACCTCACCAAACCCCTTGACTTTGACAAACTGCGCCTGACAATCGAGCGGGCAATGGAGCATACCCGGCTGAAGGAAGAAAACCGCTTGCTGCGCGAAACCCTGGGACAACAATTTGATAGCCAAAACATCATCGGTAAAAGCCCCGCCATGCTAAAACTTTTGGAAACGGTGTCCCAGGTGGCACCGTCAGAGGCCACCGTTTTAATTTCGGGTGAATCCGGCACCGGCAAAGAGCTGATCGCCGGCGCCCTCCATTTTAACAGCCTGCGAAAAGACGGCCCCTTTGTTAAGATTAATTGTGCGGCCATTACAGAAACGCTGCTGGAATCAGAGCTTTTCGGACACGAAAAAGGCGCCTTTACCGGTGCCGACCGCCGCAAAGAGGGACGATTTAGCCAGGCCCACGGCGGTACGCTGTTGCTCGATGAAGTCAGTGAAATGTCACTGATGATGCAGGTAAAATTGCTGCGGGCCTTGCAGGAGCGTGAATTTAACCGCGTGGGCGGTGAATCAACCATTCAGGTCGACGTACGCGTAATTGCCGCCACCAACAAAAACCTGATGGATCGAATTAATGAAGGGGCCTTCCGGGAAGACCTTTACTACCGGCTGAACGTGGTCGAACTTGAAGTTCCCCCATTATCGGACCGCAAAGAGGACATCCCGCTGCTGACCCGGCATTTTCTTGAAGTGTTTGCCACCAAAAACCTTAAAAAGATCAAAGGATTTACGCCTAAAGCCATGGACAATCTGATCAACTATAATTGGCCGGGAAACGTTCGGGAGTTAATGAACGCCGTCGAGCGGGCGGTTGTACTGGCGCGTTCGAGCTACCTTGATGAAGCCGACTTCCCGTTTATGAAAGATTTTTCAACTGAGAATAATCAGGAAGATTCAACCAGCCCGGATGCGCTTGTCCTGAAAGGAGAAGCCTCTCTCGAAGAGATCGAAAAAACAGCAATTTTAAAAACCCTGCAGGCAGCCAACGGCAATAAAAGTGAAGCGGCTCGACGTTTGGGAATCACGCGTAAGACCCTGCATAAAAAGTTAAAGGCCTATGGGGTGATGCCGTAGTCGGGTATTGGGGATACATTAATTTTAGATTTTGGAATTTGGATTTTGGATTTAAGATATTGCAGACCCATTTTGCAACATTCAGGTCCGTGCTCAATTCCAAAATCCAAAATCTAAAATCCAAATTTTGATGTCGACCTTTACTTGAGCGCTTGAGTCCTTATCATATGAAAAATTTTATAGCATAGCGATTGTATGAGGGAGTAAATGAACCAAACAAATTTTCATGTTGTTCATTGTCCGGAGTGCGGTGCGGCCAACCGGATACCGGCTGACAAAATCGGCGTGGCCGCCAAATGCGGCAAATGCCACGCCCTCCTGCCGACGGACCAAAAGAAAGCCGCAGCGGGGGAAGCCTTCAAGATGCGCTGCACCGAGTGCGGAACGAAAAATAAAATTCCGGCAGACAAAATTGAGGCCGGCGGTAAATGCGGCAAATGCGGTTCTTTGCTTAAAACAGGGGAATTGTTCGAACCCCAGCCCGTAATGGTGACTGACGGCAATTTTGACGTCAAGATATTAAAATCCCCTCTGCCGGCACTGGTGTTCGCCTGGGCGCCGTGGTGTCCGACTTGTGGAACGGTGGCGCCCATCATCGATGAATTCGCCGCAGAAGCCAAAGGAAAGGTGCGGGTAGGAAAAATAAACGTTGACGCCAACCCCATGCTGTCATCTAAATTCAACATCCTGAGCGTGCCGTTTTTATTCATTTTTGATAACGGGCAGATGAAAGAGAGTATGCCGGGAGGGCTGCAGAAACATGAGCTAATGATGAAAATGGCACCCTATATTTAGAAATATATTCACCGCAGAGACGCAGAGGTCGCAAAGTTTTAATTTTTTTTGCTCTCTGCGCCCTCTGCGTCTCTGCGGTGAGAAAAACATCAAATAAATGAAATTAAAAAACAAACAGGTGGCGGAGAAGATTATTGCAATCCTGCAGAATGGATTGACGCTGAATGCGGCTACGCAGCATTACATTGATTCAACATTTTCTAATCCTTCCGTCGATGAGTTTAAAGAACTGCTGCAGGATGAATCCAGCTGCGAAACGGATTCGCTGATGGAGTTGCTCTTTTTTCCGGATGAATCCGTGCAGCTGGAATTGGAGGGGGTGATCGAAGATACGCATTATCAACGCCGGGACGAACAGGAAATTCAAAAGCGCGTTTGTTCAACATCCTTACAAACTCAAATTCGCTTTTCTGACGGTCGGGGTAAGTTGGAAATGAGGGTTGCGCCTTCAAATGCAGCCCAGTTTATTGAGCGCCTGAATCTGTCAAGGTGTCTGGATCCGAAACTTAGATCGGCCATCGCCCGGCATGTTCACCGGGGGCTTCAAACCCGCTGCAAAGTCAGGCTCCGCAACGCCAGGCCCATCATTTCACCCGACAAAATTTCATTTCTGCAAACGGTTTTTACAAACCTGCAAATCGATAATGATGATTTTTTTGACCATCTCGATTTTACAGTAAGCTTTCTGGATGAGCTCAAGGATGAGGCGGACATGTTCCAGGCGCTGATGACCAGAAAGAAACGCTATCTCCAGAGTTTGCAAAAAGCCAAAAAATTAGATAATCAGTTAACCCAGCACAATGTGGAAACCCTGTTGCTTAGCGGCGAACGCGTATCCTATATTGACAAGGCCGATGCCTGTAAAAAAATTCAAATAATTGATCGCATCAGCCTGGCAGTTTTTGGAAAGACCGAATTTTTTGATTTAATGCCGGCAGATGAGCAAACCATTACCCTGGAAGGTAAAGACGATGTCGGTAAACTCTTAAAAGAAATGGGTTAGGGGCTGTGCCCCAATTGGGATTATGGGTTTGGGTTGGCAGCTTTTAGACAATTAACCAGAGGTTGAATGATGAAATTTACAAGTGGAATTTTTGTTCTTTATGCATTTGTTCTGATCGGCGTTCTATCACCGCTGGGTTTGGGCGGACCGCGAGAAGTGAAGGCTGCATCTGAAACGAACCATCTTTCGGTTGACCAGATACTTGAGCAGGTCGAAAATAAATACACAAATTCGAAGTTTTCTGCAGATTTTATCCAAAAATCCACCATCAAAGCAATGAACATCACGGATATGGCTACCGGCAAGGTTTATATCAAATATCCGGGTATGATGCGCTGGGAATATGAGAAACCGGACCGGCAGATCATCATTACCGATGGGGACAAATTATGGGTCTACCGACCCGAAGACAACCAGGTGATGACCGGCAAAGCACCCACGTTTTTTAGGGACGGCAAAGGTGCCAGTTTTCTTTCAGACGTCCGTCTGATCCGGCAAAAATTTGATATCTCGCTGGAACCGGGCCAACCGGCTGAAAGAGACCTGTTCTATCACCTAAAATTGATCCCGCGTGAGAAAACCCTGGACATCTCTCAGATCCGCCTGATGGTATCCAAACAAACTTTTAACGTGCTGCAAGTCATGACCTTCAACTTTTATGGTGATGAAACCCGCATCGATCTGATTAATTTTGCATTCGGCGTGGATATGGACGATTCGCTGTTCAGCTTTACCATCCCGCAGGGAGTGGATGTGGTTCAAATCGATGAATGAGGTCAGGAAATAGAAAAAAGCTGCAAAGTTAAGGAATTTATTTCTATTTAAATTGTTACTCACGCAAAGCCGCTAAGCCGCAAAGAATAATTATTTAAAAAATCTTGGCGCCTTTGCGTCTTTGCGTGAGGCAAATGCAGGTGTTCTAAAGCGAATTGACAATCTCTTCAGGAATATCCGCATTGGTATAAACCTTCTGGACATCATCGCAGTCTTCCAGGGCCTCCATGAGCTTGACCATCTGCTCGGCCTCTTTTCCCTTCAAAAAGGTAGTTGATTGCGGAAGCATGGTCACCTCCGCCACGCCATAGGGAATGGCTGCGGCATCCATGGCAGCTTTGACATCCTCAAAATCTTCTGGCGCAGTGATGACTTCAAAATTGCTGTCGTCCTCGCGAATATCCTCGGCCCCGGCATCCAGCGCTGCCTCCATCAATGCTTCTTCATCAACGGCCTTATTTTCAATTGCGATGTACCCCTTTTTATCGAACATCCAGGCCACACATCCGTTTTCACCCATATTGCCGCCGGCTTTGCTGAATATATAGCGAATATCGGCTACCGTTCGATTTTTGTTGTCCGAAAGGGATTCAATCAGCACAGCCGCTCCCCCGGGGCCGTAGCCCTCATAAATGCTTTCTTCATAGTTGACGCCTTCTAATTCACCGGTGCCCTTTTTGACGGCCCGTTCGATATTATCCTTGGGCATGTTTTCGCTTCTGGCAGCAAGAATGGCGGTCCTCAAGCGCGGATTGGCATCCATGTCACCGCCGCCCATGCGGGCGGCAACTGTAATTTCTTTAATCAGTTTGGTAAATATCTTGCCCCGCTTGGCATCTGTGGCGGCCTTTTTATGTTTGATACTTGACCATTTGCTGTGACCCGACATAGTCCCTCCTGCTTAAATTACTCTAAATTCTATAAGATCACCTAAACAAACTTTAAATTCGAAACTCGAATTCCGACTTCCGAAACAAAATCGAAATTCAAATTCTCCAATGTTCGAAACGTCCACAAGTTCTTTTTACCGCATATGATTATGAAACCTCATCCCAGCCGTTTTGAATTTTGGTCATTAGAGATTCGAATTTGTTTCGTATTTCGAGATTCGATATTAAGATTTAATAATAAATTTTGAAAATTCAATATATTTACACTATCCGTTGAAATTCATGCCAATGATGTAAATCTCTTTGCTGACGCTTAAATCGATTTCTGACGATATCCGAAAATTCTTTGAATTCTTCACCCTGAAAAATCTTGCATATAAAAGACCCGCCGGGCTTCAACACTATTTCAGCAATACCCAGGGCGGCCTGACATAACTGAAACGAACGGGCAGCATCCAGCCCTTTATTGCCGGTGGTGGCCGGCGCCATGTCGCTTAAAACCACATTGAATCGGTTTCCCAGTTCCTGCTTATCAACCCATGCCCGATCAATTGTCATAATATCAGCCCTGAGCGTTTGCGCTTGAGGCGGTAGCTTTATACGAATCGCTTTCAGGTCGATGCCTAAAACCCTGCCGCGTTTGCCGGTCAGCTCGGCAGCGTAAAGCAACCAGGAACCCGGTGAACACCCCAGATCGAGCACCCGGTCGCCTTTTTTTATCAATCGAAATTTATTTTGGGCTTCTTTTAGCTTATACACCGATCGGGCCGGATAACGTTCTTTTTTGGCGCGCTCTGTATAGTGATCCGTCCAGCGCTGATGTTTGTTTGAGCCAAGGCGTTTCATTGTTAAAATAGCTTCTCTATCGCTTCGGGCACGGTTTTTATCCCCGCGACTTCAATCCCGTCAATGTGCGAAATGCGCTTTAAGTTGCTGTCCGGCACCAGGCAGCGTCTAAAGCCCATTTTTTTGATCTCGGCCAGCCGGATATCCACCTGGCCGATGGCCCTGACTTCACCGGCCAGACCCACCTCACCCAGCACGACCGTGCCATCCGGAACGGGTTTGTCCAGAAAGCTGGAAGCGATCGCTGAAACAATCGCCATATCCACCGCCGGTTCAATCACCTTGACCCCGCCGGCCACATTCATGAAAATATCATGTCCCATCAGGTGCATGCCGAGTTGTTTTTCCATAACCGCTGCCAGTAAGGCGACGCGATTGGGATCCAACCCCAAAATGGTACGCCGGGGCGTGCCAAAGCTGGTGCTGCTGGCCAGGGCCTGCAGTT
>WOR8_10005259_pt1 | contig 12515 bp, 10 predicted proteins | sample DeeMarSeWOR38_10_FD_19890 | JGI IMG/M metagenome (IMG submission 19890) | reverse complement strand
ATTTAAGATTTATACACAATTTCTTGGTTAACTTATACATTTTTATTTTTATCGTATGCTGTAGATAACTTTGTTGGAGTAAACTAAATCTGGAAAGTTATCAACACTAAATATTGATCTGTCAATTATATTTTTTCGTCGATGTTGATAGCTCATGTTAAAGTTGTTTTATCAATAAGTTATTCACATATTAAAATGATAGTTCAAGTGTTGTTAACCAATCAGCCCTAATAACAAGTACTTCTGGATAATTGTAAACAGGTTCGGGTTCAATTTGTTTTTTCATATTTCCTGGGCTCCATGTACCGTCATTATCAGCATCAATAAAGACACGAATTTTATATTTTCCCGGTTTGATATTTTTAAATTCTATCGATTTTTGATTTTTAATTTCTTGTTCAATTTCAAAATTTTCTTTTACTAACTGAACGGAAAAATTTTCATATTGGGTCTGTATATTTAGTTGTTGGATGCCAAATTCCTTTGGTTCAATAAATTTGTAGTTATTGGCTATTGTCTTACTAGTATCCTTGTCTGCTGAATAAAAAGTTCCTTTCCCAAGATAAAGTTGTAGACCTTTATTCAATTTTGGAAGTGCTTCTTTTTTATCTTTTGAAATCTGTTGTTTGACCAGTTCTTCTTTTTGTTTTGCTTGAATAGAATCTTTTTTAAGTTGATTCATTCGATTTCTTCTATTGAGAATAGTATCTGCCTTGCTTTTGTCTATGTCTACTACAAATTCAAGTTGATCCCTTAACGTATTCCATACGAAAATTGAATCATGAATAGTAAGAATTCGTGTTGTATCAAACTGGATGAAAATACTATCTGGATTAACCGATAGTATTGGCTTGTTGAATTTGATATTTACTTTGAGTTTTGTTTCAATGGCAGAATTATTTTCTGGTTTTGTTTTAATGATGAAATCATCAGGACTTCTTCTGCTTTCTGTAAATTTCACATAAACTGTATCAACAATAAGATTATCTACAGAATCTTTTGCAGTATAACTCACCTGAAGGCTATCAATATTTTCAAAATTGTTATAAAATCGTATCGATTTATTTTCTTTGGCGAGATTTGTATAAAAAATGTGATTATTATTTATTGGTGTAATTGTATACTCCCTAATAGATTTGTTAAAGTTGATTTCATAATACTTACCTGAAGCTAATGAGGTTAATTTTTTAAGTTCATTTAGATCTAGATGGATTAAATCAATATTTTTATGAAATGTACCAGAATCAAGTTTTAATGTATCCCGGACGAATCCATATACTTCGTTGTTAGTTTCTAATTTTAGATTTTTATTCTCATCCAAAAAAGCGTAAAGTAGATATTTTCCATTTTTAATATTTTCGATTAAATAGTTACCTTTTTCATCTGTTTCAGTAAAATAGTATGGTGAGCCATTAAATATTGTAATTGTATCCTCAGCATTATACAATCCAACAATTATATTTTCTAGTGTATCATACGTTAATAATTCTTTTACATAGCCTGAAAGAGAAAGCGAATCTATATAGGAACCTGTGCTAAATGTAAACTTGTTATCTTCTGTTGGATTACTTTCCGTAATATCCTGAATGGATTCTCTAAAATTAAAGGTATATGTTGTACTATCCTGAAATGATTCTTCGAATGTGAGTTTTATGGTATTTTTTTTTAAGGTATACTCATAATCTGATTGAGTAAGCGGTGTAATAATTAATTGATCTTTAATGTTATCTGTTTTAATACGTTCATCGTATTCCATGAGTATTGTTTTCCCTTTGTAATTTGTGCTTTTGTGTTCAGGAATAGTGTTTATCCTAATTGGTGGAATAGTATCGCGTGGACCACCTGTTGGTGAACCAGGGTTTGCGCAGGAATTTAGCATGGTATAAATAACAATGATTGAGCTTATATATATATAAAATTTTATCATTTGGTAGCAATATATATTAAACTGGAGTATTTATTGTTGTTTGTACGAGCGTAACTGTTTGATTTATAACCATTTATAATAGATTTTATATAATTTTGAGATCCATTCTTATATTTTTCACTTAAAAGGCTAACGTAAAATGAATCAAGTTTCATAGGTATAATTTTATTTATTTTTAAGCCATGGTTTTTGAGCAGTAATTTCATTGTTTTTTGGGAAAAATGGTAAAGATGCCTGGGTACATCATATGCAGCCCAATATTCTCTGTATATTTTGGCATCATAGCTTTCATGATTTGGTACGGCGATAACTATCTTTCCTGTTTTGGTTAATTTATTTTTTAAAATAGTGATTGTTTCATTTAGTTTGTGTATGTGTTCCAGGACATGCCAGAGTGTAATGATATCAACAGGTTTGATTTGTTGAAGATCATGTATGTTGTTAAGAATTTTTTCGTTAGTTAACTTTTCAGCATGTTTTCTGGCTGATTCATTAGGTTCATACCCGTAAATTTTCCATCCTTTTTTTTTACATGATTGCAGAAATTCTCCTGAACCACAGCCAAAATCAAGAATTATTTTTGATCCTGCATAGAATTTAATCAACTTAACCTTTTGTGTTATGGTAAAATTTCGCGCAAGTTTATATACAACATTTATAATATTCTTAGCCTTGCTTGTATGCGAAATGTATTGTTCAGATTGGTAATATCTATCAATTGAATTTTCGTCAGGTCTGGGGTTTGTAAATAAAAAAGAACATTCTTCGCAACGAACAATAGCAAAGCTTTCTCCGGTTAGGAAATGATCATAACATATGACATGATTTTTAAGTTTATCACTACTACATACTGGGCATTTTTCTAATTTTTCAAACATATTACCTGCCAAGATAGACCATAATTACAGAAATATCAGCTGGTGATACTCCACTAATTCTTGTAGCTTGTCCAATGGTTTTAGGTCTTATGTTACTAAGTTTTTCCATAGCTTCAGCTGATAATGCTTTTATTTTATGGTAATCAAAATCTTCTTTGATTATAAAATTTTCAAGGTGTTCTACCTTCTCCACCAGTTTTTGTTCCTTTTCAATATAACTTTCGTATATAGTATTTATTTCAGCCTGTTCTATTTCTTCTTTTGTGTATTTTGAAAGGTATGTTTCTAATGATTGATCAAGGGGAATTATTTTTTCTATCGATAATTCAGGGCGTTTGAGTAGTTGGTAAATACTTATTTTTTCTTTTACCGGAGTTGAATTAATATTTTGGAGTTTATTATTGATAATATCAGGATTTAATTTTTTATGTTTTAGGTCGTTTATCAGTTTATGAATATTTGTAGTTTTCTCCTTTACTTTTTTAAATCTTTCTTCTGATGCTAATCCAATTTCATATCCAAGTTTTGTTAATCTGAGATCAGCGTTATCTTGTCGAAGTAGTATGCGGTATTCTGCTCTTGATGTAAACATTCGATAGGGTTCTTCAGTTCCTTTATTAATTAAATCATCAATGAGTACGCCGATATATGCTTCACTTCGTTTTAGAATTAGTGGTTCTTTACTATTAATTTTACGGGAAGCATTAATTCCTGCAATAAGTCCCTGACTACCAGCTTCTTCGTATCCAGTAGTGCCATTAATCTGACCCGCAAAATATAAATTTTCAATTTTTTTGGTTTCAAGCGAGTTCTTTAATTGGGTGGGAGGAAAATAATCGTATTCTATCGCATAACCAGGTCTGAACATTTTTATGTTTTCAAATCCTTCTATTTGTTTAAGTGCTTGATATTGTACATCTTCTGGTAATGACGTTGAAAACCCATTAACATATACTTCAATAGTATTCCAACCTTCTGGTTCAACAAATATTTGATGTCTTTCCCTTTCTGAAAATCTGTTGATCTTATCTTCAATTGATGGACAATATCGGGGACCAATACCTTTGATTCGTCCGGTAAACATTGGAGATTTATTGAAACCAGTTTCCAGTGTTTTGTGAACTTTAGGACTCGTATATGTGATAAAACAACTTTTTTGTGTTTTTAGGATTGGGGTGTCTAAAAAAGAAAATTTTCCAGGAATTTCATCACCCTTTTGTTCTTCAAGTAGAGTATAATTTATTGTTCGACCATCAACTCTAGGAGGAGTTCCGGTCTTCATTCTACCGGATGTAAACCCTAAGTTAATTAGTTGTTCCGTTATTCCAGTAGCTGCTTTTTCAGCAGTTCTCCCACCGCCAAATTTTTTTTCTCCAATATGAATTAAACCATTTAAGAAAGTACCGTTAGTAAGGATAACGGATTTACTTTTTATTTCAATTCCTATGCCAGTCTTCACTCCAATTACCTTATTGTCATGTATAAGAATTTGGTTAACCATATCTTGCCACATGTCAATGTTGGGGTTTTTTTCGAGTGCTTCTCTCCAATGTTGTGCAAACAACATACGGTCGTTTTGAGATCTTGGGCTCCACATTGCAGGCCCTTTGGATTTATTAAGCATTCTAAACTGGATCATTGACTTGTCTGATATTATTCCAGACATCCCCCCAAGTGCATCTATTTCTCTTATGATTTGACCTTTAGCTATTCCACCCATAGCAGGATTACATGACATCTGTGCAATTGTCATCATGTTCATTGTCACAAGCATTACCTTTGATCCCATGGTTGCAGCTGCATGTGCAGCTTCGCAACCAGCATGGCCAGCTCCAACTACAATTACGTCGTATTCAGGAAACATCATGTTTGTATGCTATTGTTCCACGTGGAACATAAATTGCATGTATACAGTGCAGGTTTCACGTGGAACATGTTGATTTCATTTAAAACCGCAAAGCTAAATAATGATTCTCTTTTTTCCTCATCTCCTGCCTTTCAGTTGTTGTCTTATCGTTATATCCTAACAGGTGTAGAATTCCGTGTATCATTACCCTGTGTAATTCTTCTGTAAATGATATTTTAAGTTGATGAGAATTTGCCTTTACCCTTGGAATACTAATAAATATATCTGTTTCAATCTGTTCGGGATTTGAGGAATGATTGAATGTAATAATATCTGTAAAGGTATCGTGATTTAAATAATCTTTATTAATTGTTAAAATATAGTTATCAGAAGTGAAGATGTAATTGATAGAATGAATTTGTTTGTGATGATGATGAATAGTTGCTGTGATCCACTGCCGAATCTTGGTTTTATTCTTAAGAGTAAAATGAATATCCTCTGTGAAAAACCGGATATTTGTCATTTTAGCTCATATAAAACGACAGTTCAACCATGCTGCCATTATTGCTAAAGTTTACCTCATCTGATAAATGCTTCATTAAAAATATACCTCTTCCGGAAGGTTTGTCTAGGTTTTCCGGGGATGTCGGATCCGGTAGATTTTGAAAGTCAAATCCTATTCCCTCGTCCTTTATTCTAAAGTTGATTACGTTATCGTTTAAAGAAAGGCTTAGGGTTACATTTTTTGTTCTATCATTCTTATTCCCATGCATGATGGCATTGTTTACCGATTCAGTTACAGCAATCATGATATTTCCGTAGATATCGTCATCGAGGTTAAATTTTTCTTTAGCATTATCAATAAAACTTTCAATAATTCTAATATTCTCACTTATTGAAGGAATAACAATTTTAATTGTATCCATTGCCATATTTACTTCCATTAACTGCCTAATCTTTTGAAATATTTGTTTACTTCTTTTTTGTAATAAGGATTTAATTTTGGAGGAACCGTTTTCAATAATTCAATTTCTTTTTCTTTTGCTTTAATGTATTCTTCAAATGCCTCAGGTATATTACGCTCAAACTCCTTTGCTTGTTGCGATTCACGTTCATCATCTAGTTCACGCTCTCTTTGTGCTTTTTCTGCTTCAAGCAGCCTTGTTACGATTTCCTGTTGCCTCCTTACGAGTTGTTCCGTTAATCGTTTATTAACCAAGTCAAGTTCGTTTTGTTCCATTTTTTCCTGGATATCTTTTAGCGAATTTCCATTCTTGCCATTTGTTCCATTGTTTAGTTCTTCCTCCATTTCCCTGAGCATTTCACGAATTCGTTCCTGTTCAGCGGCCATTTTAGCTAATTCTTCAGAAAGTTGTCGTCCTGATTTACCACTTTTTTTCAATTCATTAATTTTTTCACCAAGTTGTTGTTGAAGTTCTGAAAGGCTAGGCACTCTTGCATTTTGTGGCTGTCCATTTCCCATTCCCATTGCATCCATCATTTGAGACATGACATCATCCAGCATTAACGCCAGATCATTTATCGAGGTCATGGCAAATTGCTGCTTGCCTATAGCCTCACCTTTTTTTCTTTCTTTAATTGCCTCAACTGATTCGTCAAGATATTGGTTCATCTCATCTACTTTTCTGGTGACAACTGATTGAATCCTGAAGTCCTCTTTGGCTAAAGATATTAAACTATCCTGAATCACCTTAGCATCATCTTTTATTTTTAATTGACTCTGAGATAATGTGAGAAATCTTGGGTCGCTCTGATGTACATTTCTGAATTCCAACATGATGTTTTCCTGATCAAATGATAATTTGATCAGATTGTCAAGTATATCACGTAATTGGTTAAGATTAAGATTCATTGATGATTGCATCATCATACTTTGCATAGACTGTAATTTTTGGGAAAGCTTTTTCATTTGATCGCTAGCCCCTTGTTGTGCCTTGCCCGCTTTTTTATTTTTGTTTTGTTCTAATAATTCCTGAGCTTCTTTTTGTTGATTTTCAATGGACTGTTGCTCCTCTGATAGATCTTGCATGGGTTGTGGGCGTTCAAGATTCTGATTTAATTCCTGCATCTCTTCCAGTTCTTCTTTCAAATCCTGAAATTCTTCATTTAGTTCATTTTGTTCTTGCTGAAGGGATTCCTGATCTTTTAATTTTTGTTCGGTATCTTTAGCTGCCTCTTCTTGTTTTTCCTGAAGTTCATTTGTCTGTTGTATGTTTTCATCCAATTTGAATTCGAATTTCATCTTTTTGAAAAGCTCAAGTGTTCTTTCCAATTCCTTCTGCAGATTATCTTCCTTACTATTCAGCTTATTGATTACGTCTTTTAAATCGTCGAGTTTGTTTTGTTCTTCCAATAATTTTTGAAGCTCCTGATATAACTTTTTAGTTTCTTCGTCAAGCAATTCATCCATTAATTGCTGAAGTTGCTCAATTTTTTCCTTTAAATTTTTATGCTGATCTTTATTAAAACGTTCTCGTTTCTGTGCATCCGCATCAAATTGTTCCTGAAGTTTTTTTATTGCTTCGTTAAGCGTCTCCTTTCTTTTAATCAGATCTTCAATTTGCTTTTGATCCTGCCAAGTAAGGTCTTTCTTACCTTTGAGTTTATTGTCTAAATCTTCAAGTTCATCATTTAATTCTTTAGCTTCATTTAAAGTTCTATCTATCTGATTCTCAGCCTTTTCTGATGATATTTTCAAATCATTCCGCAATTTTTCAACTGTAGGAATTTCAAAAATATAATGAGCTGTTTTTGTGGCTTTACGTCCGTGGATGGCATCATTATCTCGAACTTGCAGAAAATATTCCAATTTTTCGCCGTTCTGAAGTTCAAATTCGTCCAACTTCCAGTGATAATAAAAGGATTGACTGTTTTTACTTTTATCAATGTTAAGATTCAATTGCTTAAAAGGCATATCAGAAATATTTTTTTCATCATATGACCTGTAATAAACCAATAAATCCGAAATGCCATAATCGTCTGAAATATTTCCACCAAATATCAGATATTGATATAGTAAAGTATCACGCAATTGATCCAGGCTTATTTTTGGATACTCATCAGGAATGACTTCAATATTATATCGTATAATGTCTTTATTATGGCTATACTGGTTAGCTAAATTGATTGAATATTCATCAGACTCAAAAAGTGTTTTTTCATATTCAAAAGATTGACTATCAATACTTTGCGGCCTATTAATCGAACTATCTTTATCAAATTTTATTCCGATATTTGCCACATCACTTGTATTGAAAATCCATTTTGCCTGTGTACCGTTTGGTACTTGAAAACTACCAATGTTATCCAGGTTTTCCGGTTCTTTTTGTAGATATGCCGGGTATAATAAGGTTACACTAAAGTTTTTAATGTTTGGCCTGTTAACAACATTTATTTTATACTCAATGGAGGAAAATCCTGCAGCTTCGAAACTAAAAATTGTTGCCTCCTGTAATTTTTCAAAATTGTGGCTATAACTACGCTGGCCTGTTTTTTCCAGTTTAATTTTTCTGCTTTCAGCAATTAAATAAACGTTTTCAGGCAATTCATTACCGGTTAGTTCCAGATTCAATAGAAAATCTTCATTTCGAAATGCAGTCAAATTTTCATTAAGTATCGAAAAATTGAATGGAGCCTGTGGTAAAAATTCTTTATTGAATTGAATAATTCTTTTTGTAGGTTCAGTGATTGTATTAGGAGAGACTATACTCAGAAGTGTAACGATAATAAATGGCAATATCAGGTACTTAATATATCTTATGTTTTCTTTGAAGCTGATTACTTCTTCGAAAGAAACTACCTGCATTTGATCTGATCGTTGATTGATCGAAGCCAGCAGTAGACTGTTTTCGGATTGAATTTTCAATAGTTGAACCAGATTCAATAATTTGTCATGAATGTTTGGAAAATAAGTTCCAATATCTTTTGCAGCCTTTTCATCACTGATTTGTTTGTGCTTCAATAATAATTTAATCAAATGAACGAAAAGCCATTTATAAAGTACCAGCGCACATATAATAATATAGCTGAAGAAAAGTAAAGCCCTGATTGCGGAATTTGAATGAAACTGGTATTCAATAAGATTAAAAAAGAGAAAAGCTGATAGTAGTACAGTAAGGATGTAAATTGATCCTTTAAAGATCAGATTCAAATAATACTTCCGCTTATAGCGATCTAACCGATAATTTAAATCCCTGTTCAAATTTTACCTATAAAGTTTCGGCTTCTTCAAAATAGACTCTACCAATATCCCTGTATTGCATTGGATTATTTGGAAAATTCTTGACATACGATTGCACTAATCTATATCCTTCATCATACCATAATATTATCACCGGGGCATCTTCCATTAATTGAATTTCAGCTTTTCTAAATAACTCATTTGCTTCATCAATCGATTTAGCTTTTAACGCATCTTCATAATACTTATCGAACCTATTATTTATATAACGGGCTACATTCGGATAAGATGCTTCATTCAACGAATTTGGTACATCTTTGGATGAAAAAATCCATAAAAAATTCTCGGGGCTTGGAAAATCAGCGACCCATGCAGCACGCAATATGTTGTAATCACCACTATAACTTTTTTCCAACAATTGTGCGAATGGTAATATTTGCAGTTCAACGTCAACATTCAAATGATCTTTTAATTGTTTTTGGATTTCAACTGCAACATTTGTGTTGCGTTCACCCTCTGCATTTAACAAAAACTGAAGTTTGGGAAATCCTTGCCCACCACCGTATCCGGCTTTATTCAAATAATATCGTGCAGAATCAATATTTAGAGAATAGCCTTTAATTGAGGTAATATTATAATTTGAAAAAACAGGCGGAGTAATTCCATGATTTCCAGGGGCGTAACCTTCACCATTAAGCACAAAATCCAATATTTTTGTCCTGTCTATAGCAAAATTAAACGCCTTTCGAACGTCTTTATTCTTAAATACACCAATTTGATTATTGAGCGTCAAAAACTGGGTCATCATTTCCGGGGATCTTTGAAGCTGAAATTGACTGTATTCACCATTTGCCCCAGGCATGGTTTCCTCGAGTATTTCTATGATGTATTCTGTTGGAAGTCTGTAGATCATATCAAGATTTCCTTTTCTGAATTCAAATAACTCTGTTTTTTTGTCTTTTATAAATTGAATACTTACCGCATCCAGATAGGGTAACTGATTACCAAACTCATCTTTAAGGTGATAGTTTTTGTTTTTCTTTAAAATAATTGAAATATCTTCTTCCACATCATTTACATCAAGTGAGAATGGGCCGGTGCCGACTGCATTTATTCTCATATCTACACCATATTTACTTTCCGCTTCCTTTGGATAAATAAAGCATGCAGGTCGAGCCAGGTTTACTGTAATCAGCGAATTTGGTTCAATCAATTCCAATTCAATGGTATATTCTCCTTTTACACGTATACCTTCAACTTCAAAATCCGGAGTGGTATTTCCCGAACTGGCAGCATAATATTTATCTGCCCCTTTGAGTATTCCCTGAAAAATAGAGAAATTTTGATTATTGATATTTTTAGTGCAAAGCTTTGTAAAACAATACTTTACATCCTCAGCTTTCAATTCTCTACCTTTTCCATTGGCAAAACAAGGATTGTCATGGAAAAAAATCCCTTTCTTAAGTTGGAAGGTATAAACTGTACCTGATTCATCTATCTCGTAATTCTCAACCAGTCCTTCAGTCACTTCCAGGGTTTCCGGATTAAATTTAAAAAGTCCTTCGTAGATTTGTGAAGCAACACGGTATGAGTATGCATCTGTGATATTGTGAGGGAAAAGATTTTTTATATATTCTGATTCATTAATCCGGAATATCCCACCATAAAATCTTCCACCTTGGGCTTGCGTTAATTTACCTTCGTTGCTTTTGGAATTTTTATCTCCACCGCATGAAATTGAAAAACAACATATAATTAAAAAAACAAATAATTTATCTAAAAGTCTCATAATTAGCTGTTAGCTAGTAAATTAAAATCTAATCAAAGTAAATATATGCCTATTTTATATATTTTTCTAATTGTATAAAAAGAGCTAAGGTTGGTACTGTAAATCAAATGTAATACTGGCTGGAATAAACCACTCGAAGATATGAAACAGTACATTTTCTAAAGGTTCGTGTATCATAAAATGTTGATTTCATTTTCAAAATATTCAATAACATGGATTTTCAATAGTTTTTCTTGTTCCAAAATATCAAAATGTGGCAATTTCTTCTTAATCTTCCAATGAGGCCAGCCAGTTTCGTCCAGACCTTCCAATTCATAAAAACCTGAAAAGCTCAGTACTTTACAGATGGCAATATGCATAAGATCCCTTTTTTCCTCCTTAGAAAACGCCTTTACACCTTTTCCCAATTCCTGTACACCAATCAGAAACAATACGCTTTTTAAATCAACAGGTTTTTTACCTATAATTTCTCCCAGTCTGTCAAGAAGCGCCTGCCATTTTTGTTCCTGTTCCAAATCCTTTCTAATCATTTAGTTTGATTTTCTGTTGAATTTGAATTAATTAAAGTCCATGAAATTTCGATTAATCTACAAATATATAGGTTGCCTTTAAAAAACTGATGTATAAACTATAGAAATGCAATTTTTTGATGACATACTAAATATTATTTTCCCAAGGATTTGTTGTGTGTGTGGTCTCACGTTAATGAAAAATGAAGAGATTTTATGTTTTCAATGTAGGCGTAATTTGCCAAAAATTAATTTTCAAAATTTGAAAGATAACGAACTGTCAAATCGATTTTTAGGAAAGATTAATATCAAATTTGCAGTAGCCTATTTATACTTTTATAAATCAGGCATAACCCAGACATTGCTGCACCAGCTGAAATATAATACTTACCCCGAAATAGGAGAGATGATTGGAAAATGGTTGGGTCATGAATTATTGAGAGATGAGATTATTAAAAATACTGAATTGATTATACCTGTACCACTTCATCCGAGAAAAGAAATAAAGCGAGGATATAATCAAAGTCATTACATAGCAAAGGGGATTTCAATAATTACAAATATTCCAACAGATTTTCATTCTTTACAAAGAGTACATTATGAGACAAGTCAAACGGTTAAAACGAAAGAACATCGATGGAAAAGTGTGGAACATGCATTTCAGATTATCAATAGAAAAAAAATAGAAAATAAAAGTATTTTATTAGTGGATGATATAGTGACGACTGGTGCTACCATGGAGGCATGCGGCCAGGAAATACTTAAAAGTGGGGCCTCTGGATTAAGTATCGCATCTTTGGCATTGGCCAAATAAAAAAGGCTCCAATAAAATCAGAGCCTTTTGAAAACATTAATTTTATTCTTTAGTAATTGGATCCTGCCCTTATCATTGCACAACGGAAACCAATTGTTGCAGTTGAAGAATCCTGATCCATAAATCTCCTGGTTCCGGGTGACAACCAATATGCGATATCTTTCCAGGATCCACCTTTATATACCCGGGTTTTATCAGAAATTAATGAATTAAAGAACTGGTAATCATAACCGGTGGACGGATCATCTAGATTTGGATCAACAATAGATCGGCCAATTAAATCATCAGCGCTTCTTCTTACGGGATTCAAATCTTCCATATCTTGAAATGACATTGGTCGATAAACATCAAAAACCCATTCATTTACGTTTCCAGCCATATTATAAAGTCCATAATCATTTGGGGGATATTCATAAATATACTGAGTGATCATCGCTCCGTCGTTTAGTTTACCTGCTATACCAGCATAGTCACCGCGACCTCTTTTGAAGTTGGCCAGGAAATAACCCATCTTTTTACCATAAGGATTTCTCAATGAATGACCATCCCAT
>WOR8_10005655_pt1 | contig 12519 bp, 13 predicted proteins | sample DeeMarSeWOR38_10_FD_19890 | JGI IMG/M metagenome (IMG submission 19890) | reverse complement strand
CCTCCAGTTTCCCTCTAACAGGACTGGGTCCGATCTTCCGGATATTTTCCACAAACTCAGTGACGATCTCTGAGAACCTGATCCCCATCGCTGCTGATGCAAAGTCGATGTACAGCCTACCACTGAGGCCAATGTCATCAAGCATGTCCTGCCAGAAATTCACAAAGTCCGCTTGCATGAAGTTTCCTGCTAATGGATCGTCTCCACCATAGTGACACTCAGAGAGAAGACATCCTGTGACAAGCACCCCGTCCACTCCGTTCTCAAGAGCAGTCATTATCTGAATCGGCTCAACTGCTCCACTGCAGGGGACCCGCACAGTTCGTATGTTGGTGGGATAGTGCAGGTGCATAAGTCCAGCCAGGTCGGCTGCTGCATGAGAGCACTCCCAACACACGAAGCAGATGATGAACGGTTCCCAGTCTGCGACCTTGACAGGTGGTGGAACCACCACATCACCAACTACACTCACAAGGTCGTATGTCTTCTCCAGTGTCAGACAGTCCTCAGGGCATGCTTCCACACACTTGTTGCACGCAATGCATTTCTTGGCGGACCACGTGATAGAGCCATAGCCTGGAAGACCAGTGGGGACGGAAACTACCTGCGTTTCACCGTTCTGGTTGAGTGTCTGTAGGAGAGAAACTAGTGACTCACGGTTCTTGGACCTGAACCCCTCTTCAGGTATAACAGCATCAATATAGTCCGGGAGCCTAACGACTCCCTCTATGTCGAGAGCATCCACCTCACAGGCCTCGATACACTTCCTACATGCACTACAGGATGGAGGTCTGTACCTGATGCTTCCAAATCCCTCGACCTTCTCAGGCACCATTAGGGTCCTGGTTGGTGTCTTCACTGCGATGTTCTGTATCTTCTGGATCAGACGTTCCCGTTTATCCATGCAGTCCCACCTCCTTCTGCATCTTCTCTGGCGTTGCCGCCATCATGTAAGTGACCCGGACACGTTCAGGGTCCTGACCTATCTCACGTAGCATGTCTTTGGTGAGAGAGACCACCATTTCAGAGTGGTGATCGCCGGACTGGTGGTGACATCCACTTGGTGGGCAGTGGACCACGATGACCCTCTCTGCTCCTTCTACGAGACCCTTGAGGATCTCAATGGGTGAAACCATCCCGGCACAAGGGAATTGGAGTACATAGGTCCCTGTGGGATAGGTCTTGTTGGCAAACCCAGCTTGGTCTATGGATGCATTGGCACACTCACTACAGGCATAGACCAGAGTGAAGGGCTTGTTCTTCTCGAGTTTCTTGTGGGTTCTAGCTATCGTTTCGATCCTGGCAAACCAGCTCTCCTTACTGTGAGCCTGAAACTCAATGGCCCTAGTGGGACACGAGGAAACACAGATTCCGCAGAACTCGCAATGGACTGGTATGTGGACAATCCTTTCATCGAACACTCGTAGCGCATCGTTGGGACAGGCTTCGACACAGGCCTTGCAGACGTCACATGTTTCATCGTCGATGACCGGTATCCATCCTGACCGTTGCAGTGGACTCCTGACTGTCTTGAACGCCTCCAAAACAGCGTTCTGAGCAGAAATCAAGGCTTTTGAGAGGGACATGGGATTCTTCGCTCCACCAGCCACGAAGATGCCTCGTCGTGTTGTGTGCACTGGTTTCATCTTGCTATACCGAGTCTTGATGAAGCCCCTGTCATCTAGTTCTACTCCCAGTACTGCAGCTAGATTTGCTGTACCTGCAGTCGGACCGACCATTTGAAACACTGCGAGAGTGTCAAAGGCTATATCTCGCACCATCGACTCTAGCGTGTTGTCGATGCGACATGTCAAACCACTGTCGTGTCCCTTGACCTGCTTCACACTGCCACGTAGGAAAATGACACCTGATTCTCGGGCATCTCGGTACAGGTCCTCGTCCTCTGTTTTGATGTCAGAGTGTGTCACGAAGACTGTGTTCCCCGACCTAGCAAGGATTGTGGAAGACCTGAGGAGATGGGTCCCTTCGACTTGGTGCATTTGGACATCAGGATCTGTCACTACTAAAATTGTCGACTTCTTCTTTGACGACTTTTGAAGTAAATCTTCTAGGGTCACAACCCTGTCAGATTTTCCATAGCGACACTTCTTTGAGATGTCAGGTAGATACTGATGGTTTCCTGTAGCTATGATGACTGCCCCAAAGTCCTGTGTGCTTAGAACATTCTTGAAGTCCTTCCAGGTGACCTCATAGGATCCTATCTGCCCATCAACGGATTCCAGAGTTCCTTGGACCCGCTCTACACCAGAGAAGGCCTTGTTTAGGACCTCGAGATGTTCAGCGATATCTTCGCTATCACCCATGAACTGTGAGTTCTGATTGTATGCGGCATCGTTCTGGCCTATGGGTTCTAGTAAGGTAACTCCCACTTTCAGTCGTTTCAGGTCGGTTGCAGCTTTTAGCCCAGCAATACCTCCGCCAATGACAAGTACTCTCTCGACCATGTTCTCCTGGAATCTTGTCGCTGGTTCCATATGGTCCAGTCTCACTGCAGCGTCAGCAAGCAGCACTATTGCCTTGTTTGTTGCAGACTTGTCCCCCTCAGGATGAACCCAGGCGACATGTTCCCTGAGAGGGACGAACGCGATGTACTCGTTTTTGACCTTCCGTTTCACAGGGATACCAATGATTTGCGAGGTACATGCCCCTATTGTAGCACAGTCGTCCTGTGTAACATTCTTTGCCAGCTGGGTGAGTCCCTCCTCCACACATAGGTTGTCAACGATTTCAATTTCATCATAGGTCTTTGCAAGTTCCTTCTCAATCTTGGAGAAGTCCAGAATCTTGTCGAGAGTCTTGTTGCATGTACAAAGAAACAGCTTCTTCAACTAGGCACCTCCTAAATCGATGTATACCTGCAATGCCACCGAGTTTGCCTCGGTCACACTGGTAGGGATGTCTGTTGGTCCTGTGGATGTCCCACAGGCATAGATTCCCTTTGGACTGGTGATGAACCCATACTGGTCCAGCATGTTTCTAAACTGTGTTTCCTTGGCAGCGAGCGGGATGAGAGGTGAGGCTAGGACAACAAGGTCTGACCCGAACTCGAGGAGTTTCTTCGACTCTGTGTCCTCCACGGAAACAAAAGGAGCACCATCCTGTACTGTCACGTGATCAGGCTTGCCCCTGATGAAACTGACTCCGAGATCTCTGGCTAGGCTGAGATATTGCTTGCTGTGAAGCGGCACCCTCAGGTCCATGTAACAAATTGTGACATCGATACCCAATTCTCTGAGCATGACTGCGTGCTTCAAACTATATGTACAACAAGCCTGGGAGCAGTATCTCGCTGCATTCAGGTCCCTACTCCCGGCGCAGAGGACCATTGTCACAGACTTGACTGTCTTGCCAGATGCTGTTAGGACCGAACCACTAGTCGGACCTGTTGGGTCGAGAAGTCGTGCTAGCTCTCGCTGGGTCAGTACATCATCACACTCACCATATGCATATCCTGGTAGTGGACCAGGGTCCCTCTCCTCCACACCGGTTGCTACGACGACAGCATCAGCCTTCACCGTACGACTCTTGGCTTTTCCCCCAAGATCGATGGCATCAACTCCACAGACATCCATACACTTCCCACATTTGGTGCATGACTCGATATCGATGACTGGAACAAGAGGGACACCCTGTGGGAATGGTCTGTATATGGCTTTACGAGAACTCCTCCCCAGGTTTGCTGAATCCGGGACCTCGACATCACACACTTTGATACACTCAAGGCACACGACACATCTTTCCTCTGAAACAAATCGTGGACCGGTCTTGAGTGATACAGAATACTTGCCGCTCTCTTTCTTTATGGACTTGACCTCAGTTTGTATGTGGACTGCAAGTCCCTTCTGTTTACCCAGCAGAGTCCTGTACTGGCAACGTCTGTGTTTACCATCATACAAATCCTCGCAAACATCAAGACAGAGAGCGCAGTCATCAGTGGGAAAGACCTTCCCGAGGTGTGATGAGAGTCCACCCACAGTCGCCTCTCTTTCCACCAAGTGAACCTTCAATCCAAGGTCTGTGAGCTGTTGTGAGACCTGTATACCAGCGAGCCCCGCACCTATCACTACGACTGTTTTTGTCATCACTCACCAGCCTCCATCTTTTCCAACAGTGGTTGAATCTTCACTCTGTGGTATCGTCTGGAATTTTCGATAACGACGTCTTTCATCCCCATTGCCAGAGCCAGCATCTCTCCTAGGTACAGGACTGGGATGTTGAAATCCGGGTCCAAATACTCCAGCGCTTTCTTCTGCTGCATCTCGAGCTGCGTATAGCAGGTGGGACAGATCAGCACAATAGCATCAGCCCCTGAGTCTGCTATCTTTCGTAACTTCTTTGCTGTAATCTTGAACGACTTGTCTTCATCCGAAGGACCGATTGGTGCACCGCAACAAGCCATCTTGTCCTTGTAGTCCACTGGCTCTGCACCGACAACACTGATGATATCCTCCATCCATCTTGGATTCTCTGCATCGTCCATGAGAGTTGCTTCTATAGGTCTGACAAGATGACAGCCATAGTGAGAAGCAATGGAGAGACCCTTGAGTGGGTTGGTTATCTCCTTGGCAATCCGTTTGAGACCTATGTCCTCATGGAGCACATGCAGGATATTCTTCACAGCAACCTCTCCTGTCGCCTGCATTCCTATCTTCTTCAGTCGCTTGTTCACCCGTTCCCTGATGGCATCGTCTGAATGGAGTGTGTGTTTAACCACCGACAGTGTGTGGAAACATCCACTGCACAAGGCCACCGTGTCACGATTGTAAGATTCACTCACAGCAATGTTCCGGGCTCCCACTGTGAACCAGGCCTCGATGTCCACACCTGGAAACGTGGTTGGTTCAGGACAACACGAGTGGGCCTCATCAGTCACAAGCTCCACGTTCAGTTTCTTCAAGACCTCCCTCATGGTGAGCTCAAAATGGGGCAGTCTGAAAGGAATGGTGCAGCCAGGGAAGTATGTGTATTGTATGGACTTACTCATCTCCCACACCTCCATATCTGGACTCTATCGATTGCACCCGCTCAGCTGTCCCCAAGTCCTTGAGGATCTTTATCAGCTGTTGAGTCGGTGGTTCTCCGAGGTCTGGTAGTCCCATCTTTTCACGGGTCTTGAGCATGGGTTCACTGACCAGGATTGTGCGCCCCTGAGAGAGTATCGCTCGAGCCCGATCCAATGCTGTCTGGGGTGTGTTTCCAGAAACCAAACCCCTAACCTTGGCTAGCACAAGAATCTCAGGTATCTTCACATGTTCTGGGCAACGGACCTCACACTGTTCGCATGTCAAACAAGTCCATATCAGGCGTTCCTCAGCCAACGATTCGTCAGCAAGGATGAGCTTCTCGAGAAAGAGTCGAGGATTGAAAGACATGTCAATGGCAGCAACTGGACAGGCACTGGTGCACCTTCCACACTGATAACACCGCAGAAGTGTAAATCCTTCTGGCTGTTGCAGAATCCACTCTCTGAACGCAAGGTCAGATGATGTCCTACTTGAAGTCATACTTTGATCCCACATTCAAACTGCTTGTTTCTGGTCTTGTAAATCTGCCCGAAAAGAATGCCGATTTCAAAAGGTAACCTGTGTCAGACTTTGAACCTACGTAAGCCTTTTATGAGTGCAGAGGCGCTAACCGTCTTAGTTCCTTTAACAAATAGAGGAGAGTAATCACGATCGGAAAAGAAAAGGCAATTGGTGCCCTTATCTTCATCTTCGCACTTTTGGTGCTTCTATACTACACTTGGGTGATAGTAATTCTACAGTGGTTCCCTGATTTGGGGGCATGGGTTGATGCTAACTTCGGAATATTCGCAGGGCTACTCAATCCCGATCCTTTGATCCTCGTCTACCTACCAATCTGGTTAGGTGTGGTGCTGATCATGGTCATAGCAATGTGGATTGGCTGGACAATGGTCACCACTCCCGCTCCCGAGCCACTCGAAGACTTTGACTTCGATGAAGAAGAAGCGGCAGCTGAAGAGTAGAGTCTACTCGACCAGATATCAAAGTAGGGCCGAAAGGCCCTATCATCTCATTTTCAATCAGGCAAGTTTGTCCTGGTGCAACTGGGTCATGACTTAAGAGTCAATACAACTCTGATGCGAGTGTTTCGAAATGCCTCTCTTTAAACGAAAACAGAACAAGGAATACGAAGCGGCTGCTAGACTACTAGCCAGTGGTGATGCCGCAGGAGCCATTGAGGCACTCGAAACAATTGTCGAACAGAATCCAGATCACATGAATGCTCATGTCACCCTTGCAATCGCACTAATGGAAGTTCAGGAGAGTCCAACAAAGGACAGCCCCCAGACGATTGAGGCGTTCGCACACCTTAGCACTGCTGCCAATCTGGACCCAGACGACCCAGTTCCAGTCTTCAACCTAGGAGTGAGTCAGAGAAGCCTGGGTATGTTGGAGGAATCCCTCATCACCTTTGAGAAGGCACTGGAGATTGAGGAACGTCAGCCACTGGCCATCCTCCATATGGCAGAGGTCAATTACGAACTGGAGAGATGGGAGGAAGCCCTTCGACTAGCCAAACTTGCACTGGTCAGAGACCCAGGTCTCGAGGAGTCCATGGGTTGGGTCAGGGTGGCGATGAGAAAGGCTGGCATGATTGACGATGAGGGAAATGTCATCCGTCGTCCAGAATGAATGGCCAGTACGCAACCGTTCCCCGAAACTTAGACAATCCTAGACATGGGTGTCTGGGATGATGTTCGGTTCCTGATTCACAGAGGTCTGCTCTGTTATTCCATAGGAGTCACAGAGTCTAACATCCTCTCCACAGGCGTTTTCAGTCTCCGGCAAACTGACGGCGACTAGGTTTAGGGCAGCGTTCAAATCCCTGTCAATCTTAAGTCCACACTGTTTACAAACATATTCTCTCTCTGACAAGGAGAGCCCCTTTTTCATATGTCCACACTGTGAACACAGCTTTGACGACGGGAACGTTCTTGGAGCAATCAAGAGCTCAGAACCATACCACTGACATTTGTACTCTAGTTGCCTTCTGAACTCGTAAAATCCCATGTCAGCAATGGCTCTTGCCAGTTTCCTGTTCTTTAACATCCCTGACACGCACAAGTCCTCGATCACCACCTTGCTGTGGCTCTTGGCAAGATAGGTCGTCAGCTTGTGTAGAGTGTCCTGTCTGATGTTGAAGATTCTCAAGTACATCTTGGCAATACGCATCTTAGCCTTCTCACGGTTCTTGCTACCCTTCTTCTTCCTTGACAGACTCTTATTGAGTTGGCGTAACTTCCTGAGTCGGCTTCCCAGGACTCGTGGGTTGCCAATGGAGGCCCCATCAGACAGAGTGGCCAGGGTCTTGACTCCGAGGTCTACTCCTACTCCTTGTCCACTGACAGGAGTGGGATTTGGAATTGCCTCCTCCACTGTGACAGACACGAACCAACGGTCAGCTCTCCTCCTGACAGTGGCTGAGAGTATTCGCCCTTTGTAGTAGATTTCTCGCTTCTCCTTGATTCTGACTTTTCCAATGCGTGGAAGTTGAATGTGTCTTCCCTTGAATCGAATAGTTCCAGTGAGTCTGAAGCTGTCTTTAACACCCTTCCTTTTGAACCGGGGAAAACCCACCTTCTTTCCAGTTTTCCTACCTCTGTAGAAGTTCTGGAAAGCACGATGAAGATCCTTGAGCGCCTCCTCTGGTGCGCACTTGGAGCACTCATACATCCAAGGAAACTGTACTCTCTTAAGACTGGTCAATAGTTTATGCTGTTTCATGTAGTCAGTGAACCTTTCCTGTCCTTGATTATTACTAAACAGCGTGATTCGTTGGTCAAGACCCCAGTTATAGGTGAAACGTGCTACTCCTGCATGCTGATGAAGTGAAGTCCTCTGAGAATTGTTTGGATCGAGTTCATATCTGTAGGCTCTATTGACCAACATGATAGTCAGAGGGTTGTGATTGTAGGTCAATTTAAGCTCATACAGAAGCCAGTTCTTTAGGATTATCTAGATTCTTCGTGGCTGTTACGCAATGCTTAAATTCGAACCTCTCGGGTTGAGCACAGTTGTGCGTGGTCACAACCAACTCCGTATATCACAACTGGTGGTAACATGTCACAGAAAGGCGAACCAATGTACCGCGGGCACCCCCTGTCCGAGCTAGCTAAGATGAACATGGATTCATTGATTGAGCTGCTCCCAACACGCAGGAGAAGGACCCTCAAGCGCGGCCTGCCCCCACGTCAGAAGAAACTGCTCATGAAGCTCAGGGCAGCAAGGAAGCAGCAGAGAAAGGGTAAGGACGTCGTTGTTCGTACTCACTGCCGTGACATGGTCATTCTTCCGGAGATGGTGGACCTCACTATTGCTGTTCATAACGGCAAGGAGTTCAACCGTGTCAAGATCATCCCACAGATGATTGGGCATGTGTTAGGAGAATTCGCAGTCACCAACAAGCCTGTGAAGCATGGAAACCCAGGTATCGGTGCTACCAAGTCCTCAGCCTATGTACCACTGAAGTAAAACATGAATGGTTCTTTTCTCTGAAGAGGAAGGAGCTGCTCTCAGGCCTTGATTTCTATTAGAGGAAATCTTCCTCCACAATTACTCGGAATTCCAAAGCGTCTGAGTTATAATAGATTTGAAACTGCTTTTCAGAATGATATTTCGAGGTTAGGACAATGAGTAAAACTACTATTGAACTTGCAGAACCAGATGATGCTGAGATACTAGCAGCCATCTCAAAACGCGCTTTCGATTCTGATGAAGATGTAGGAGCTCCTGGACCTGGAGGACCGGATGGATATGATTCCCCCGAGCATCAAAGACGGATGATAGAGAATAAGTCTGGTGATTATCTGAAGATCTTGTACGACGGGAAGATTGTGGGCGGCACCACAGTCTGGAAGATCAACAATACTCATTATGAGATCTTCAACGTCTTCGTAGACCCTGATTACCATCGAAAAGGGATTGGAAGGGAATCATTCAGACTAATACTGGAGAAGTATCCACAGGCAAAGAGATGGACCTTAGATACCCCTGATTGGAACATTCGAACAAAAGCATACTATGAGAAGCTGGGTTTCAGACAGTATGGAATCTTTCGATGGGTTCCCACCTTCGATTTGAGAGCATACGAACTAGTCTTAGACCCAGAGTTCAAGACTGAAACGACTAAGATTGCAGACGTGACTGATGATAATCAGAAATACATCATCGAAGGAAATGTAGAAAGCAAATCAGAAACCAGAGAGGTCTTCTCAAAGAAGGATGACAAGAACCACCAGGTTGCCGAGCTCGTTTTGTCTGATGATTCGGGATCAATGAAACTCGTACTCTGGAACGAAATGATTCCACAGGTCAGGAAGAATGAACGGATTCGAGTAGAGACTGCATATGTTTCTACATTCAGAGATGAGATGCAACTCAATGTGAGTAAATTCGGGCGAATAGCAATCCTTCAATGATGGCAGAAATCTTAAGGTCGTATTTGACAATAAACTACGCACTCATTGAGTGGGAGAAGGTGTGTAATTAGAATGAGTAAGAAACTGGTTGCTGCAATAGTTCTGATCATTGCAATTGCACTACTGGCAATAATAATATGGATATATCAATGGCCTTGGAGCTTTCCGGGTCTATGGTAGAGCAAACAAAACTATTCGGGGCTGAGGTGATTTGGGAGACTATTTCCTGACTTATGGTGAAGGCGAGTCATATTTCAGACGACTCATCTACGTCAACATCTTGCTCTATGTGGTTATGGCAATCGCTTTCATTGTCTTCATGGTAGACATTGTCGTACTGGCTCTGATTGCTATTATCGCTGGAGTCGCGTCTGTTGCATATGCGCTCTTCTTCGTTGCAAGGAATCCTCCATCAGAGGTTTCTGAGGAAGTCCTCGATACCTACTAGAACAGCCCAATGAACCACAGATGTAGCTGAGCTATGACTGGGAGGAACAGTGTGGCTGTCAGTGAGATGACAACAAGCAGTGTATTGATTGATGGTCCAGCTGTGTCCTTGAATGGGTCGCCCACCATGTCACCAGTGACTGAGATGTCATGGACTCGATGCCAGTCATCTGTGCCCACCTCATACTTAGTGTAGTCTGGTGACTCGATGATCTTCTTGGTATTATCCCAAGCTCCGCCAGCATTGTCCATCAGTAGAGCTAGTATCAGACCAGATAAGACTGCACCACCGAGGTATCCAGCTAGAGCTTCAAGACCAAGAATGGCTCCTGTGGCAATGGTCACTACTATAGCAATCAGTGTTCCAGGCATCAGCTCTCTTATGGCCCCAGAGGTCGCAATGCCGATGCATTTCTCATAGTCAGGCTTTGTCGTACCCTCGAGAATCCCAGGTTCTTCGTCGAACTGCCTACGAATCTCCTCTATCATACGCTCAGAGTTTCGCTCGACACCGAGGATTAGGATCGCAGAAAACACAACGGGAACGATTGCACCCATGAGAGCCCCAGCAAGAACTGATGGATGGGAAAGATTCACAACCAACAGTCCATCGACCCCAGGGATGTTGAGTGTGTCTGTGGCCTCGATGAAAGCTGCGAAGAGTGCCAAGACAGAGATCGATGATGCACCAATGGCGAATCCCTTGGTGATGGCCTTGGCAGTGTTTCCACTTGCGTCTAGCTTGTCACATGCCCATATTGCCTCCTGTGGTGCCTGAGCCTGTTCGATGACTCCTCTTGCATTGTCCACTATTGGACCGTAAGCATCTGAGCTCATGATCATACCATTCGTTGACAGCAGACCGACTGCAGCAATTGCTACACAGTAGATACCGCCTTCCCACTCATTGAATCCAAGCGTACCACCAATGAAGTAGGAAACAACCATGGCTATAGCAATCCCAATTACTGACGGGAGGACACTTAGTAGCCCATATGCATATCCAGATAGAATGAGGTTGGCGGCACTCTTATCGGCCGACTCGACCATCTTGGGCACTGGTTTGAAGCCACCTAGTCCACGGTCGCTTGTGAATACATCACTCGTGAAACCTATGAATACCCCCGCGAACAGACCAACGATGGCTGAGATTGCGATTACTATGTTGAGACCTAATAGAAGAACAATCGCGACTGAGAAGACTGCAAACAATATTGTAGTGATATAGGTCCCCCGATTGAGAATAGGACCTGGATCCTGATCTTCCTTAGGTCGTACGAGAAAGACTCCAAGAATTGACGCAATGGTTCCAAGACCTGCCAGCACAAGGGGCAACAATGCAAATGATACTGGTGGCGAAAAGTGCAGGTCTATTCCAGCACCCAAGATTGCCGCTGCAAGGATTGCAGCAACATTACTGTCATAGATGTCTGCTCCGGTTCCTGCCACGTCCCCAACATTGTCTCCAACTGCGTCGGCAATCGCGGCTGGATTTCTGGGGTCGTCTTCAGGTATGTGGTGTTCCACCTTACCAACAAGATCTGCAGAGAGATCGGCTGTCTTTGTGAAGATACCTCCACCAGCCTTGGCAAACAGAGCAACAGTACTAGCTCCAAAGGAGAAACCGGTGACAATCTCCCAGAGCTCTGCTTCACGAGGATAGACAACAAAGACAGAATCTGGGAGGATAACGTTCCAGAACCAGTATAATGATGTGAGACCAACAAGAGCAATTCCTGCAATCATGAGACCCATAACGGAACCAGCTCGAAATGCCACTCTAAAGGCAGGATTCAGTCCACCTGAAGCGGCTGCGGCGGCCGTACGACGGTTCGCCTTGGTAGCTACGACTAGACCAATGTAGCCAGCTATCATACTGGCAATCGATCCAAGAACGTAGGAGATAGCTATTGGTATTCCAAAGTCTACGAAAACAATTGCAATCAGAATTGCTAGGATGATTGTAAAGATACCAAGAATTCGATATTGGACTCTGATGAATGAATGTGCTCCATCCTCTATCAGAGTTTGCTGACTTCTTTCATCTTGTCAGTTCCTTCGTCAGCATTCATGACCATTCTGTAGATATACAGAGCAATGAGAATAGACAGAAGGCCAGATCCGAGTCCAGTTGCTAAAAACAGTATATCGGACATTGTTGCCTCACCTGATAGCGAGTTGATGACCGAATTATATTCGTTTTGATGTGTGAATCAAGCAAGGAATATATCTAAAAAAAGTGAAGATTATGAATTAAGTCAATGACCGATAAGAGTCTTGAAACCATCATCTTGGATTTCATTCATTTGGAAACAGGATGGGGAAACCCTCTTCGACCATACTGCGAGTTTGAGGACCTGTTTATTCTCGAGATAATCGAACAGCATGAGGATGTGATGGAGGTTGTCATTAGATATCGCTTCGATGAAGACGGTTTCTCTCAGTATGACAAGAGCCACACGATAGAGGGTAGAATTACAGTTTCAAGAAGTGGAGAGATTGTTAAAGCAGAATTAGAGGAAACTTACACCGGACCTGCAACGGTCTTTGATCCCTACAGCCCGAGTAGTCGATAGTTGATCCTCGTCGTTCAAATTCTTAAATCAAGT
>WOR8_10008939_pt1 | contig 12522 bp, 9 predicted proteins | sample DeeMarSeWOR38_10_FD_19890 | JGI IMG/M metagenome (IMG submission 19890) | reverse complement strand
GGCATGGTCTCGTACGGACGTTTGATGGAGATCACGAAGCAGATGCGCGAACCGCTTACGGATGGCAAGGTCCAGCCTGAGGGTCCGGTAAGAGGCGAGATCATTTTCGATGACGTCTCCTTCATGTACTCGGATGGCGAAACAGATGTACTCAAGAATGTCTCATTCGATGTCCAGCCCGGTCAAGCGATCGCCTTGTTAGGCTCAACCGGTTCAGGCAAGACCAGCCTGATCAACCTGCTACCCCGATTCCACGAATACACAGGCGGTCGCATCCTGTTGGATGGCGTTGAACTAAAGGATTACTCACGCGAGTATCTACGCACACAGATCGGCATCGTGGAACAGGAACCATTCCTGTTCAGCCGCTCGATCCGCGAAAACATCACTTATGGCGTTGGACGTGACGTGCCCGTGGAAGAAATCGAGCAGGCTGCCCGTGCTGCTGCCATTCACGATGTAATCCTGTCATTCCCGGATGGATACAAAACGTTGGTTGGCGAAAAAGGCGTGACACTCTCCGGTGGGCAAAAGCAGCGCGTGACAATTGCGCGCACCCTGCTCAAGAACCCGCGGATTTTGATCCTGGATGATTCAACATCGTCTGTGGACACGGAAACGGAAGCAGAAATCCGGGAGGCGTTGAACCGATTGATGGAAGATCGTACTACCTTCATCATCGCCCATCGCATCCAAACGGTAATGAAGGCCGACCTGATCCTTGTCCTGGATAAGGGTAATATCATCCAGATGGGCACGCATGCGGAGTTGGTCGCCCAAGAAGATGGGATGTATCGTAAGATTTTCGACATCCAGACTCGTATTGACGAGGAACTGGAAATGGAAATCGCTAGAGTAAATTAACCCTCACCCCTACCCCTCCCCCTATTGGGAGAGGGGAAAGAGGAGAAAAAATGTCTGAAGAAATCATCGAACTAGAGGAAGAAGAATACACAAGCCAGCTAACCATGCCGGTGGTCAAACGCATCGGTACTCTGCTCAAACCGCATTGGCGCTGGGTGGCAGGCTTTTTGCTCACCATAGCGTTGGTATCGGCGCAGGATTCAGTGTTCACATACATCAGCAAACAGATCATCGATCTGGGCATTGTCAAAAAAGATGTTGATGTGATTTGGAGACTTGCCTCCATTTATGGCGGGATGATCGTGTTGCAATCCGCGCTGGTCTTCGGGTTCATTTACCTGGCTGGCGTATTGGGTGAGCGCGTGCAATATGACTTGCGCAAGCTGCTGTTCAACCACCTTCAGAACCTGTCGCTCTCTTTCTACTCGCAAAACGCAGTAGGACGCTTGATGGCGCGTGTTACCTCGGATACTGGACGCGTAGCAGACCTCGTAACCTGGGGCATGCTGGACATCACCTGGGCGATCATGAATATCGTCACAGCAACTGGGTTCATGCTGTTCATCAACTGGAAATTAGGCTTGATTGTTCTGGCCGCAATCCCAGTGCTGGTAGTGATAGCTGTACAGTTCCGCAAGAAAATCCTGGTGGAATTCCGCGCTTCCCGCCGTGCCAATTCCAAGATCACCGGTGCTTACAACGAAAACATCTCCGGGGTGCGCGTGGTCAAGGCGTTGGGTCGTGAGGATGAGAACCTGAAAGAGTTTCAGGGTCTGACCGATGGCATGTACGCCGCCTCCTATCGCGCTGCCTGGCTCTCGGCGTTGTTCCTCCCCACCGTTCAGATCATCTCGGCCATTGCTTTGGGAACCATTATCTGGTTTGGTGGCCTGCAAGCACAGGTTGGGCTAATGAGCATCGGCGGTATCCATGCCTTTGTCTCGTACCTGACCTTCATGCTCTGGCCGGTGCAGGACCTTGCGCGCGTTTACGCTGAGATGCAGCACTCCATCGCTTCGGCAGAGCGCATTTTCAAGCTTGTGGATACAAAGCCGGAAGTCCACAATAAGCCGAATGCCACCCCTGCAGAGACCCTGTTGGGCGAGATCGAATTCGATCATGTGGACTTCTATTACGAGGACCGCAAGCCCGTCTTGACCGATTTCAACCTGACGATCAAGCCGGGCGAGATGATCGCTCTGGTTGGGCCAACGGGTGGTGGCAAGTCAACCATCGTGAATTTGCTCTGCCGATTCTACGAACCGCGCAAGGGCCTGATTCGGATCAATGGGCAGGATTACACCGAGTTCACACTCGAGTCAATCCACTCACGTATTGGCATCGTGTTACAGACACCACATCTGTTCTCTGGGACAGTGCGCGAAAACATCCGCTATGGACGTTTGGATGCTACTGATAAAGATATTGAGGCGGCAGCCAAGATTGCCGGCGCGCATGATTTCATCGTCACGCTCGAAAAAAGCTATGACCAGAACGTTGGCGAGGGTGGCAACCTGCTCTCAGTCGGTCAGAAGCAGCTGGTCAGCCTGGCGCGAGCTGTGCTATCCAAACCGGAACTTTTCATCATGGACGAAGCCACTTCCAGTGTAGATACGCTTACTGAAGCGCTCATCCAGCGCGGCATGGAAGCCTTGATGGAAGGGCGCACATCATTGCATCCTGGTCATCGAAGATGGGCGCATTATTGAGCAAGGAACACATGCAGAGCTTCTGCGCCAGCGTGGGCATTACTATCGGCTGTACACCCAGCAGTTCCGTCATGACTTGGAGGTACATTACGGTGTGACCGATCTTGTAGAAGAAAAAAGAGTTGCACCGGAAACGTTAGCAGCAGATTAATTAAGCAAAGGCAGGCAAGGATGGCCTTGCCTGCCTTCAACTATGCAAACATAGCAAACTTATTCGACTTTTATTCTTCCGCGTAAAAAGCAATTCCCACTGTCCCAGGCCCAACATGTGTCCCGACCACCGGGCTAACGGTTGTTCTGTGTAGTTGGGCTGGGGCAAAGCGTTCCTCCACCACCGGCGACCATATCTCCCTCTTCAAGAGAATTCACATCCATGATGGCGGTTTCTTGCATGGGCTTTCCAGCAAGGCGCTCCTGGACGATATCCAATAATTGGTTTAACGCCTTTCGTTTTGTGCGGGCTTGCGAGAGTGGCCTGATCTGGCCCTCCTCAAAATGCAGGATGGGTTTGATGTTCAAGGCTGAGCCAAGCAAGCGCTTACCCCCACTGATACGTCCACCCTTGTGCAAGTACTCCAGGGTATCCACAACAAAAATCGTGTTGATCCGATCACGCATTATCTCAGCAGCACCTACAACATCATCAACGGATCCCCCCTCCCCTGCTGCGCGTGCCGCCGCCAAAACAGCCAGACCCAGGCCCATGGCGCTGGAATACGAATCGACAATTCGCACACCAAACTCTGGATGCTCAGCCGCCGCCGCTTCCGCGCTGGCAATTGTTCCGCTTATTTGGGAAGAAACCAACACGCTGACAATCGCATCCGCATTCGACAGGACTTTTTGATAGAAATCGACAAACTCCTGTGCCGAGGGCTGCGACGATGTCGGCAAAGTTTTGGATTCTTGCAGACGGCGATAAAATTCATCCGGAAATATGTCTATACCATCTTGATAACTTTTACCTTCCCAGAGGAGCCAGAGTGGGATGACAGCGATATCCAAACCCTCTTGCGCTTCAGGCGGAATGTATGCTGAGCTATCTGTTACGATCACAATTTTTTTCTTGCTGTCCATCCACTCATCCTCCCGAGGTACTTACATTTTTTTCACGAATCCCCCAATGAGACCGCCAACACATCGTAATATGTACCCGCCCCAAAACCATCGAACAGAATATGATCGCCAGGTTTTAGCTGCGGTAACTGCCTGAGAAAAGCGATCATGTTTGAGGCTGCACTTACGTTGCCAAAATCGCTCACCAGCCAGGGCATAGGGAAATTTATTCCCAGCTTTTTGAGATGCTTTGCCTTTAGCATATTGATTTTATAATTCGCATGATGCACGATGGCGACAGCGATGGATTTATCCGGCATGCCCATTTTTTCCATCAAGTTTTGGTATGCCTGGTATACATCGGTCACAACCTGAACCCCGGTGCGGACAAAGAGCTTGACCATCCCCATCGGCCCAGCCATCTCGATTGACTCGCCATTTGCCGGTTCATGCATCAACCCTGCCACACGGATATGTGAGTTCTCAATCTGGGAGACATCCAAAAGGGATTGCCGTGCATGCGGGTAGTACATGCGGACAGCCAATACGCCTTCATTGTCATAAGCCTCATGTGTTTTCCCAACCAGGAATTTCATTGTTTCCCCTGGGATCACACCGATTACGCCGGCGCCATTCCCGAAAAGCTGTAAAGCGTTTTTATCATGAGCGCCATTTGTAAAACGGCTTAACCCTTCAATACCGCCAACGAGCACTTTCTTTCCGTGAAGTTCTTCAGCAATATTTACCGATCCGGAATTTCCTAAGCCCGGATTTAGGGCCAGGTTTAAACCGCCAACCGATCCGTCGCAAGCCTTATGAATGCTGACTTTCAGTGCACTCTCTGGAATGCCAGCTCGCTCGCAAATCTGCCCAACATAATCATCCGCAACCGGGCCGCTCATCCCAATCAGAACTGCATCAACTTCGTTGGGATTCCACCCGTTCGCGAGTGCGGCTTCACACAGCAATTTTGAACCAACCTCAAGTTCCAATTCGAGGTGTTCGGCATCGGTTAAATCCTGGATATGATGCCGGGAGACAAAACCCAGTTCCGAAAGGTTCATTTTATCTTCGTCGTTCAGTGGGCTACCCATTCTGCGGGAAATAAACTCTGGCAAAGTCAAATTGTCGTAGCTTTCTCCCCAGGTGCCGTATGCGCCGCCAATACCAACCTTGGAATTCGTAACACGTTCAACCCCAAATGGAATACCGCCTGCAACAGGGATGATTTCCTGTTGAACTTTAGGGCGTTTGAAAAAAGACGGAATTGCTCCGGCTAACTGTTCTACGACTTTGTTTGTGTCCATTTTTATGCTCCTTACCAGTAGAAGTTTCTGCCTGCTATAACCCGTTGGGAGGAAAAGAGCCTCTCACAAAAAATTTGGGCAATTTGCCGAATTTTTTGTGACTATCTACGTTTCTGCTTTTCCCAAAGATGCCTGTCTTCCAATTTCTCGGCGTCCAAAAAGCGCGGATCGACATCTTTCCTGACCCTATGCCCGTGTGACCGCCAAATATCGGCAGCCAGCCCGTAAGCATCTGCCCGAACACCTTGAGCCTCGAAATACTGACACAGCCGGATTATGTCGCGCAGGAAAATCGTCCAGGCGGAGGGATTGGATTCAGGTGAAACCACCTGTGGAAAATCGATCAATGTGATGTCGCTATCCCAATACAGGATGTTGTAGGCTGACAAATCCCCGTGAATACATTTTCGGCCTAGCATCAGGTCGACGTTTGTCAGGGCGCAGTCGAACAGTCGTTTGGCCTCAGCAGGTTCGAGATCCAGGGATTGAAGCGTCGCTGCAGCCATATCCAGGTCGCCGATATAATCCATCAGGATGGCATTGTTCCCCATCGCGTACGGAGTCGGCGAGTCTGCACCAGCTTCATCTAGGATTTGCATGGTCTGATATTCGTAGGCGATCCAGGATTGGTGACGAAGTTTTTCGCCAAAGGTGCTGCGGCTACGGATGGCGTGGAGTTTGCCATCGTCTATGATCGCGTTGCCGCTATCGTCCAGTTCAGCACGACCGACTCGATAAAGGGCGTCATTTTTCAGATTGCGGAACTGGCGTGGACGGTAGACCTTAGCCGCTAAATACGACCCATCTACTCCGTCCCCAGACCTGCACAGATAGACCGAAGCCTCTTTGCCGCCCTTGATCAGGCGCAGCACATCGGAGATCCATTTTTGTTCGTAGAAAGCCCCCAGCGAATCAAGCAGCCAGCCCGCTTCGTGACGGGAAGCCTTGTATGTGAATTTGAAACTAGCATGCGCGTTGTCTTGCGCATCGATGAAGGTGCGCTCTTCCATTTCCAGTTTTTTGGAGATGCGCCCCTTGATATGACTGGAACGGTGGGTATCGAATTTAAGGTATGCATCCAGTGCATCATCGTCATCCAGTTCATCTAAGAACTTGAGATATTCGGTTGTGTTCATTTTGTTCCTGTGATTGAATAGTCTGTTTCGTTCGCGGAATCAAAAACCGCAGGGCTGAGCGCGCCTGCGGCATGATGAACACAAGAGATGACAGATTAGCTCGTCACCCGCGCAGGAGGTACGCTCAATACATGGTGAGTAAAGAATTGGACTTTTTCTTGCATGACTTTCGAACCTCCTTTCTTCGCGGGAATATGATGGCCTGATTTTACCACCAAATCTCATCTTAGAACAATTTATTTCCAGCCAATTGTCCTCCGTCCACGACCATGACTGCACCCGTTGTGAAATCCGAAGCTGATGATGCGAGATATAAAGCCATGCCGGTTACTTCTTCTGGCTGACCTATTCGTTCCTGCGGAATTTGTGAAATAATTTTTTGATGGATTTGCGGCGTTTCCCACAGAGCGCGGCTGAATCGAGTCTGGATGAACCCGGGCGCAATTGCGTTGACTTGGATATTGTCGTCCGCAAGCTCCACTGCGAGCGCCTGTGTCAACATCAAAATGCCAGCTTTACTCACGGAGTAAATACCCATTCCCTGCTGGTATTGCAAACCAGCCACCGAAGCCACATTGATCACCTTGCCGCCACCTCTTTTTCGCATATTACTGGCGCATTCTTTAATCGTGCGGAAATATCCCCTGAGATTAACATCCAGGATCTTTTCCCAATGACTTTCCTCGGACGTCAGAAGCGGCCCAAAATGTGGGTTGGTGGCCGCATTGTTAACCAGAATGTCCACGCCCCCAAAACGTTCAATACAGGCGGCCACCAGACTCCTGACATTTTCCGGGTCGCCGGTATGTGCAGCAAACGGGAAAGCCTCGCCGCCTTTAGCTTGAATCTTTTCTGCTGCTTGATCTAACGCTTCCTGCTTTCGGCTGGACAGCACAACCTTTGCACCAGCTTCCGCAAAAGTTTCAGCGATGGCAAACCCGATACCGCGCGAAGCCCCGGTAATGATCGCAACTTTTCCAGTTAAATTAAATAAGCTCATCTTTATCTCTCTTCCAAAGGTTATGTCAAAGATTTGATAAACTCGTTGACACTCTAATTCCAATCGTTAGGACAGCAATTCCCTGGCCCTCCGGCCAGGACAGGCAACTGCTACCCTATCGTAAACTATTTTACATACTCATCAAAAAAATGCGCCGAACGCTCCATGAAGGCCCACCACTGGTCGCCGATGAAGGAGTGGCCTTCGCTTTCATAAGCAAATAGCTCTGCTTGCTTCCCTGCCTCGATGAACCCATCGTAAGCCTTCTGGGACCATTCTGGCGGCGTGCCGCTGAAGACCTGCCCGTCTTCTGTGCCGTAGTTGATTTGAACGGGAGCAGACACATCGTCCAGGTGATGAAGCGCCGCTACCTGTCGCAATAGCTCGGCATCTCGGGTGGCATCCTTGTAAGCCTGGATCAGACCGGGGGGCAGATCGAGTGGCAGGATGTCCGATGAGTTGCAGCCGTACAATCTTTCGCTTTCGAGGTAATCGCCGATGCAGCCAGGTCCCCAGCGGTCGATGATGTCGGCATCATCGGCGCTGACAGTGGAATACAACACCGCAGCTTTAACTCTGTCATCAATGGCAAGAATCTTGAAAGTGACGCCGCCGCCCATGCTGTGTCCCCACATGCCGATGCGTTCAGGGTCAGCTTCGGGGATGGAAGGGATAGCGTTTATCAGGTTGATGACATCGATTACCAGCCCGGAGTAGAACAGGCTATAACCGACATCGGAATCGCCCCAACTGCGGTAATCGGATGAAAGCGTGAGATAGCCGTGCCGGTTGAGGAACTCAGCGGCGCGGTCGGTGCCATCGCCGGAAGCATAGATGTAGCGGCTGAAAAAACCGTGGTTCATTACAATGACCGGAAACGGTTCCTTCCCTACTTTAGGGATTTGCATGATTCCGGTGATGGTCAGTCCATCGGATGGGTAGTCGATCGCATAGCGCGTGTACAGGTCGGTTTCTTCGAGTATATCGCCAACATTGATATCCCCACTCTGAAAGTCATGTTCACGCAGTCCTGCGATGGTGTAAGGGTAAATCCATTCTTCGGTTGTAGGGACAGGTGTAGGGCTGGGCGTGAGCGTCGGTGGAGCGCTGGTGACAACAGTCAATTGGGGTGATGGTAGGGTCGGAGTCGGAGAAACCGCCTGCGGGGCGCAGGCGGTAAAAAACAACAGAAATGCTACTATTAAATATCCTCGGATCATAGGCTAGGGAAAGAGCGGGAAGAAGATCGGCAAAAATATCATCGTAACGATGAAAATGAACACTGTCAGCAGAGCGCCAACGCGCGCATAATCGAAGAATTTGTAACCTCCCGGGCCAAATACCAACACATTGGCTTTATGCCCAACAGGAGTCAGGAAGCTCGTCACAGCGCCAATGGTAACAGCCAGGGTAAATGTCAGGTGATTGGCGCCCAGACTCAAGGCGGTATCCAGTGCAATTGGGACCACTAAAACCATGGCGGCCGCATTCGACATGGGCTGTGTAATCAGAGCAGCCAGCAAATAAATCCCCCCCAGGGCGGCTAATGGTCCCAGGTCACCGACCGCCCTCAGCATCAGGTCGGCGATATAGCGCGCTGTACCCGTGGATTCCATCGCTACACCCAGTGGCAGCATGCCCGCCACAAGGAAAACGGTGCGCCAATCAATGCTATCATAAGCTTCGTCCATGCTCAAGCATTTGGTAATCACCATTCCAACTGCACCTGCCACAAATGCAATCGCTATATCCAACACACCGGTGATTACCAAACCGATCATTAGAAGCATCAATCCAACGGCAATGGGCATCTTGCGGGTACGGCTTTCCGGAATCTTGAGCGGTTCAAGTACCAAGAAATCGTTGTTTTCCTGCAGGACAGGCAAGCGGTGGCGAGGCCCCTGGAGCAGCAGGTCATCGCCGAATTGCAACTGTACACTGCGCAGGCGTTCGGTGATGATTTCTCCATGGCGTCGAATAGCCAGGACGGTGAAACCATACCGCTCGCGGAAGTCCAATGATTGCAGACTGCGGTTTACCATAGATGATCTTGGCGCAAGTGTAGCCTCCACGAGATCCATTTCACTTATATCGATAGATTCCACATCTTCTAACCGCTTGCTTTCATTGGCAGTCACCAAACCGAGATCATCTCGCGCGCGAAGAAGGCTATCGGCGGACCCTTCCAGTAACAGAATATCATCTGGTTCGATCATACTATCACGTTCGAGTATGGTGATGGTTGTGTTACCTCGGACGAGAGCGATGGCTGTCAGATCGTACTCTTCACCCAGCTTAGATTGCAAAAGAGTTTGACCTGCCAGGTTTCCATTCGGCAGCACTCGCACCTCGCTGATATATTTTCGCAGTTGATTCTCTACCTCTGCTTCCCCCGGGGCCTGCCGGACTGGGAGCAAATGCCTGCCAATGAAAACCATATACAGAATCCCAGTTATAAAGACTACAACTCCGATCAAAGTAAAATCAAAGAAACCGAACGTCGGCAACCCGTTATTGGATACGATGTTGGTGGCAAGGATATTCGCGGGCGTACCGATCAGGGTCAAACCACCGCCCATTAATGAGGAAAACGAGAGTGGGATCATGAGCTTCGAGACCGGGATTTTGGTTTGCTTCGCTACACTAACGACAGCAGGCATGAGCATTGCTGTTGCGCCAACGTTGTTCATAAATGCGGACATAATGCCGCAGGTTAGCATAATGATAGCGATCAGACGCATCTCGTTTGCCCCAGAAAGACGATAGATGAACCTTCCTAAAATGTCGGCAACGCCGGTCTTGAACAACCCACCTGAGACGATATACACCGCCCAGACGGTGATGACCGCCGAGTTGGAAAAGCCAGAAAAGACCTCTTTCGGGCCGACCAGACCTGTCAGCCCAACGGTAAGCAGCACCAGCAGTGCGACCACATCCACACGCAATTTTTCGGTACCGAAGATGATCAACGCAACAACAACGATAGATAGAGTGAGGGCAATTTCGAAGGTCATGAATTTTGTCCTTTATCTTTTAGAATGGCCAGAAAATCGGCATGACAAGTAATACGACTATTAACACCACCAGGGTCAGCGGGATACCGACCTTCAGATAATCTGAAAAGCGGTAACCACCCGGGCCCATGACGAGCACATTGGCGGAATGCCCAACCGGGCTCAAGAACGCAGCCGAGGCAGAAACCGCAACCGTCATCATGATCGGATAGGGCGAGATACCCAGGTCACTAGCAGTCGTCAAAGCAATCGGCGCCAGCAGGACGGCCACCGCCGGATTGGGCATGAATTGTGATGTTAAGGCCGCCAGGATAAAAAAGCCCGCCATGACCGCCGACGGTCCCAATCCGCCAATTAGCCCGACCATGCCATTGGCCAGGAACTGAGCTGCGCCGGTCTGCTCCATGGCAATGCCCATTGGTAACATGCCAGCAATTAAAAATATTGCTTTCCAGTTGATATAACGATAGGCTTCCTCCATGGTCAGGCAGCCGGTCAGAATCATGAGTGCCACCCCAATAATGGCAGAGATCGCGATCGGCAGCCAGTCAAAGATGGCTGGCACCAGCACAACTCCCATGACCAGCAAGGCTATCGGGATTTTCTCCTGGCGCGGCGTTTCCTGGGCTTCTTCGGTCAGCACCAGGAAATCCGGTTCGCTGCCCAAAGTGCAGCTCCATATCGCGCAAGTTTGACCGGTACGCACGGCCACTGCGCCAGATGGCCAGAACGCTCAACCCGTATTTGAACCTGAAGTTCAAATCACGCAGGGTTTTCCCAACCAGCGTGGAATGTGGCGAGAGTACAGTTTCGACAAGGCCGATCTCTTCTGACTCCAACTCTCCCAGGTCTGGGAGCGGTTGGGTTTCGACTTCCAGGCTTTGCAAGCCTTCTACCAGCAATAAATCGGATTGTTTCCCCTTGACCAGCAATGCATCCCCCGCTTGCAAGATTTCATCTGGTGAGGGGATCAGGTGAGTTTCCCCACTGCGAATGATGCCCATCACGCCCAACCCATACGAATCCCCCAGGCGGCTATTGATCAGGGATTTGCCAACCAGGACAGAATCCTCGGGCACGTGAACGGTCATTAAACGCTCTTCAAGCCGATAGTCCGCGAGCGAAGCGGGGGTGGAAATGGTCAGGTCGGGGTCATTTCGCAACTCATCCAATTGCCCACGGCGACCCTGGACCAGCAGCACGTCATCCCCCAGCAAAGGAATGGTTTCCAGGTTGGTGCGATATGGGACGCCCTCGCGAAGGATCGCCAGCACAACTACGGAATAACTGTGCCGGAACCCGATCTGCCGCAAAGTCTGCCCGATCAGACCGGAGCCGGGCGATAGTCGGGCCTCGACTAATTCAACCTCCGCCGAAACCAGGCGTTCGACTGTAAATCCTTCTTTTTCCATGACCAGGTGATTCTTGCTGTGTAACTCGGTGAATTGCTCGAGGCGGCCTTCCACCATCAAGCGGTCACCCGACTGCAACGCAAATGCCGACTCAGGTGAGAGTTGCGTGCGTCCGTTTCGAATAATGGCCACCACATTCAGCCCCAGTACAGAACCCAGGCGGCTTTCGGCCAGCGTTTTGCCGTGCAAGATCGAACCTTCGGGAAGATTCAGCATCACCATGCGGTCGTGCAGTTCATACAGTGATTTGAAATCTTTTGCGCGCGCTGATGAAAACTCGCGGGCCGGGTCACGGCTTGGCAGCAACCGACGTCCAACCAATGCCATGAAAGCAGTCCCCGCTACTAATACGATGATGCCCACTGGGGTGTAATCGAACATCTGGAACGGCCTCAAACCAGCGTCTTTGAGCGCCGCGCTGATCAGAATGTTTGGCGGCGTGCCGATCAGGGTGGTCAACCCGCCAAGCAAGGCAGCAAAAGCCAGCGGCATCAGAAGCTTGGACGGTGGTTGTTTCGTCCGGCGCGCGATATCGATCACGACCGGCAAAAACAATGATGCAACGCCGATGTCATTCATGAAGCCGGACAGGATGCCGACCGTCAACATGATGATGACCAGCAGCCGCACTTCGCTATCCCCGGCCAGCCGCATCAGACGCCGACCGATCAGGCCTGCTACCCCTGTGCGAGCCAATCCGCCGCTGAGAATTAATACCGCCCACACCGTGACCACAGCCGGGTTGCTGAACCCGGAAAGTGCCTCCGCTGGCGTGACCAAACCGGCTACTGCCAGGCTCCCCAGCACCAGCAGCGCAACCACATCCATGCGCACCCATTCTGTGATGAAGAGCAGGATAGCAATGGATAGTATGGTCAAGACGATGATGATCTCAAGGGTCATGGCACATTCTCCAGACGTATTCTGGCGGCTCAATTAACTTACAAACGTTCAGATATGTTATGTTGTGATTTGCAGCGCCCCGTAGGAATAATATTTTGATGAGAATAGTATAACATGGCTG
>WOR8_10007971_pt1 | contig 12523 bp, 14 predicted proteins | sample DeeMarSeWOR38_10_FD_19890 | JGI IMG/M metagenome (IMG submission 19890) | reverse complement strand
CTGGCGAAGAAGTTCGAAGAGAAGGGCAGGATAGTCCGTGAGAAGGTCCTCAAAGACGGCCGCTGGACCTACAAGCTGTTTAGTAAGAATGAGCCCGTCACATTAGACTCGGTGAGGGGCTGCCCTTGCCTCATATGCAGCGAAGTGGAGAAATGCTTTAGAGGTGGAACCCAAGACCCTGTATACTGCCTGCTGCTGACCTCCTGGATAGATCCCAGAATAGAAACAGATGCCTCACAGTGATCGCTAGATAATGGATGACGGTACTAAGGAGATACTCCGCTACGGCGCGACTTTCATCGTTCTCATAGCCGCCTTCTATGGCGGCATGTATCTGCTCAGGAACACCCTCGGCACGGAGAACCCGATGATGGTCGTCATATCCCAGAGCATGGTACCAACCTTGGGTGTAGGCGACTTCATATTCATCGAGGCCATCGACGACTTCGACGAAGTGGATGCGGCTTCTCCGCCTGACGGAGACATACTCGTGTTCATCAGACCTGGGTTCGAGGACGAGTACATCGTGCACAGGGCAATCGATAAACACGAGAACGATGATGGATGGGTCTACACCACTAAGGGCGACAACAACATGTTCCCAGACGGGGTCCCCGTGCCGGAGCGGCTCGTAGTTGGCCGCGTCATCAACAGACTGCCCGTCGTCGGATACTTCTCGTTGTTCATAAAGACCATGAAGGGCTTCGCCATGGTCGCCTTGCTGATGTTGATAGCCTTCTTCTACGACGGCTTTCTGCCTAAGAGAGATCAAAAGAGGCCGGGAGGGAGGACGCCATGGCTTTCTTTAACCCCTTTCTCGGTTGCTCTATTGATAATAATTATGATTTACTATAACCCGAGAAAAAACAACGCTCTCATCGAGTTCGTCGCCCTTGGAGCCTGGTACGTTGGCTCAGCCATTCTGCCCCTCGCTGTCGACGACGACGACATGGGGATAATGGTGTGGCTCTATCATCTAGTGCTTTTGATGATACCCATCGCATGTGACCTCGTCTGGTACACCATGCAAATCACCCCAAGCAACTGGTGGGATTTCCAGGGCAGCATAGTGCCTGTGACATGGCTGCTTATGGAGGAGAGCGCAGCCTTCAACAGAGCGTTCAAGAGTATAACGCTATACCTTTTACCTGGGATACTGATCTTCCTCGGATTAATGTACCTAAAACGTAGAGGCGTGGAGCCCTTCAGAAGCATCAGTTACAGGCTTCAGCGATTCGATGAGAGTTTTACAATAGAAGAAAAGAAAGTTAGAGACGACCTTAACTAGTCTACTCTATCACCATGACTGCGCTATGGACGGCCGGAACTTGACACTCGATGGCCAAAACCGCTCCAGCTGACGGCCTGAGCTCGATCCTGAACTCCTCGTAAGGGTGAGCGTACAGGTTAGGTCTGTTACCTGCGGTGACCGCTGGGTCGACGCCATCTATTGTTAGTTCGGTGAAGTCGATGACCACCTTGAACTTCTCACCAGCCTCAAGCAGCGAGTCTCCGTCGCTGTTTACACCGGAGACCGTCGTGATGGTACCGTTGGAGCTGTAGATATCGCCGTGGCACCTCTCGTTGGTGTAGGTCACCACCATCACACTATCATCTAGATCGATAGGCTCGTGACCTTGTGATAGCTTCAGGTAAAAAGTCAGCTTAGTGAGACAGATATCGCTCTGGTCGTCAGTAACGTTCACGAACTGGCCAACCATGCCGCTGTCCGTCAGTAACGCCGAGGCAGCCTCGCTCATGCCTGAACTGATCACCGACTGGGCTTTCTCCGCAGTCAGGAAACCCATGTTCAGGACAACGAATGCGAAAGCAGCAGCAGTTATCACGAACGCGACCAAGATTATGGCTGTCTCAAGGCCGGTCATACCACGCCTTTTCTTTATCATTTTTGCTTGGTACACGTCTTGTTTTTCCTCCTTCTCCCCTTTGGAGAAGACCGGCGAAAAAAAACGCAAAACGTCATATATAGAGAGATGTTTGGGTGACACTCATACCTACAACTAAGAGAAAGACAATGACCCAGATCCTGTACAGATGAAATTTAGCGATTTTTTTAGTAAACTATAAAGATGATTGAATTAGTTTTACCCTGACTCAAGTTGAAAAACGTTAAAGTCGTATCATACGGAATCGGGGTAATCGGTCGAAGACTGGCAACACATCTTCTTACAAAGGAAGGTATCAAGATCGTTGGGGCCGTAGACATTAACCCCAGCATCGTTGGAAAGGATCTGGGGGAAGTCCTCGGCGGAAAGAGGATGGGAGTGATCATCTCCAACGACGCCGATAAAGTGCTCAAGGAAACCAAGCCCGAGGTGGTGTGCCACACCACCATGTCATACCTGAGGCAGACCTACGACCAGTTCGAGCAGATTCTGAAGCATGGTGTAGATATCGTAAGCACCTGCGAGGAGCTGGGTTACCCCTACGCTACAGAGGAGGGGACCATGTACGCCAACCAGCTTGACGAGGTCGCAAAGAGACATGGCGCCACGTTACTTGGAACGGGCATCAACCCAGGCTTCCTCATGGACACCCTCCCGACTTTCCTCACTGGCCCATGCGAGGAAGTCGAGTCTATCTACGTGACCAGGCAGATGAACGCCGCTACCCGCCGCATCCCTTTCCAGAAGAAGATCGGCGCCGGCATGACTAAGAAAGAGTTTAGGGAAGCCATCGACGGAGGGAAGATCACTGGGCACGTCGGCTTAGAGCAGAGCATACAGATGATCTCCGACTCGCTGGGATGGGAACTCGACGAGATAAGGGTTGACCCACCCGAGCCCGTGATCTTGGACCACGACGTGGCCAGCGACGCCATCAAAGTCCCCAAAGGCAAGAACGCGGGCACCAAGCAGATGGCCTACGGCGTGATGGGTGGCAAAGCCATCATGACCATGGACTTCAGGGCCTACATAGGGGCGCCTGAGGAGTTTGATAGCGTCGACATCGAGGGAGTGCCTCCTATCCACCAGAAGATCAGCCCATGCGTGCACGGCGACCATGGCACCATCGCCATGACCACCAATATGATCCCGCTGGTAATCAACGCAGAGCCTGGCCTCAAGACCATGGTAGACCTCCCGGTCGTTCACGCTACGCCCGTTCACTTTGGTAAATACATCAAGAAGAAGTAGGGGATCTCCTCACTTTTTTCTAAACTATCTTTTTCTGAGGGTCTTCCCTTCGTGTGCCCCGGTATAGCTTCCTTTCTCTATAGTGACTACGCCGTTCACCATGACGTAGTCGATGCCAAAGGGGAACTGGTGGGGCTCCTCATAGGTGGACTTGTCGATGACGGTCTCGGGGTTGAACACCGTGATGTCTGCCCACATGCCTGGTCTAAGAATCCCCCTGTCTAGTAGGCTGAAGCGCTGGGCGGGAAAGCTAGTCATCTTCCTCACGGCTTCCTCGAGCCTCAGCGTCTTCTCCATCCTGACGTATCTGCCGAGTATCTTGGGGTAGGTGCCGTAGTGCCGGGGATGTGGCTTTCCTCTCCGGAATGGCCCCTCGATGTTACAGCAGCCCGCGTCGGTGCCCACCATGTGGAGTGGATGTTTCATGATGTGCTTTACGTCCTCCTCGTCGCCGTAGAATATCACCATCCCGGCGGTCCCTTCCTCCTCCAACAGGAGCTCGTATAGAGCCGTGAACTCGTCGGAAGCCCCGCGGTGCTCTTTGACCTCGACCATGTTCATGCCCTCAACAGCCTTGTTCTCGTCGGTCTTCACCGAGGTTACGTAGACGTTACTCCAGCCTAGCTCACCGGCGAAGTTCTCCCAGCCGGGGATACCCTCCTCTATTTCCCGTCTCATCCTTTCCCTCTGATCAGTGTCCCTGAGACGCTCGAGGGCGGCCTCGTTTCCACCGCTGTGAACCCATGGGGGAAGAAGAGTCATGAGTCCCGTCGAGCCTGCCTTATACGGGTACTGGTCGACGGTGACATCGACGCCGCGGGCCCTGGCGTCCTCGAACATTTTCATGGTCTCCCGGCTCTTGCCCCAGATGGACTTGCTAGCTATCTTGTGGTGGCTGATCTGCACGGGGATCCCTGCCTTTTCGCCTATCTCCAGAGCCTCATCGAGGGACTTCATCAGGGTTTTTCCCTCACCCCTGATGTGGGAGTCGTATAATCCGCCATAATCGGCTGCTACCTTAGCCAAGGCTATGATCTCCGGTGTCTTAGCGTAGATGCCAGGAGGGTAAATGAGGCCTGTGCTGAGTCCAAAGGCTCCCGCCTCCATGGCCTCCGCTGTTAACTCCTTCATCTTCTCAAGTTCCTTGGGCGTCGGGTCACGCGCCTCAAGGCCCATGCCGGCCGCCCTGACGGCTCCATGCCCCACGAGGTGGGCGACATTGGTACTGAGGCCCTCCTTCTCCTCCTCCTTTAGGTACTCGTCGAAGGTGTCCCAGGTGAGCTTCAGTTCTATTCCATCGGGGAGCCTGGCATCGACCTCTTTCTGGGTCTCGCCGCGGATCTCGTCGCTGAGCGGAGCAAGGCTGGAGCCGCACTGACCGGCAACCACCGTGGTTATTCCCTGATGGACGACATTCTCCATGTCCCTGTAGACGAGGGTGTTAAAGTCGCCGTGGCTATGGGCGTCGATGAAGCCTGGGCAGACGACGAGTCCCGTGGCATCGATGACAGTCACAGCTTTACCTCGTAGCTTTTTCGAGATATTATCGATCTTCCCGTCTTTGACCGCTACGTCTGCGAAGAACCAGGGGTTTCCTGTGCCGTCAAAGATCTTACCGTTCTTGATGATGATATCATACATAACTATACACAGAGAGTACTTGTTCCGACACGATATATTTTCTTCCAGAGTTGAAAAGGGATGAGACTAAATTTTTTTCTTCCAGAGGGAGCAGATATTGAGGCGCTTATTGGTGGTGGCCTGAACGGCATTCGTGAGAGACATCCTCAGCATCCTGTCCTCTATCTCATAGATGCCCCTGGTGATCTAGGTAGTTGGTAATCGCGCCTCCTATCACGCCTGCGCCTAACAACGCTACTGTCTCAGCCACTTGACAATATATATTACACATAAAAGTTAAGATACCCGACCGGGTAACGCGTATTTTTACACTTTTTTTAAGCTTGTTGGAAAACTTTTATGCATGAACCAGACCATGATGCTCTGAGCGGAATGGCGGAGTTCGATGCCGAATCATTCATAGAAGGCCAGATTAAAGCAATAAGGGAGACTCTAGGGGAAGAGAAAGCCCTGGTCGCCTGCTCAGGAGGGGTTGATAGCACGGTCTCCGCTGTTTTGGTTCATAAAGCAATAGGGGATAACCTGGTCTGCGTCTTCATCGACGACAACTTCATGAGGCTGGGTGAGGCAGAGCAGGTGAAGGCTCTTCTGTCCTCCGAGCCTCTGAGTCTACCTGTGAGGATCCTGAATGAGAGACAGAAGTTCATCGAGGCTCTTTCAGGGATCCCAGACGCCGAGGATAAGAGAAAGGCGTTTAGGCAGAACTTCTATGCGACGCTTAGCGAAATAGCTGCCGAGGAACAGTGCAGATACCTTGTGCAGGGAACCATCAAGGCCGACATCGATGAGACGTCAGCAGGCATCAAGACGCAGCACAACGTTCTTGAGCAGATCGGCATCGACCCGGTGGAGAGGTACGGGTTTACCATCGTCGAGCCGTTGAAGAACCTGTATAAATATCAGGTGAGGGAGGTCGCGCGAGCCTTGGGCACTCCACCCGAGCTGGCTACGCGTCAACCTTTCCCGGGGCCGGGTCTCAGCATAAGGGTTGTGGGCGAGATCACGCCGGAGAAGCTGGAGGAGATAAAGAAGGCGACTTTCATCGTGGAGCAGTCATTCGAGCCACATAATCCCTCCCAGTTCTTTGCGGCTATATTTAGCGGACAGTCTCCCAAAGACCTTAAAGTGCTCAAGAGAGACGCAGCCGAGATCGTTGAACTTGACCCCATGATGATAAAGGCGGGGTTCCTGAACGAGAAGGCCACCGGCTTGATTAACGGTAAACGTGCGTACGGCTCTGTCGTCACCCTCGCCTTCAGGGACAGCTCGGACCGCCCCTTGGAGCCGAGATATGAGCAGCTTGAGAAGACGCTTCACTACCTTCAGGACAACTACCCTGAGGCCACGCGTCTCCTTTACCTTGTGGATGAGAAGGATGGCAACGGGTACGCCATGTCCATGCGGGCCGTGAAGACGAGGGACTATCTCACGGCTGAGGTGATGAGGCTCCCGTGGAACACTCTCCGGGAGGCTGCGGCTAAGATACTGGACTCGTGCGTCGATGTGACCCACGTCTACTACGATGTGACGCCCAAGCCGCCGGCGACTATAGAATACGAGTAAAAAGGGGTTATTTTTTGATTCCCAGTTCCTTGAACTGGTTTTGTACGCCCATCCTCATGTAGATGAGGTCGTTCCCCACGGTGACCAGGTTGTACCCTCTCTCCATGCGCTTCTTGATGGTGCTGCCGGAAGCCTGGTGTATCCCTGCCGCGAGGCCAGCTGCCTTCGTGGCGTCGTACACCCTGTCGATGGCCGTCTGAACGTCGGGGTGACTCATGTTACCTAGGTGCCCATAGCTGGCCGAGAGGTCGGCTGGACCTATATAGGTCGCGTCGACGCCTTCCACGCTGCAGATGTCTTCTATATTGGCGACTGCCTTCTTGGTCTCGATCTGGACGACAACGGCTATCTCCTTGTCAGCCGTCTTGAAATAGTCGGGGTCGAACATGGCTGCTCTTCTGGGCCCACAGCCCCTGAGCCCATCTGGGGCGTACCTCGTTGCCTTGACTGCCAGCACCGCCTCTTCTTTGTTGTTGACCCATGGAACCAGAACCCCGTAGGCGCCGACATCTAGGGCCCTCTTGATGGCGACGATGTCGTTCCACCATACCCTAATGATTGGCGTTGTCTTGGAAGTTGAGTGCATGGCCTGTATGAGCGTCTGCGCCGTTCTCATGTCGAGGGGTGCGTGCTCGGTGTCTATTACAAAGTAGTCGAAGCCGAGGGTGCTCATCATCTCTGAGACAATGGGGGCTTCCAGAGTGATCCATGTACCATAGAGCTGTTCATCGGCCTTGAGCCTTCTCTTTAACTCGTTCCTCAAACGATTCACCTGTGATAGTTCATTTAACTCGACGGTGCAGAGTATAAAGAATTTCTCAGGATGGCTTCATTCTATTTTTGAGAGCATGTCTAGAATTCCTTTGACCCAACGGAGATAGCTGTTGACGGCCGCTCTCATGGCCGTGGTGTCACTTGCCTCCATAATTATGGATATCCCGTCCACGCCTCTTTGGACATCTGTGCTGGATCTCTCGAAGGAAGGCGACTCGACCTCTGGGCTCAGAGCGTCCAAGACGGCTTCAACCACTTCCTCGGGCACCATGACATGTATCTCTGCTGATGTTTTTTCGGTGAGTCCCTCTTTGGTCATTTTTATTTAAAAAAAAGGTGTAAAAATTAGGCTTGGGCGCGTATCCTGTGTGAGGCCTGTCCTAGCCTGGTCGATGGGGTGTAGGCTCCTCCGGCGAACTTGTAGCCGCATTTCCTGCAGCTCCAGACGCCCACGCTAACGCGTCTCACGGATGGGTTGGCGCAGCTGGGGCACTTGTGGTACGCCCTAACAGTCTCCATTATTCTGCCGTAGCGTTTACGGAGAGTGGCTCCGCCCCTCGTCCGCATCCCGATGTTCTTTCTCTTCTTCCTTGCCATTACTCGCCCGCCAATATTACAGCCCTTATCTCTGCCGCCTTCTCCGACGCGATATTTATGCATTTCTTTATCTCGTCCAAGGTGAAGCCGATAGGGCCACGTTTCTGTATGGCGTTCAGGTTACCGTTCTCGTCGACGGTGATGGTTATCCTGCCGTCTTTGACCTCCTCCTCGTCGTATGTTGGGTCGACGATGAGGGAGTCGCCCATCTTGCACACTGTGACGGAGAGGGGATGTGCTCTCAGCTTCAGTTTCTCGGTCTTATCAGTCTTCTCGATCTCGCCTTTCTTCGATACCTTGAACTTCTGTGCCTCTGCTGTATTGAGGGCGGCTAGTGCCCCTGCGGAGCATGCGTCGATTAGGTTTCCGTCGTAGTTCAGCACGTATAAGTCGACGAAGATCATCTGGACCTTCTCGCCCGAGACGAGGCCGAGCTTATCCATGTCGATTATCTCGGCGGCCCTCAAGCCCCTGTCGACTATCCGTGCAAGCTCTATGGCGTCTTCTGGTGGTGGGCCAGGCTCCCACGTCGGGTGAGCCACGGGCGTATACTCTGCGTTCACCATCATGACGCCAGCGTCGGGGGTGTCCTCGAAGGGGTGGCCTATTCCAACCTTAACTCCAACCACCACGTGGGTTTTTCCCAGCTTAACCTCTGCCGATCCCGCGGACTTTGCGAGGAAGTTGGTTTTTATCTCCCAGTCCCTGTACTGTAGGAGCTCTCTGCCGTCCATCCTTTTCCCTGTGGCGATGACGTCCGTGATCTTCTTGCGCTTAAGCCGGGATACTATGTTGTTGCTCATTCCTCTTCAGCCTCCTCGGCGGGCTCCTCTTCTTCAGGCGCCTCTTCGGGCTCCTCCTCTGCTTCTTCTTTTTCCTCCGCACCCTCGACCATGCCATACTTCTTCTTCAGTGCTTCCTTCTGGATCTCGTATATCTGCTTGCATCCTTCGATGGCAAGCTCGATGCACTTTTCTGTCTCCTCTTGGGTCATGATGCCCTCCATCTGTAGCAGGGTCACCTGGTCGATCTTGGGCAGGTACGCCACGGGGATGTCTGACTCTCCCTTCTTGTCCTCGTGGTCGCCGAGGTCAAGGATCAGGTTGCCGTCGTACTTGCCTGCAGCACACGAAGATACCAGATCCTTCATGGGGATGCCCGCGTCGGCTAAGGCTACCGCGGCTGCATTAATGGACGCGCACCGTGTGCCCCCGTCTGCCTCTATGATCTCTATGAAAACATCTATGACGCTCCGCGGGTACCGCTCGAGAAAGAGCGCCGGCTCGATGGCGTCCGTCATGACCATGCTGATCTCCTGGTCCCTCCTCGAGGGAGCTGGCGACCGCCTCGGGTCAACGCTAAAAGGCGCCATGTGGTACCTGCATCTCAGTATCCCCATGTTGGGCTTGCTGAACCGTTTAGGGTGCATCTCCCTTGGACCGTAAACTCCCGCAATGATTTTGTTGCGGCCCATCTCGATGTAGGCGGAGCCGTCTGCGTTGGGAATCACTCCGCTCTCAATGTGTATGGGTCTGAGTTCGTCGGGTTTCCGACCGTCCACTCTCGCCCACTGCTTTTTAGAGGTTTTCCTCTTAGTGGTTTTCTTTTTAGTCGTTTTACTCAATTTCTATCCTCCTTAATCGTTCTAAGGTACTCCTGGATCCTGTTTGTTAGGCCCGAGGTGTGGGCCTCTGTCTCGATCTTATGGATTACCTTTACAACTAGCTCCTCGTCCTCCCGGTTCCGGCCGTTGATCAGTATTTTTCCGTTTTGACCTATGGTGATCTGGCACCGGGTCTCTCTGAGGATCATGTTGATCATGCTTCCCTTCTTCCCGATGAGTCTGGGTATCTTAGAGGGCGTTATCTTCATTATGAAGCCCTCGTGGACCTTGCCTAGGTCCCTTCCAACGATAGACAGAATGGGTGTCCTGCGTCTGTCCAGATCAACGATCTTGGCCACCACGACATCGCCCACGTCTAGCACTCTAGTCATGTCGAAGTTGGTCCTGAACGACTTGTTGACTGCGTCGGGTACCGTCAATATGGCGTCGGTTGAGGCACTGATGTCTATAACCCACTGCCCCAGCTCGATATCGCTAACCATACCCACCACCAGGTCCCCCACGAGTGGGGTGTAAGTGCCCTCAAGGGCGATCACTGAGACCCGGTCCTTGCTGTAGTTGACTAGGCCCACCTTGTTGGAGTATACGTTTCCCTCGCTCCTGAACGTGTTCTTCATACAACAGGTCGCCTGGGACGACTATGTCACGTGTCTCGAATTTTGCGCTCAATCTATCTTCCTTCTCTACTTCACTATCTTCGACTGGATATTGCCTTGGGTTGACTTCCCCAGCGCCTCTAGCATCTCCAACTGCATGGCCGCCGGGAGCTCCACCACGGCGATCCATGAGCCGTCGGACTGCCACTCGTCCCGCTTGATCTCGCCGAAGTCCTTCACTATACCGTAGCTTTTTCCCGTGTACTCGGCGGGGACCTTTATGGCTATCTGGACGTTGTCGCTGCTCATAGGCAGTACGCGCCGCAGCACGTCAACCACGTCTTTCACCTGCTCGTCCGCGTCCTTGAAGGGGTCTATCTGGACCTTGACGTCCTCGAGGGCGTTCTCTATCCTCACTGGAGGGTGAGGGAGCTTTGTCTTAGGGTCGACGTATGTGCGTGAGATGATGTGGATTATCTGTCTCCTTTTCTGTTCCATCATCTCCCTGCGCTGCTGGGTGTTCAGCTGGAAGATTCCCTTCTCGAAGAGGATCTCAGCGACTTCCAATGGGTCGCTGGTCCCGAAGGCTTTCTCCAGTTTCTCAGCCGACGCCTTCTCTCCTTTGTTGGCGTCAGTGAATACGGTGTCTACGAGGAGCACGTTGCGTACCTCGCCTAGTTCTCCTCTCTTGTACGCCAGCCCCTTGTCTGGGTCAACCATTATCTCGAACTTCTCGCTACCAGTCTGGTAGCGGACAAGGGTATACTTGGCGCTCATGGTTGAGCCTTTTCCTACTGGAGGTGCTTTTCCACTTCCTCTTCGGTCAGTCTCTTGAAGGTCTTGGTTTCCGCTGGTATCACCGCGACCTTGACCGTCTTGGACGTAATGGGTATGTCGGACGCCACGTTCACCGCCTCTATAGCCATTTTAATGGCCTCGTCTAGGGACATGTCGTCCCTGTACTTCTCCTCGAGGAGCCTGTTGGCTTCCTCGTTCTTCCTCCCCACGGCGGTAGCCTTGAATCCTCTGTAGGCTCCGCTGGGGTCGGTGGTCAGCACACGGCTGCCAGTGGCGTCGTATCCCGCGATGATCATGCTGACGCCGAAAGGGCGTACACCGGCGTGTTGAGTGTATACCTGTGCAAGGTCACCAAGCCTCCTGGCGAGCACCTCTAAGTCGACGGGCTCATCATATAGGAGCTTGTTGCTCTGGCAGTAGACCCTGGCCTGGTCGATGAGCACCCTGGCGTCGCTGCTGAGACCTGCGATGGCCGAGGCGACATGGTCGTCGAGCTGGTATATCTTCCTGAAGTAGTCTGGGTCCTCGAGGTCGCTTTCAGGTGTCTCGTTGGCGGCCAGCACCGCCCCCTCGGAGCAGGCGACACCGACCACCGGCGCACCCCTCTTCACCAGCTCGAGGGCGTACTCGACTTGGTAAAGCCGGCCTTCCGGCGAAAATATGGTTATAGCCCTGTCATAGGCTCTAGGCATGAACAAATCCTTTCACTCCCTGTGTCCGCTTTCTCTCTGTTTCTATACACCAGTACTGATACTGACTAAAAAACTTAGTTGAGAGGCAGTACATGAGAATAAACAGTTGAGTCGAATACATGTGGTGATGGCGCCCTGGCCGGGATTCGAACCCGGGATCGCTCGGGTGACAGCCGAGCATACTGGACCGAACTATACTACCAGGGCAAGCGTGGAGTCTAGGACAAGGCGAAGGATAATAAAGTTTACGCCTAAAGGCTACTTGTACTGCTTCGCTATGAGCATCGTCGCCGTAAGGAAGATATTCGGTATCGACCTCAGCTTCTTGATTATGAATGTGTCGAGGGTCTTCATGTCGGAGGTCTTTACCTTTATGACGGCGTCATACTCCCCGTAGATGACGGCAACCTCTTCCACTTCCTGGTACTCCGTGAGGGTCTCACAGACCTGGTCCTCTGAACCGGACTTTATGTTCATCATTATGTAGGCTTCTATACTCAAACGTACTTCACACCTCGGCTACCTGCTCATAGCCTAAAACACCACTCCTATTCATGCTAAAAAAGGGTTTTGGGTAGCTCTGTATGCACTACACTAGGTTATTCAGCCGACTCCGTGGTATCACGAGATGCGGCCTCGTTATTAAGAAGCCTCTATTGGCTTCTAGTAATGGATGTCGGAGCCATCAACCGCGAGCTTGAGCCCCTGGTTTCCGCTTCTAGCCCTGGAAACGGGTCCGTGAAGATAGGAGCCGGAGGTTGGGCCTACCTCCCTCTGCAAGAGGAGGATAGGCTCAGGGCCTACTCAGGGCTCTTCGACTATGTAGAAGTGAACACGACGTTCTACCATATGCCTAGGCTGAGCACTGTAAGGTCTTGGAGGCGGAGGGTCTCCTTTGGATTCACCTTCTCGGTGAAGTGCAATCGTAAGGCTACCCACGAGCTAGGCTTGATTCCTGCTGAGAAGACATTCCAAGTGCTCGAGCATATGAGGATGACGCTGCGGCTGCTCCGCTCGGAGATGCTCGTCTTACAGACTCCTCCCAGCCTAGCTGTGGATGAGAGGAAGGTCCGAGAGGTT
>WOR8_10005253_pt1 | contig 12524 bp, 12 predicted proteins | sample DeeMarSeWOR38_10_FD_19890 | JGI IMG/M metagenome (IMG submission 19890) | reverse complement strand
CGATATAGCTACAATCAAAACTGATATCGGCGAAATCAAAGTCACACTGGATGAAATGAACACAAGCATCGAAGAAGGCATCGACCCCACTTCTGTAGCGATAGTTCTTGCAGTGATTCTCGTAATCGCAGTTGCCACGGGGGGCATACTCATTCTAAGAAAACGAAAAAGCAGAGCTTAATTCGAAGAGCTATGCAGACCGCGTTTCAAGTGAAAACAGTATTCATTTCACTTTCATTTTTTGTTTTTCTAGCTATGCAACCAGCAAATCGTAACTGTAAAAGCGTTTGTCTTTCAGCGTGAGCTCTCCTTTTTTGAAACCTACCTCCTTGCAGAATATTGGACCGTTATAGACGAACGTGTGGAACTCGCCGTTTTCGCCGCAGGGATCCGCGTTTAAAGGCAGGTCCGATAGTAACTTTTCATCGTACTCTCTTCCAGCAAAATCTTTCCCAAGAACATGTGAGTCAACAGAAGTTATTATAGCCTTGAACCCGAGGTTTATGAATGCGCGGGATAGCTTTCTAGTGTCCTTTTTCCATAACGGAAAAATGCAGTTCATACTAGCCTTCGCCAAGATGCGCTCACGGTATTTTCTTATGTCTTCTAAAAAAATATCTCCAAACACCACCGTAGAAAAGCCGTCATCTCGGTGCTTCTTGAGCGTTTTCAGTAGTTTGTCTTCGTATTCAACGTCAGAAGCACCTTTCAGGATAAAAAGTTCCTCAATAGGGATACGCAGAGCTTGCGCTTGTTTCTCAAGCAAAACACGTCGCACACCATGAATGCTTATTCTGTTATGGTCCTTCGCGACTGTCGTCAGCAGTTTACATACTTCGTAATTGTCAGAATTCAGAATTTCGTGAAGGGCAAGTGCGCTGTCTTTGCCTCCGCTCCATGCAACAAGCGCTTTTTCTCTCATAAATTCTCAACCTCTTGAGGGTTCACGAACATAAACTAGTTTAAATATTTCACAAATGCCACTTATACCTAATGGTAAACAAGATGCAGGTACTCCTTGTCAATCCACCGCAGACATTTTATCCAGGCTCAGACCCGCCGGCAGGCAATCTTCCTCTTGGTTTAATGTACATAGCAGCGGTGCTCGACAAAGCAGGGTATAAAGTGGAAATTTTAGACGCATTTATGAAGGGTTCACTCAAGAAAAACGGAGATGTCACTACCGTCGGTATGTCTTATGAAGAAATAAAAGAGGAAATTAAGAACAGAAAACCAGACATCGTGGGCATAGCGAACCCTTTTACTTGTCAAGTGGAACATGCGATTAGAGTTGGCAACATCGTAAAAGAAGTAGGTCCAGACATTTTAACGGTTGCGGGCGGTCCGCATGTTCCTGCAGCGCCAGTGCAGTTCATGGAGGAGGCAGAGAACATTGACATCGCGGTAGTTGGGGAAGGGGAATATGCCATGCTTGACATCGTCAAGGTTTCCGAGGGAACCAAGAACATAAGCGATGTAAATGGAATTATCTACCGTGAGAATGGAGTAATAAAACAGAATGAGCCGAGACCGTTTATTGAAAATTTGGATGATCTTCCTTTTCCCGCTTACCATTTAGTGGACATGGAGCAGTACCTTAGTGGCAACAAGATAGAATACCGCAGTTTCAAGGATCGGTCGATATCCATGGTAACCAGTAGGGGGTGCCCTTTCAACTGTTGCTTCTGCTCGGTTCACCTTCACATGGGAAAAAAGTTCAGGGCACACTCAGTAAACTACGTCATAAACCACATCGAGTACGTGGTTAACAAGTACAGAGTCAAGACCATATTCTTTGAAGACGACAACTTGACATTTGACCTGAAAAGATTCGAGGCTATATGTGACCAGATAATTAAGAAGCGCATCAAGTTTCATTGGGAAACCCCGAACGGTATAAGAGCAGACTTTCTAACGCGAGAACTTTTGGAGAAAATGAAGAAGTCAGGGTGTCAAAGTGTGTTCTTCGGCATTGAATCCGGCGACCAATACGTGTTAGACAATATCATTGATAAGCGGCTTAACTTGAAGACCGTGGTGGACGTTGCTAGACTGTGCAAGGAGATAGGAATAAACACGGCAGCATTTTACATAATTGGTTTTCCAGGCGAAAAGAAGGAGCACATGCTGAGGACTGTTGAGCTCGCGCTTAGGCTTAAGCGGGAATATGACGTTGGAATGCTTCTTCACGTTGCAACCCCATCACTGGGAACCCGACTTTACAAAGAATGCCTAAAGAAGGGGTACATTCAAGTGGATCTATCCTCCCGAGCTTTCGCCGAAGTGAGACAGACACGAGGAATGCCATTAATAAGCACCGAAGATTTCACGGCGAGCGAAGTGAAGGAAATAGCTGCAATGGCTGTCCAGAGATACAAAAAGCTTTCCTTAATTAATTACTTTAAAAACCCTTGGAAAACGCTAAGAACAGCACTGAACCAGCCAAAAATCGTCTTGAAATTCATCCAAAACCTGCAGTCAGGCTGATTGAATATAGTTACTACGACATCATGTCATAGGAAACTGTAGTAAGCCAAAAATCTAACGAAAAACAGGCTGGTATTGATTTATGATAAAGCCATGGATCGTTTATAGATCACGATATGCCACAACAGAAATGACAGCGAAGGAAATCGCTGACGTGTTCTACCAAGAAGGATAAGACGTTGAAGTAATTATCCAAAAAGTCAGAGATATAACCGACTATGGCGTCGTGGTAATAGGCAGCGGAATTAAAATTGAAAAATGGATGAAATAACCCGTCAACAAATAGATGCGATAAAGCCCAATATAAAATGGAGAACCTGCAACCAAACGGGAGCGGAATAGTGGCGGGCCCGAGGGGATTTGAACCCCTGGTCTTCGGCTTTCTTCCGCATAGCGACCGGAGGCCGACGCCTTAATCCGTGCTGGGCTACGGGCCCAATTTCTAAAAGGAAATAGTGGGTTTGTTACGCCGCTTATTCTTGGATTAATTCTTCGTTTACCCACCAAGCCTTCTTCTTTCCAGATTTTTCTCCAGCATAATATTCTATTATGGATTTGCCAAATTGTTTCTTTGAGCTTCTCTGTATTTTCCTCAACCGGTTTAGAACTAGCCATCTGTTGGTTTTGGTATATTCAGCCAGTTCTGGCGTTGTCGCACCCTTATAGTGTAGAAGGTAATCTATTATTTGATGATCGGTTTCATCAATACAGAAAGTGTGTGGGTTAATCCTTCCATGCTGAAAGGTTAGCAGTTCCAAGTCTGCAAGGTATTTTCTAACTTCCCCTACACTTTGCTCGATTTTGAGCATTCTCTTTTCAAGCTCAAGAAGCTTATCAGCCTTTGGTGTTTTTTGAAGTTTTTCCATTATGGCTTCCCGCATGAAATTGCTTCTATCTCCTTCAGGGATGCGCAAAATCATTTCTTTGTAGACTTCTTCAGGAAGTTTGAATGAAATTACTCTGACCTCGCTCAGCGTCAACACTCTCCGGTATTTGACTATGCAGCTCTTTTTATTTCATATTTTCTCAAACTCTTTTGCTGAAAACCTGAAAAATTTAAATTGACTACCTGTCTAGCTTTAGATGGGGTGTGCATTGTCAAAAAAAGCTACGATTTCAATCATAAAGTGTGATGTAGGTTCTCTAGCTGGACATTACATAGTTCCGAAACCCCTGTTTGACATCGCAGAGAAAAAACTTGAAAAAGCAACAGAAAACGGCGTTATTAACAACTTTTACGTTTTCAATGCTGGTGACGATTTAGAATTGCTTATGGCGCATGAAAAAGGAGAGCAAAACGAAGAAATTCACAAGCTAGCTTGGGAAACATTCAAAGAATGTGCCAACAAAGCTTCACAACTGAAACTTTATGCTGCAGGTCAAGACCTTTTGAAGACTGCATTTAGTGGAAACGTCCGTGGAATGGGTCCAGGTGTCGCAGAAATGGAGATAGAAGAACGTGCTTCTGATCCAATTGTAGTTTTCGCAGCTGACAAGACCTCAGCTGGTTCATTCAACTATCCGCTTTTCCGAATATTCGCTGACCCAATGAGCACAGCTGGCCTTGTTATCGACCCAAACATGATTTGCGGATTTAAATTTGAAGTAATAGACACAAAAGAAAATAAGGCGATAATACTCAAGTGCCCTGAAGAAACGTACGAGCTACTAGCGTTGATAGGGACAGTTGGACGTTACGCTGTCTCTCGGGTCTGGAGGGCAAGTGATGACTTAATTTGCGCTGCAAGTAGCGTAAGCAAGCTCTCGTTGATAGCCGGAAAATATGTGGGTAAAGACGATCCAGTTATGATCGCCCGAGCTCAGCATGGGCTGCCAGCAGTTGGCGAAGTTTTGGCACCTTTCATGCATAGCTACTTCGTGCAGGGATGGATGCGCGGAAGTCATTGGGGCCCAATGATGCCAGTAGGATTGAAAGCATCTCAATGCACTGTCTTTGATGGCCCGCCGAGAATTGTTGCAATAGGTTTTCAAATAGCTAATGGCAAAATCTCAAGTGACGATCAAGGAAAACCAATTATTGCCGACTTGTTTGATGATCCTGCCTTCGATTTAGCTAGACAGGAAGCAATGCAGAATGCTTGTACGCTACGAAACATGGGCGAATTTGAACCAGCACGTTTAAGCTCTGAAGAGATGGAATACACGACTATACAGAAAGTCTTGGGAAAGCTTGGAAAACGCTTCAAATCCATTAAGCAATAGCAGATAATTCAAACTAAACTTCGTGCCTAGCAACTTTAGATAGCGTTATGCATCGCTCTCTAATAATATGATAAAGTCTCTCTTGCAGTTGTTTTCCCTCCAACTTGTTTTCTTTTAAGAGTGATGCTTTTTTGGCAAGCTCCAAATCTCCTAGTCCTGTAAACCAAGCTTCAAAATCGCCTCGGCTCAAGTGAAAAGTTATGGAGTCTGAGTTAACCATAGGCAACTTGTCACAGAAATCTTGGAGACCACGTGCTTCTAGATTTAATGGTTTTCCTAAGCCCGCATAGAAGTGAAATGACTTATTCTGTGGCATATCCTCCAGTATTGTTTTTGCCTCTTCACTATTAATTTCAGGTATACCTATGGCTTTTCTGCCTTTTTCTGTTAGAATATAAGATCCTTTCTCAGGTGAGACTGTATACCCCATTCGAGTAAGCCCAATAATATGCATCATAACAGAAGGAAATGCCATTCCAACCTCTTTTGCAATCTGTACAGCTCTTTCAGGCTTTTCAATAAGCAACATAACCCCGAGAATTTTTGATTTTTCAGGTGATAAATTCATGGTATATCGCACCTTTCGGTTATATGCGCATACGGGCTAATCAACGTTTCTGACATAAATGCTGAACTGAAATAAGCAAAGTTTTAGTACACAGTTTTCTAATGCTACACTATAAGCGGTGAGAAGTAAGAATGAAGATTGCTGTGTTTGTTTACGAGTACCCGCCTAAAATTGTCGGCGGTTTAGGAACTTATGCTGCTGAAATAACCCGTAAATTTGTCCTTATGGACAATGACGTAACTGTCTTTACTATGAACGATGATGGCGGTACTCTTCCTAGAAGAGAGATTTGGCGCGGAATAGAGATCCATCGGCCATTACACATAGATGTTTCCGATTCACTGCCTGATGTGATAGCGGAGGACATCAAGAAGTGGGGAAGAGGACTGCATTTGTTCGGCAATCTTCTTGTTTATAATTATCTAACCGCTTCCAAGCTCATTAATGAACTTATCAGAAAAGAAGGGGTAAAATACGACGTTGTGATAGCTCACGACTGGCTTTCAATTATGGGAGGAGTAACCGTTAAGAAAGAAAGCGGGTTGCCCTTGGTCTTTCATGTTCACTCAACTGAGAAAGGGAGAACACTTGGAGGTGGATCAAGCGTAGTTAGTAATATTGAACTACGAGGAGCTAATATGGCTGACATGATCGTCACAGTCTCTTATGCCATGAGGGATGAGTTAATACAGCTTGGTTTTCCAAGGGAAAAAATCTACGTCAGCTATAACGGAGTAGATCCCGCCAAATACGACCCCAAGAGTGTTTCTTCAGATAAAGTAAGACAAATCAGAGAGTTTTATGGTATAAAAGATGACGAATTTATGATTCTCTTCCTGGGAAGACTTGTAGGCGTCAAAGGTATCGATAAATTGATCATGTCAATGACACATGTTTTGACTAAGATTCCAAAGGCTAAGTTGGTTATAGTGGGCGTAGGTGACTTGCAAGAGTACCTAACAAATTTAACACGAACCATGAGACTCGAAGAATACGTCAAATTCCGTTTCGACTTCATTCCAGAAGAAGAACGCATCCTGCACTACGCTGCTTGCGACATTGCAGTCTTTCCTAGTCACTACGAACCCTTTGGAATAGTTGCCCTTGAAGCAATGAGCATGGAAAAGCCCGTTGTGGTGGGTGCTACAGGAGTTAGCGGAATGCGGGAGATAGTAATCTGCCGGGGTGAAGATCAATGTGGCTTCCATATAGACCCAAACAATCCTTCAGATATTGCTTGGGGTATAATAGCAGCGCTGGAGAACTCTGGAAAACGTGAATGGCTTGGAAAGAACGGTAGAAAACGTGTCCTTGGCGAATTCACTTGGAAGAAAATTGCGGCAAAAACCGTGGAATTATACGAAAAAGCGCTTAAATCCTGATTGATCAGTAATTGGTGAAGTCGTGAAAGCAGATTCTGGTGCAAGAAAAAAAATTGCGAGGGAAGCAGCTACTCTGCTCTATTTTGGAGCTGAGAAAGAATATAGACAAGCCAAAGTGAAGGCGGCAAAAAACCTAGGCAGCCACTTTCTTCCAACAAATTTTGAGGTCGCCCTTGAACTCGATAAAATTGCTGAAACATATGAAGGCCCAACCAGAAAAGAAAAGTTGATAAAAATGAGGAAGGAAGCCTTGAAAATCATGAAAGAACTCAAGGAGTACAAGCCCATTTTAATTGGTAGTGTTTGGCGTGGAACTATCCGTCGAGGAAGTGACATAGACATAACTTTGTACCATGAAACACCAGAAGAAATCAGGCGTGTAATCGAAAAAAGCGGTGAAGTTTCTAAAATTGAATGGACGACCGTAACTCAAAAAGAGAAAGCCTTTCACATTTATATTAAGACCTCATTAGAACAAATGGCAGAGATAGTTGTCAGAACCCCAGGCCAAGCTGGGTGTAGTAGAAAGTGTGAGATTTTCGGAGATGAACTCAAAGGACTTACTATTAAAGAGTTAAGAGGCGTGCTTGAAAAGGATCCAACACGAAAATTCATTCCTGAAAAACCTGCAAGTTTCAGCTCCCGCTCTAGCGCCTATTGCCGTTTCACCAATGAAAATAACGAATAGGGATGCTTTTTTATAGGATTAAAAAAATTAGCTTGATGAAAGGTTGTTAGAGTGAAAACCGACAAAAAGTCTTTCAAGAAAATGTTTCCAAATTTGTCTGAAGAACTCGAAAGCGGAGATTGCAAAATCCCAATAAACGAAGTTAGAACAGATTCTGAAAAATCTGAAAAGACGGCATCTGACAGATTCAGCAATCATGACCCAAACGTTATCGATTTTATACGTCGCTGTGATACAGAAGAGCAAGCGAAGACGATAATTGCCTACTTGGAAAAGAGAGGCGAAGTAAGCAGTGAATACGCGAAGAAGCTTAGACAACAGTTAAGAAAAGATGGAGTGAGAAGTTTCGGTCCAAAGAAAGAAGATGGTTACTATTTCAAACAAGGAGGATTGTGCTAGTTTTTTAAATATCATTCTTTCTTACTTCCTGTTTCATATTCTCAATTTTGTATAGAACTAAAATAGATGAAAGACAACCAAAAATCATAAACAATTGTTTACGCAATGGTCTCAAGTCTACAAATTCATTTGTGGAAATTGATGTTGAACGCGGTCAATATTAAAGAAAAACGACGCAGGTTTGCTGGCAAATCTATAGCTTAACAAGAAACGCGTTGATTTAGCGGTGAAAATGGACGCAATTTGCTACATTCTTCTCAATTGATTCAAGGTTCCAAGGTATGTACCATCTAGAAGGTAGATTTCTGAGTTATCTAAGTCGACTGCATCTGAACGCAAAACAGGACCAATTATTGCCCGGGTTTGCTCTCTTTTCTGTGGTTTTGTTTTATTTATAGGTCTACCTCCAAGGAAATCGTTGAATGATGGCATTATAAAAAGCTGGCATGTTTTTGGCAAGAAATTGAAGTGTTTTTTCACAGTCTCCTCCGGTGTGCCTTCAATTCTTATCCGTTGTTTTTTTAAAAAGATTTTTGATAGTTGGGTAGTGTCGCATTTAGCTTTGACCCACACTTGCTTTGTAATTTTAAAACCAGCTGGATCGCGAAAAACCACGACTGGGTGGAGATGACCCATCATTAGTGTTTTACATTTGAGAAGTGTGGGGGAGGGCCATTTATGACCATGAAAGAACCCAACAGCTCCGAGTATGGTGCCTGTAGCTGGAAGGAGCTTTACTCTTTCAGGCAGTAATTGCTCAAGGTTTGCGTCATGGTTTCCACGCACTATTGCGATTGCCTTTACGCAATTTTCAAGATGAGAGAAGAATTCTGGTATGTCATGCCATTCGCCAGCTTTTGCTGTAACAACCGTATATTTGATATCACCCAGAATCAGGAGCATGTCAGGCTTATGCTTAGAAAGCATTCCAACAAGTTTTTCCAGAAGCTTCGTTGTTTGGCTTGGAATATGGATACCTTTATTCTGGAGATTTATCTCCCAGCCTAAATGTGGGTCGGCTATGATAAGAGTTTTAGTTTTTCCAGTTTCTAATAGAGCGGCTGGGTTTGGAAGCAATAACTTTAGCATTGTGATGTTACCAAGCTTAGAATTTTTTTGTGAATTTCTGCATTTCCAGAGGCTATGAATTCTATCTTTTGTTCTGGACTTAGTTTTACATTTAAGTCCTCTTCAAGCAGGTTAGTTACTTTTCCACCTGCTTCTCTGACTATTAAGAAGGCGGCAGCCAAGTCTGTTGTTCGCAGTTTTCTACGTATATCAACAAACGCGTCTGTGGTTCCATCCGCCACATAACAGAGTTCAAGAGCATTGGCACCGAAATGACGTATGTGATTAGTTTTTTGAATTAGGTCCACAAGCTGAGGCGCGATTTCTTTAACGTTGTCGCTGTTTAAGTCTAAGCCAATCATAGCCTCGTCCAAAGAGGTGCGTGTGGATGAGGTAATTCTTTCCCCGTCACGATAGGCACCTGCGCCTTCTATCGCAGTGTAGGTGGTATCATGGACCAGATCAGCGACTAAAGCTGCAGAAACTGTGGAAAGAGCTAGTTTAGTAGATATGGCTATTGAAGAAGCGTAGAAGGGGATTCTGCGAACAAGATTATTTGTACCGTCAATTGGATCAACAGTTACATAGTGCTGAGCTGGATTTTCGCCAAACTCTTTCACGCCAGACTCTTCGCTTATAAGTGTAAACGAAATGTCAGATTGCTGTAAAACTTCAACGATGGCTTTTTCAGCAGCCAAATCAACTGGCTTCATTGGGTCACCGCCAGCTCCTCTTCCCAAATCAGGCTGTGGTTCATTTAAAGTATTAAGGTAAGGACGAATGACTTCTTGTACTTTTTCTTTGCATTGAATGAGAATTTCCAACCAATTATTCTGGAATTGCATATGCAAGCCTTCTTACCGTCATATACACATCTAAGTTGATAAAGAGTTTACTTAAACCAGAAAACGATGATTAGTGCTCTATAGTTCACGGCTTGGAACGCTAATTCAGCTAACCATGCTGGTTTTGGCTTGCAGCGATTACTTTTTCAATGTTTTAACTAAATTAAATCCAAGCTGCGTCTCAGAATTTCATGCACACTAAAAGTCTTTGATTATCTAATTCAAATTTTATGTCGAGATATTTGCAATCTTTATGGGTAACCATTAGTTTCAATTCACAAGTCATAAATTAATTTCGCTACGTGACATAATCACGATTAAAGATGGAAATCGAAGTGAATATTCCTTGCTCCAACTGTTCGTTTTGGAATCCAAAAGCAAAGAGGTTTGCTTGCGATCCAAATAAATGTAGAAAACTTTCGAGCTGGCTAATTAAGCACGCCAAAGTAAACTCGAACGATTTGCCGAAGAAAATCGTTCAATACGTTGTATGAACTTCTTTCAGCTTTTCTATGAATGTGAATGCAGGAGACATTAACGGCTACCATTCTATAATCAATGCCTTTGGAAGACGTTTTTGCTCGTATTTGCACCCACATTCACAACCTAATCCTACCACTTTGCCCCTATCCAAGGGCAGATTGGCGATTTTTTCCGTTACATCCAGTTTGCATCTTGTGAATTGCAGACATCAAGTCCACTTCTTTTGAAGCCAGAGATTGCTTAGTCTTTCCAAAGAAAACAGATCTGCAAAGATAGCATGAAAATAATCAGCAAAGCAATCACTAAAATATCAATCTGCATCAATTTGTCACTTTTTGTATCTTCATTCGCAAAAAAGACCCAAACTTGTATTTAACTTCCATAAAAATACACTAATTATAATCAGTCACATGTGTTTTGAATTCGAATTCGAATAGTTTGTTATACTAATCAAAAAGATCTAAAACGCAAGTTTTTACAGAAAGCTAATACTATTTGGATATGCACATCGACACGTAATCGGTGATTTCTTCCTGATGGTTTAAGATGATTTCAGTCATTGCTAATCCTTTCTCAGTCAAAGAGTAAACTCTGGTATTGTTGATACTTTCAGCTTTTATCAAATCTCTCTGCTCCAAGAGATACAAAACAGAATAGACTGTTGATGGACTGATCATCAAATCATATTTGTTTTGGATGAACCTCACAATTTGATAACCATTAGAATCTCCATGATTCTTTAGTTTTACCAAGATTAAAGTATCCAAAAAACTCTTGATAATGCTTTTCTTGATGTTCTCCAATGTCTCTGATTTGGAAACACCTTTACTTTCTAGTGAAATACTAATCTCCTCTAGTATCACAAATCGTAAGGCGCACAATATAAAATTTGTGATTATTACAACTTATCCGTATTATTTTTTGTAAAAAGCGAAAATAATTTAAATGATTTGTTGAAAAATGCTAAAACAGAATTCTTTACAACTGGAGGTGATACAAACTGAAGAAAAATACCGCTATCGCCATCTTCATGGTCTGCTTGATCTCTATTTCATTCTTCTCCGGCTTTTTCATAGGCAGTCTGTACTCTAGCAATGAAGACAAACCAGAAGTTGAGCAATCAAGCATTAATCCGTTGGACAACGCAAGGCCATACAGAAAGGCGACAATTTTACCCATTGATAACGCCAGACCCTACTGAAGAAGGAATCGAAAAGCTTGAATTGATGCAGTGTAATAGAATTACTTGGGTTGATGAAATTGAGTTCGACCGACGAGTTAAGCAAGGTTTCATCATATATGAAACTAATGGATGAAACATCAGCGCGAATAGTTGGCGCTCTTAGTAGATATGACCCAAGAAATATCTCCGCCATATCCAGAGAAGTAGGTTTACCCAATTCCACTACTGCATTTCGCATCAAAAAGTTAGTTAAAAAACTGAATCTGGAAATAAATGCGCGTGTTGATTTCAATAAGATTGGGTTGACAAGAGCGATAGTATTCATAGAAACGCTTCCCACAAAGTGGAAAAAACTATGGGAGATGCTGGAAGGTCTGCGTTGTCTAACATATCTGACAAAATGTCATGGAAGATTCCAAGGTTGCTACGCTATTTTCGCGTTTCCTCCTGCAAGCAAAGAATCGCTTGAGGATTATTTCAATGAACTCAAACGTCATAATATTATTAGTCACTACTTGGTTTTTTGGACCACCAATCTATGGGAGGTCCACCCAAATTTCAAATGGTATGATTTCGACCAAAAAAAATGGCTTTTTCAATGGAAATCGTGGATAAGTGAAATAAATCTCGCGTCAGAGATTCTAAAAGAACAACTTACCGACCCCAAAGAGTACCCAATAATGGCTGATAAAAAGGATCTTCTGCTACTAAGGCAACTTGAAAAAAATGGTATTATGTCTTATGAAGAATTGGCAGAAACTGCTAATATGAAACCGCGTACCGTTGCATATCGGTATAAAAAACACCTCACGGATCGCAAACTAATCACAGATCACATGGTTTACTTTTTGCCTTATCTTCACGAGATTTCAGACGCGTTTACATTTGTAATTGAATTTAAAAACAAAAAATCTCTAGCAAAATTCGCCAATGCTGCTGATGAAACGCCATTCATACTAAGTTTTGCTAAGGTTATTGGAAGCAATTCTTTAATAGTCAATACTTTCATTCCAAGAAAAGAATTAACTTGTTTTATTGAATCCCTGAACTCATTGGCAGAAAAAGAACTTGTCAAGAATTACTTCTATGTCACCTTAACTCTTGATCCTCATAAAAGAGGGGGAATTCCTTACGAATTTTTTGAAAACGGCAATTGGAAGTTCAATTTCGAGAAAAAGATAGAAGAATTGAAGGAAAA
>WOR8_10009161_pt1 | contig 12531 bp, 9 predicted proteins | sample DeeMarSeWOR38_10_FD_19890 | JGI IMG/M metagenome (IMG submission 19890) | reverse complement strand
CAAAAACGGTTGAAAAGATTGTAATTCCAGCCAACAGCGAAACACTATTATTACCGAAACCAATCAGTGCTGCATTGAGAGAAATATCTTCTTTCTTTTTCATATAAATAGCGTAAGCAAGAATTAATCCCCATCCGGCTCCGGTATCCCAGGCATTCTGTGTTAGTGCATTCAGCCAGACTTTGTAATCGAGTATTACATTAATATCGGGAGTAAAAAAATATTTTATCCCTTCAATGGCATTCGGTAAAGTTATTGCTCTAAAAAACAAAATCAGAAGTATAACGAGCAAAGAAGGAACCAGAAACTTTGTAACTTTTTCAATTCCCTTTGTCACACCTCTTGCTATGATAAAAGCAGCAAATAAAATTGCAGCGAAATGAAAAATCAATGGCTGATAGCTCGAAGCAAATGAATTCCAGTAAGCCAGATGATCAGCAGTATTAAATAAATTTCCTGAAGCTGCAGAGAAAAAGTATCTGACACACCAGCCTGTAACTACAGAATAGTAAAACATTATAGCTGTGGAAACAAAAACAATCCAGGCACCCATCCATCCAAACTGCTTGCCTGCTGTTTTTGTAATTGCACCAACGGGACCCATTCGGGAAGATTTCCCGATTGCAAATTCTGCTATTATTAATGGAACTGACCAGATTAAAAGAAATATTACCCAGGGAATAAGAAAAGATCCGCCGCCGTTCTGTGCTACAATTCTTGAGAAACGCCAGATGTTGCCTGTGCCGACTGCAATTCCTATTGTTGCAATTATGAGCGCCCATCGGGAGGAAAAGAATTCTTGTTTGCCTTCAGGTTTATTTTCGGATTTCACTTTTTAATAATAAAAAACCGCATCGTAAATGATGCGGTTTTAAAAAATTTATTTTACTTCTCTTTTTTCTATCTTCACAGATTCTATTACAACATCTTTGAGAGGTTTGTCACCGGGTTTGCTTGTTGCAACTTTGCTGATTGCATAAACAACATCCATCCCGTTAATTACCTTTCCAAAAACAGCATATCCTGGGTTTCCAGGTGCATAATTTAAAAAGGAGTTATCAGCCACGTTTATGAAGAACTGAGACGTTGCTGAGTTAGGAACATTTGTTCTAGCCATCGCAATAGTTCCTACATCATTGGTTAGTCCATTGTTTGATTCTAATGTGATAGGAGGATCGGTCGCTTTTTGATTTCCATCTGGAGTAACTCCCCCTCCTTGAATCATAAAGTTACTTATTACTCTGTGGAATAGTAATCCATCATAAAAGCCTGAGTTTACATACTTTACGAAATTATCCACCGTTATTGGCGATTTGTCACTGTTTAATTCTACTTCTATTGTACCCATATTAGTTTTGATTACTGCAACAGTCATTTCTTTACTTTCTTTTGTGGTTTGAGTTTCCTGTGATTTCATCTGATCGTTTTCCTGTCCTTTGCAAGCAAGAACACCAAAAACAATCATCATCACAATCATAGATCTTATCATTATTATCTCCTTTATGGTTAAATGAAATTATTAATTAATAAAATTAAGATAAACACTCCCAGTGCAATTCTATAATACACAAAAAGGAATGTTGAATTTTTCTTCAAATATTTCAATAGAAAATCTATTGCAAGATAACCGCTTATTCCTGCAGCAACAGTTGAAACAATTAAACTTAACATCATTGTTTGATCTACAAATTTCATTGCTTCGTACAACTGCAATACACCGCTAGCCAATACAGCAGGTACGCTTAACAAAAATGAAAACCTAGCAGCGGTTTCTCTCTTCAAACCGACAAATAATCCTGCAGTTATCGTCGTCCCTGATCTGGAGGAACCTGGTATGAGTGCAAGAGCCTGTGCAATCCCGATAATGATGGAATCAAAAATTGTAACATCCTTTAAATCTTTTTTGAATTTTGCAATCTTTTCTGCAAGTGCAAGAATCAGAGCGAGAGCAATAAGGCTTGATGCAATTACATAAAGATTTTTAGTCAGTGCTCCTTCAATAGCATCTTTAAATGCTAAACCGATTATCACAACCGGAATTGTTCCGATAATAATTAACCAGCCAAGTTTTGAGTTAGTATTCTGCTCAGAAAATTTTGCACGACTCACCAAGTTAGCTTTTAAAAACTCTTTAACAATGGAAATCAAATCGTTCCAAAAATAAATTAGCACAGCAAGCAAAGTTCCAAGCTGGACGATCGCAATAAAGGCTGTCCATTGTTCGGGATGATCTGTGGAAATCAAATTCATAAATTTTCCCGCAACAGTTAAATGACCCGTACTGCTGATTGGAAGAAATTCAGTCAGTCCCTGAATGAAACCTAGAATTATTGCTTCGAATAGATTCAATTGCTGCCACCAATCAAATATGATATTCCAAGTTTAACTCCGGCAGAAAAAGTATTAAAGTTTACTGTTTTAATCCCTTGATAATTATATTCCAGTTTACCACCATTATCATCTTCCGGTTCACCATTAACATCATATCTAAGATCTAATCCAATATTAGCAAAAATATTATCTGCCAAACTTGTATTAGCTTCAATCCGCAAAAGCCCGCCGAATCCAATTGAAGAATAATCTTCCGAAGTTCCCTGCCATTTTTTTTCTTCAGTAACAAAAACAAAACGGGGGCCTACACCGCCGCCAAACTTAAAATTATAACCGGTGCCTGATAATACATAATAAGCCATAACTGATGGCATTAATTCGTCATAACTCAGATCATATTGACCTGCACCTGTCTTTTCAATTGTAGTATAAGAATAAATTTGATATGGAATTTCGATCCCCATTTCAAATTTTGAATTTAAATAATATCCTCCCTCAACACTGAACATTACTGCTGCATTAAAAGTATTCAGCTGTGCATCGTAAGGTGCGTAAGTTTGGTTAACATAATCCTGCATTGAAGCTACACTTATAAAATTAACTCCCATCGTAGCTTTAAGTTCAGTTTGAGGAAATAGAATTTTTGTAAAGAATAAGATTGAAGAGAGCAACAATATTTTTTTCATTTATGTGTCAGAGTTTGTTTTGAGTAAATTGAAAATTCCTGCGTGTTGTTTATCCAGAATGAAATACATCAACAGTGCAACAACAATAAATAATATGTAAGAAATAATGTGAGTCAAAAAAGCGTAGGCTGCGCTTATGGTTTCTCCAAATCCGAAAAGCAGAACCAAGGTATTTTTAGCCAATGCGTGGTATGATCCTGTTGAACCGGGTGTTGGAATAACAACACCAATCGAGCTAATGCTCATCACAATCCAGCCCATTGCAAAAGTTATATTAATTATTGATTCCATATGCAGCATAAAAAATCCAAAGTAAGAAGTAGCTGCATAAATCAGAATCATTACTACTGTAGTAATAAAGGTCAATATATAATTCCTGGTTCCCTTGAGTGTAGTAAATCCCTGTATCAACATTTCTAAAATATAACCCAGTCTATCAGCCAATTTCCTTGAAACTTTGCTTATTAACTTTAAAAAGTATCCATAAAACTTTTCTTTGAATTTTACCAACAAGTAAATCAAAATAAGAACAAAAACAAGTGCTATTGCCGAAATATAAAGTGATGCCTCAAGCCAGGGAAAAGCTTCGTAAAGACTTTCACTCCAGATAAATGCTGAAATGATAACGGAGGCACCAAGAGTGATAATATCAATTACTCTTTCAACTATTACTGTTCCGAACATTGAAGATCTTGAAAGGTTTTCATATTTGCCAATCATAATTGCACGTGTGACCTCGCCGAGCTTTGGGGTAACACAGTTGACCCCGTATCCGATCAATAAAGCGCCAAAAAGATTTTTCATTTTTGCATCGGGTTTTATAGAATGCAAAATTACCTTCCAGCGTATTGCCCTAACATAATGACCAAGCAAAGTAAAAACCGCAAAGATCAATATCCAAGTAATTGAAGCCTTCGAAACAAGGTTTAATACTTCACCAAAATCAACATCAGCAAAAGCAAAGTACAGGAATACTGCTGCAAGTAAGATTGATATTAAAAAGTTTAATATTCCTCTTAAGGCTGGTATTTTTTTTACGTTATCTGAGGTCAATAACCTTGCTTCCTTCGGGTGGAGTAAATTGGAAAAAACTATCTGAAATATTTTTGTTCAACTGGAAATCTGAAAGATCTACCTCTATTTTTCCTGATGCGGGATCATCAATTAATGCTTTTGTAATTAGATAATCCTTATTGAGATACAGTTTAATATTACTAAAACTAAAAGTGTCATCATTTGGAATTAACTCAAGAACTCTTTGACCTTCTGATTCATACGTACTCATTTCACAATCTTCTGGATATTCATAAACAATCTGACGCAAAGAAAGTATTTTGTTTCCTTCACTTTCATATTCAGTAATAATCACTTTGTTGTCTTTTTGATTATAGTTCCAGGCACTTTCACCATCTGATATTACCAGAATATTCTTGAACTCGAATCTTAATTTATTTTCTTTTTTATAGTAGACTTTCCCCTTTAGATTAATATTTCCATTAATTGACTGAGTCAGGTTAGCAGATAGATCAACAATTGTGTCAAACTTTTTCTGAATTTTTTGTAAGACATTCTCTGCACTATCCTGCCCAAAAGATACATTCAATACCAGTAATGAAATTATGTAAATGAAAATAATTTTAAATCTCATTTTTTCTCCTATTAGAGAGTTCTCAACACTGTTTCAAGTTGTTCATCATTTTCTATCAATACCTGCCTTGCTTTACTCCCATCGTTTGGACCTACTATTCCTGCGTCCTCAAGCTGATCTACAATTCTTGCAGCACGTGAATATCCTAATTTTAATTTTCTCTGCAAAAGCGAAACGGAGCCCTGCTGATGACGAACAATCACCCTGGCAGCTTCTTCAAACATTGGATCTAAATCGGCGGCCATTCCGGAAGAAGAACTTTTTTTCTTGTCATAAATTGAAGGCAAGTAATATGGTTTAGAATACGAAGGTTGTGAATAAACGTAGTTAGTTATACTCTCAACTTCTTCAGTAGAAATAAAAGCATTCTGCATTCTTATTGGTTTCGGCGAACCTGTTGGAAGAAACAGCATATCGCCTCTACCTAGAAGCTGTTCTGCACCATTCATATCAAGAATTGTTCTTGAGTCAATTTTTGTTGCAACCTGGTAAGCTATCCGTGAACTGAAGTTAGCTTTGATCAAGCCGGTTATAACATTCACAGATGGTCTTTGAGTTGCAAGAACTAGATGAATTCCAACTGCACGTGCAAGCTGTGCGAGTCTGGTAATTGGCTCTTCAACATCTTTCCCTGCAGTTATCATCAAATCAGCAAGCTCATCAATTATTACAACAAGATAAGGAAGATGGTGATGTTTAATTGATTCGCTATCATGTGGTTTGGTTTTAGGATTATCTATCTTTTTATTGTAATCAACTATGTTCCGCACACCAGCTTTTGCCAGTCGATCGTACCTTTTTTCCATTTCTATTTCAACAGATTTAAGCATAAGTACAGCGTTTTGCGGAACGGTTATTATTTCTTCATCGATATCAGGAGATACTGCCAGGTAATGTCTTCGAAGTTTATTGTAAAACGAAAGCTCAATCTTTTTAGGATCAACCAAAAGAAATTTTATATCGGCTGGAATTTTTGAATAAAGCAAACTGCTGATGATCATATTTATTCCAACACTTTTTCCGGAACCTGTTGAACCGGCAATAAGCAGGTGAGGCATCAAAGAAAGGTCAGATAGATAAACATCTCCGCTAATTGTTTTGCCAAGTGATAATGGTAGCTGCAATTTAGAATCTTTAACTTTTCCCAGCACCGAGCGTGCGTTAACAATCGCAGCCTCAGCATTTGGAATTTCAACACCTATAGCTCCTTTGCCTGGGATCGGAGCTATAATTCTTATTCCTCTTGCAGCAAGGGCAAGAGCAATGTCGTTTTCCAACCCAACAATTTTGCTGATTTTTACGCCGGGCGCAGGAACAATTTCATATAGTGTGACAACTGGACCAGGAGTTACAGAAATATTTTGAATATCAATATCAAAGAGCTTGAGTTTTTCTTTTAAAAGTTCAGCATTCCTCGTTAATTCTTCTTCGGCCACTTTCACATCTTCTGGTGGAGCTGGTTGAAGAAGGTCAAGTCTGGGCAATTCGTAGTCAAGATCCTCTTCCCAAGGATCAGGAAGCTTGGTCTCCTCATCATCAACAATTTTGGAGGGTGGTAATTCACCTGTTTTCTCCAAATCAACTTTTTTTCTCTCATCAATTTTTATTTCATCGTCGGCCAATGTTTCTGTTTCAGCTTTCCTTATGATCTGGATTTGAGTCTGCGCCTCTGCTTCATCTTCCATCAATTCTTCTGCAGAAAATTCTTCTTCATCCTCATCAACAACAGGTTTTTTCTTTTCTCGACCAAGTTTTTTAATCTTTTCAAGATTGCTTAATTCATCATCATCTTTCTTAACAATTTTTATTTTTTTATCAGTATCCGTGGTGAACATATTTTTAATAAAATAAAATATACTTTCAACCTTAACATCAAAAGCAAATATTAAAACAGTTGCAGAAATGAAAATTAAAAAGAGTATACTTCCTGCTGTCCCGAGTAATCCAACAAACCAATTTCCAAGATAGTCACCAATATTTCCTCTGAGTTCTTTCGTTCCAGGTAAAAAATCAAGTCCTGCATTTAACACTCCAAAAAAGGAAGCCAGCGTTAAACCCAATATCAATAAAAAATTGGTTGTGTGAATCAGAGTCTTAAAAGTAAACTTTTTGAAAAAAGATATTCCCCAGAAAAACATAATTGCAGGAAATACTAGTGAAAAGTATCCGATGATTGATTTTATAAAGAAGTAAGAGAAATGTGCACCAATTATACCCAACCAGTTATGTGTTTCCACACCTGAAAATATTGAGTTATCAAGTAGTACTTCATCTTTTCTGTTATAAGATACTATTGAAAGAAAAAGAAAAATTGAAAATACTATCAGGAATATGCCAAATATTCTTTTCTTTTTGTCAGAAGAAAAACTAAAATAGTTCTTTCCGGAACTATTTCTTTTTTCTTTCCCGTTTTTTCTCTTTGCAGCCATTTTTAAACTCAAATACTATTTTAGCACTTTGAGAACATTGCCAGAATAATATGGTATCACATCTGTATTGTTAAGTTCTGCACAAGCCTTAAGATCAGGTTCAAAACCATTATTAATTAAAAGTTCACCATGATCTGTGTCAAGCATTCCTGCGCAAACAGCATCTTCAAGACTTAAAAAATTATTATTTCCAGAGCAAAGAATCATAACATCTTCATTTAGTTTTTTCAAATGTTTTGCAACTGCATTTAAATTGTTAAACGAACAAACAAAAAGGTTTTCAGAATACTTTGCCTTGACAACTGCACGCGAACCATTTGTAGAATAAAAAACAATGGTTTTACCGGCAACAATATCCTTTGAATATTCTGAGGGTGAATTTCCTAATGCAAATCCTTCAATTTTTTTTGTATTACGTTCTCCACCAAGAAGTGTTTGCCCGCCAAATATTCCTCCCGAAACTTTAACAGCAAACTCAATCGTACCAACAGGAACAACTTCCCTAGCTCCATTTGATAAAGCAGTTATTATTGTTGATGATGCACGAAGAACATCAATTACGACAGTTGTTTTTCCTGTAAAGAAAAGTTCATCTGCCTGCACAGGTGTAAAAAGTACATCAAGTTTCATTTTGGTATTCACTTTTTGACAAATGGAAGTTTAGTAACAACAGCCGGGAATTCTTTATCCCTGATCTTAAATGCAACTCTGCTGCCAGCGATATTAAAGGGTTTATCAACATAACCTAAGGCAATTGGTTTTTCAATTACAGGACTTACCGTGCCACTTGTAATTATACCAACTTTTTTTCCTTCTGCAGTTATATCATAACCATGTCTTGGAAAAGTTTTTTCATCAGAAATCATCGCAACAAGTTTTCTAGATACGCCTTCCTGTTTAACTTTTAGTATTGCGTCTTTTCCATTAAACTCAGGCTTATCTATTTTTGTAATCCATCCGAGTCCGGCTTCAATTGGATTTGTATTTTGATCAATATCATTACCATAGAGACAAAAACCCATTTCAAGACGAAGAGAATCACGTGCAGCAAGTCCAACAGGTTGAATGTCAAATTCTTTTCCTGCCTCAAAAATTTCATTCCAAACTTTTTCCGCGTCAGACTCATCGCCAGTAAAATAAAGTTCATAACCCAATTCCCCGGTGTATCCGGTTCTTGAGATGATCATATCTATATCAGCAATTTTTCCTCTTGCAAAATGATAGTACTGAAGCTCGGGCATATCTTTGACTATTTTTTTTAAGACCTCGCCAGAGTTAGGGCCCTGAACAGCTAAGAGTGAATATTCATCACTTCTATTGCTAATTGAAACTCCGAACTTGTTATTCTCCTTCATCCAGCTGACATCCTTATCAATGTTAGAGGCATTAATAACGATAAGAAATTCTTTATCAGATAATTTGTAAACTAGAAGATCGTCGACAATTCCTCCTTCAGGGTAGCACATTGCAGAATATTGCACTCTTCCCGGAAAAAGTTTCGACGCATCATTAATAGTTATATGCTGTACAAAATCTAATGCTTTATCACCAGTAATGAATACCTCCCCCATATGAGAGACGTCGAAAACACCAACCGAATTACGAACCGCTTTATGTTCCGCAATAATTGAAGAATACTGAATAGGCATTTCAAAGCCGGCGAATTCAACCATCTTCGCGCCAAGCTTTTTGTGTATCTCATTGAATATCGTCTTTTTCATTTTATCGCCCCATTAAATAATTGAGAATGCTTAACTATATTTTTCAATCTCAATTTTTGAATAATAGATATTTTAAAACTAATCAAATTCTCTCGTTAAATCATGCCCTGATTTAGCAGAATAGAATTCAAAAGTATCAGGTGAAATGCTCGCATCTTCACGTAATTCAATCTTAACAAAATATTTTAGTTGAAGTTTAAAAAGAGACTTAACTTTTCCTTCCCTGATTTTTGCCGCTGTTGATGGGTGTGCTTTGAGAATAATACTGCGTTCACGCGATTTTCTTCTGAACTTTTTCAACCAGCTTTCAAGATCATAAACAAGATGCGAACTTTTAGTAAGTAAGCCTGTGCCATGACAGACAGGACAAACTTCTTTAATTGCCTGAACTATGTTTTGTCTGATTCTCTGTCTTGTAATTTGTATTAATCCAAAATCAGACATTGGTAAAACAGAAACTTTTGCTCTTTCTTTCCTGAATTCTTTCTTTAATTCATCATAAACTTTTTTGCGATTTTTTTCATCTTCCAGATCAATAAAATCAACTACTATAATTCCACCAATATCACGAAGTCTGAGTTGACGTGCTATTTCTCTTGATGCTTCAAGATCTGTTTTTAATGAATTCGATTCCTGGTCTTTGCTTTTAGCATACTTGCCGCTATTAACATCAATCACAACCATTGCCTCGGTATGTTCAATGATAACGTAACCACCGCTCGGCAGAGGTACCTTTCTGCCCATCAGTGTTTTGATTTGCTCTTCTATTTTGAAAGTGTTGAAGATACCGTAAGTTGATTTATAAAGTTCCACTTTCTCAGCAATTGCCGGTTGAACAAGATCGAGATAGCTTTTTATCTCCTTGTGAAGCTTTTTTGAATCAACAAATATTTTAGAAATATCGGCATTAAAAAGATCTCGGATGACACTTACAGTAGTGTTCAAATCCTGGTAAACAAGTGCAGGAGGATTTTGTGTTTTTGCTTCCTTTTCAATTTTCTCCCAAGTCCTCATCAGATTTTTAAGATCATCTTTCAGGATTTCCTCATCCTGCTTTTGAGCGACAGTCCTAATAATCAATCCATAATTATCAGGAACAATTTGTCGTGCGATGTATCTAAGCCTCTTTCTTTCTTTAAAATCAAAAATCTTTTTTGATATGCCGACTTTGTTATCATAAGGTAGAAGCACGCAAAATCTCCCGGGGAGTGAAACAGATGAAGTTACTCGAACACCTTTATTATTAACTGGTTCCTTAATAATCTGCACAAGAATTTCCTGACCCTTTTTCAGTGTAGGAATCTGCGGTTCAGATCTTGTTGATTCTGGTTTTGCTGGTGTCAAAGAACTTCCGTTTGAATCTTCTTCATCATCAAGATCAGAATCTTCGTCCCCAAGCATATCCTGAAGCTGCTGAGTTCTTTCACCTATATCAGAGAAATGAAGAAAGGCATCGTGCTTCATTCCTACATCTATGAATGCAGCACGGATACCAGGAAGAACGCGTGCAATTCTTCCCAGATAAATGTCCCCCACCATTCGGCGGTTTTCAGGGTAGTCTACAAAGAAGTCGACTAAATTTCCATCTTCCGTAATAGCAACGCGAGTTTGCGTGGAAGTGGAGTTGATAATAATTTCTTTTACCATCTGGTATAAACTCTCTTAATGAAATAAAATATTTCATTGAAAAACTTTTAAAAAATTCAAAGCTCATTTGCTCTTCAAATTGCTCTTTACTCAGACCAAAATAAAATAACGTTAGTATGAAAGTGAATAAAAATATTTCTAACTGCATAATGAGCTTTTCAATAAAAATTAATTACGAAAAATTCTTTGAATAAATTATATTTTGTTAAAGGCTAATTACTAGGAGATTTATCTTTTTTAGTCTCTTCTTTTAATAATTCTTTTCTGCTAAGTGAAAACTTGCCGTTTTCAATTTTTAATAACTTAACAGAAACCTTATCTCCAACTTTGAAATAATCGCTGACTTTATCAACTCTCTTATTATCAATTTGAGAGATGTGCAAAAGTCCTTCCTTTCCGGGAAGAATTTCCACAAATGCACCGAAGTCCATCAGCTTGGTTATTACTCCATCATAAATTTCTCCGACTTCCGGAGTTGCCGTCATTTTTTTGATATACTCCTTACACTTAACAGCATTCTCTTTATTTGGTGATGCAATATTGACAGTTCCATCTTCTTCGATATTTATCTCAACACCGAACAAGCGCTGCATTCCCTGAATTGTTTTCCCACCAGGACCGATTATCAATCCTATCTGATCTTGTTCAACTTTCATAGAAATTAATCTTGGAGCAAATTCAGAAAGTTGTTGGCGTGGTCCTTCAATTGCCTGATCCATTATTCCTAGAATGTGATGGCGACCTTCTTTTGCTTGCTGCAATGCTTTTTCCATTATCTCAAAAGAAATTCCCTGTATTTTAATATCCATCTGGAAAGCAGTGATTCCATTTGTCGTTCCTGCAACTTTGAAATCCATATCACCAAGATGATCTTCATTACCCAGAATATCAGAAAGAATTGCATATCGTTCACCTTCTTTAACCAACCCCATAGCAATACCAGCAACACTTTTGCTGATTCCTATTCCAGCATCCATCATAGCAAGAGAGCCTGCGCAAACTGTTGCCATTGAAGATGAACCATTTGATTCAAGTATATCTGATATAACTCTTACAGTGTAAGGAAATGTTTCTTCTCCGGGGAAAACCATCTTTAAAGCTCTTTCGGCCAGATTTCCATGACCAATTTCTCTTCTACCCACGCCGCTCATCCTGCCAACTTCTCCAACACTGAATGGAGGAAAGTTGTAGTGAAGCATAAATCTTTTTGTGTATTCCTCTCGCAGTCCATCAATTATTTGCTCGTCGTTCTTCGTACCCAAAGTAATGGTTGTTAAACTTTGTGTTTCGCCTCTTGTAAATAAGGCTGAACCGTGAGTCCTAGGTAAAACACCAAGCTCAATAGTGATCGGTCTTATTTGAGTGGTGTTTCTTCCATCGAGACGAATTTCTTCAGAAAGGATTCGCTCTCTCATTAATTCTTTTTCGAGATCGTGAAGAATCGAACCAATTACTTTTTGCTGTTCTGGAAATCTTTCAGCCAATGCAGCATTCACTTCTTCCTGAAGTTGCTTATTCTTAAATGATCTTTCTTCTTTGGTTAGAACTGAATGAACTATGTCTTTTAATTTCTCTCCAGCAAGTTCGAGCACTTCTTTTTTAAGTTCAGGATCAATTTCTTTTTCTTTGATTTCCCATTTATTCTTTCCTGCTTCATTCCTTAATTCAAGCTGAAGATCAACAAGCTTCTTAATTTCAGCCTGTGCAAATCTCAATGCACTTAGCAATTCATCTTCACTAACTTCTTTCGATTCACCTTCAACCATAATTATAGAATCACTTGTTCCGGCAACCACCAATTCCAGATCACTTTGCTCAATTTCAGCATGAGTAGGATTTACAATTAACTGACCATTAATTCTTCCAACTCGTACTTCAGCAATCGGTCCGTCAAACGGAATATCCGAAATTGTTAGTGCAGCTGAGGCAGCTACAGCACCCAAAACATCCGCATCATTCTGACCATCGTATGAGAGAACAAACGCAATAACCTGAGTTTCATTCATAAAGCTGTCAGGGAACAGAGGTCTGATTGGCCTGTCTATCAATCTTGAACTGAGAATTTCTTT
>WOR8_10006404_pt1 | contig 12535 bp, 23 predicted proteins | sample DeeMarSeWOR38_10_FD_19890 | JGI IMG/M metagenome (IMG submission 19890) | reverse complement strand
AGACCTGTAGGAATACACACTGATCCATCCATTATGTCTCAAACAAGTAGAGGCGATGATGGTAAAGACAGATTAGAAAATGGTAACTATGTAGAAGATACAGGAAATCATTTTGTATATGTTTTGGATAAAGATTATAATCCTGTGGAAACTGCGTTGATCTCTATGAAATCTACTCAGAAGAAAAAGTCTAAAACTTGGAATTCAATGATTGCAAGTAGAAGACTACAAGGTAAAAAAGGTTTCTTTACTCCGCCGTCTTGGGCAACTGCCTATAGATTAAAGACGACTAAAGAATCAAACTCACAAAACTCTTGGTACGGTTGGATTGTTGAATTCGATAGATATCTAGATGATCCAAAATTGTCGAGTACATTAGAATCGACAAGAGCGTTTTATGAGACCGCAAAGAAAAGCGACATCTTTGGTAAGGTTGATTTTGGTAAAGAGGAGTCTGCTTTAAATGCGAAGCAGATTAAAAATGATAGTACTCCATTCTAATGCAAAAAGAGTTACTTCAATTATTTGAGGGTGACTCTTCCCAGTTCATCGAAGTCTCTCTTACGGGAGAGACCGATGAAAGGGGTAAGCGTAAAGCTTCATACCTCACGATCCACGAACCTGTAACAGAGGAATTATGGGAGAAACACATTAAAGGTGAAACTTTAATTGGTGTCAGACCTGAGAACGGTGATAGATTAAAATGGTCTGTTATAGATATTGATCCAGCTAACTATAAAGATTATTCACAAAAAAAATATGTAGATATTATTAGAGATTTTGAATTACCATTGATACCTGTAAAATCTAAATCAGGTGGTTTACATTTATTTATATTTTTTACTGATTGGGCCGATAAAGACAAAGTTAAAAATAAATTATTAGAAATTAATAAAGAATACTTTTTATCAAAAGAAGTATTTCCAATGAACAAAGCTGTAGGTATGCCATACCATAAAGCAGATGCAGCGGTTGAATATGCGTTTGATGATAACAATACACCTTTAATGTTAGGTGGTTTTATTGAATTAGCTAAAGCAAAAGCAATTAATCCTGAAGATTTTTATAAATATAAAGTAACTGAATATAATGCAGAAACAGATTGGAGAGAGTATCCACCTTGTGTGCAAAAAGTAATTCAAGAAGGTTGGACAGGTGAGAGAAACAATATGTTGTTTAATATTTGTGTTACTGAAATGAAAAAGGCAGAAGGTAATCTTTCAGTTAAACAATTAAAAGATATAGCTTGGGAAAGACAAAAGGTTATTTATGCTAATCACCCTAAAGGTCCCTTAAGAAGATCTGAAAGTGATGCTACTGCTCAATCAGTACACAATAAAGGGTATGAATACTTCTGTCCTCCTAAACACGGATTTGTTGCATCTATATGTGATAAAGAAACTTGTAAACTTAGAAAACTTGGTATTGGTGTACAAGCACCAGATATTAAAAATGAATTTACAGAATTAACTTATACTGAAGATTCTAAAGGTATTATATATGAATGTATGTTTAGAGATAGACATATTACTTTCAAACCTGAAGATACTAAAGATGAGAAATCTTGGCGTGTATGTTTAGCTAAATATAGAATTTTTTGGTTAACATTACCTAGACCTAAGAAGGGGCCGAGTCCATTTGAGCTGCTAATGAAACATTTATTAGAAACAGCAGAAGAAAATAAATCTCTTAAATACGAAGATACAGTTGAAGAGGAAAAATATAATACACTTAAAAGATTTTTTGAAAGTACAATTGAACAAGATGATTATACAAAACTTAAAGATGGTTATACAGTATTAGATAGCAAAACTAATATTTGTTACTTTAAACGTAATACATTGGCTGACTTCTTAGATAAAAGAAAGACTCCATTTAAAACTGTTAACCAGGCTATAAGATTACTAGGTTGTAAAAAACACGATTTCTTTGAAGGTGAAAGAAACATATGGTATGTTGAAATGCCTGAGTTTGTTAATCACCAAAAAATAAAACCTAAGAACAATACACAGGAACAACTAAGCGAAATGGATGATGACTACCACAAAAAATTTAGGACTCCAGAAACAGAAACAAATACATCTCAAAACGATTAAGATATTTGGACCACCTGGAACTGGAAAAACTTGGACATTAATTGAGAGAGTAGTAAAAAGATATCTTAAAAACGGAACAGATCCTGATAAGATTGCATTTATATCATTTACAAATAAAGCAGTAGATACAGCAAAAACAAGAGCTTTAGATGCTTTTCCACATTTAGATTCAAAGTCATTTGGCAGATTTAGAACATTACATTCTTATTGTCGTAGATATTTTGAAGAAGAAATATTTGATCCTAAAGATTGTATGATTGATTATGCATTACAAAACAATTTTGTTAAAAGATCTGATAATAGATTATCTCAAGATAATTTTACTTATAGTGACTGGTCTATTGGTATCTATGATAAAGCAAGAAACTTATTAGAAGATCCTATTTTAGTTTATAAAAGAGAATCACAAAAGAAAGATAGTTTAGATGTGTTTACTAGAAAGATAAGCACCTATGAACATTACAAAACTTCAGGTGGTGAAAGATCCTTTTTAGATTTTACAGATATGGTTGAACGAGCACTACACGAAGTAGACTTTCCATCGTTAGATCTATTAATACTTGATGAAGCTCAAGACTTTACACCTTTACAGTGGTCTTTAATTTATAAAATGGCTGATAAGGTTAAAAGAATATATTTAGCTGGAGATGATGACCAAGCTATCTATCAATGGAACGGTGCAGATACTAGATATTTCACTAAATACTTTCCAGGACGTAAGGTTATTTTAAGAAAGACTAGAAGATTTGGTACAGCTATCCATCAGTTTTCCCAAGTGGTTAGGAAAGGAATTATAGACAGTGTGGATAAAGAATTTGAACCACTAGTTAAAGACGGAACTGTTAAAAGATATTTAAGTTTTAAAGAAATACCTTTTGAAAAAGATGATGGTAAATGGTTTATGTTAGGACGAATACATACAACAGTTAATGAATTAAAAGCTTTAGCTAAAGATGCAGGTATTTATTTTTCTGATAATCACGGAAGAAAATCATTTGATCAGGAACAATGGTTAGCTATTAAAGCCTGGACAGCTATATCTAATGGTAGAGAGATTATGAAAAAAGAAGCTGAATCTATGTACAAATACATAAGGGAAGTAAGTGATCCTGATTATAGAACCCCTAAGTTTTGGAGTAAAGAACCAGATTATAAAAGATATAACTTTCAAACATTAAAAGAATGGTGTGGTTTAGATTTACCTGATGAAGCACGAAAGAAACAATGGTGGTGGATTCTTAGACGTAACTTTAAACCAAGACAAGTAATTTATTTTTTAAGATTATTAAAGCGATACAAACAATCTAAATTAGATGAAGCACCTAATGTAATTATTGATACCATACATTCTGTAAAAGGTGATGAAGCTAATCACGTATTACTATATTCAAAAGCAAATTGGCCTTCTAGCTTTAGACATAAAGATAAGGAAGAAAAATCAAATGAAAAGAAAGTTTGGTATACAGGAGTAACTAGAGCAAGAGACTCTTTACATTTATTAAGTACAGACTATAAGTATCATTATCCAATAGGAGAAGATTATTTAGTTTATGTACAAGGAGAGAAATGAATCATTTAGATCTATTTAGTGGTATTGGTGGATTTAGTTTAGCATTAGAAAAAGTAGGATTTAAAACTGTAGCTTTTTGCGAAAAAGAACCTTATTGTAAATTGTTGCTGCAAAAACATTGGAAAGGAGTTAAGATATACGATGACATTAAAACAATCAAAGGAGAAGACATTGAAGAACCCATCGACATTCTCACAGGTGGTTTCCCCTGCCAGCCGTACAGCGTTGCAGGAAAACAAAAGGGAACAAGTGATGACCGCTATCTCTGGCCAGATATGCTTAGAGTTATTAAAGAAGTCAAACCCACCTTCATTATTGCAGAAAATGTCCGAGGTATTATTAACATCCAAGACGGCATGGTTTTCGAAACAGTGTGCTCTGACTTGGAAAGTGAAGGCTTCGAAATCCAACCGTTTATTATTCCAGCTGCAGGCGTCAACGCTCCACACAAAAGAGAGCGAGTCTGGATTGTGGGCTACTCCGAACACAATGGATCACTTGCCTCCAAGATCAAAGGAAGGAACAATAAAATTGATGCAGGGACAAAGGAAGGGACGAACACGACCCTCGAACCTGAGAGAACAAGTAGACGAACAGACAATGAGATTATGGAGAACACCAGACGCACATTGCGACAGGGGACCGAGTTCAGCAAAGAGAATGAAAATGAAATTGCAAAAGAAAATGCCTATAAGTTTAAACGATCAAGTGGCTCACGAACAGATGATGTGGCCAACTCCAACACGAGGGATGTACAAACAGGACGTCAACGACAACGGGAGATACGCGAGAACAATACAGAAGAGAGGCAATCAAATAATGTTACCAGCAGCAGTAAAGTTATGGCCAACACCAAGAGCGAACAAAGTGATACCAAACATAACGGAGAAAAATCGAGAGAAGTTAGCGAACAGGAACAAAGCGAATCTGGAGGAAGTCGTAGCTGGACATTGCGGGAAGCAAGTTGGCTCTCTGAACCCAATGTGGGTAGAGTGGTTAATGGGGTACCCGGCAGGACACACAGACTTAAAGGATTGGGAAATGCTATCGTCCCGAAAATCGCGGAAGAAATAGGAAGAGCAATATGGAAAGTATTAAATTGATTAATTTAAATAACAATGTTAGGAATCAGAATGACAGATAAAAAAATGTTTGAAGAAGCATTTCCACAAAGTAAACAAATAGGTGGAGATCATTATAAATCGTTTCACATTCAACCGTACGAATTTATATCTAAAAATAATCTTAGCTTCTTTCAGGGGAATGTTGTGAAGTACGTTTGTAGGTATTTAAATAAAAACGGTATTGAAGACTTACAAAAAATAATTCATTACTGTCAATTAGAAATCAAAAAATTAAAAGATTTAAAAAAATGAGTGCAATCGGTATCAATTGGAATTTAAAATACCGAGAACAAATTAAAACTTTAAAAGATAAAGTAGATAAGTTATATAGAGAGAATCAACGAATGAAGAAAAGATTAGAAAAGCACGAAGGATCACGAAAAATGGTACTATATTTTAACAAACAATCAGCATGACAAGCGCACTTCAATTTACATTTAATTTTAAAAAACATATTTGGTCTTGTCCCTCAGAATATAAAGATCTAAGTGCTTATGATGAAATAGCAATTGACTTAGAAACTAGAGACGAAGGAATTAACAATAAACTTGGTGCAGGTTGGGCTACAGGTAATGGTTATGTTATTGGTTTTGCTGTGGCTGTAGAAGGTTGGCAAGGTTATTATCCTTTTAAACACCAGGGTGGAGGTAATATGATACCTGATCAAGTGTTAAAGTATATGAAAGATGTATGTGCCTTACCTTCAAGAAAAATATTTCATAATGCTCAGTATGATGTTGGTTGGTTACAGCATATGGGTATCAAAGTTAATGGTGAAATAGTTGATACGATGATTGCAGCTGGTGTGATTAATGAAAACAGATGGTCTTATAGTTTAAATGCATTAGCTAAAGATTACTTAGGAGAATTAAAATCAGAAAACGATTTAAATGAAGCTGCTAAAGATCACGGAATAGATCCTAAAGCAGAGATGTGGCGTTTACCTGCAGAGCATGTTGGTTTTTACGCGGAACAAGATGCACGGCTCACGTACCTTTTATGGCAAAGATTCAAGCCTGAATTACAGAATCAAAGTTTAACTACAGTATGGGAACTAGAAAATAAGTTGTTACCAATTCTAATACAAATGAGAATGAAAGGTGTTAGAGTAGATGTAGAAAAAGCTAATCAATTAAAATTGGAATTCCAAAATCAAGAAAAAGAATATCTACAAAAAATAAAACAACTAGTAGGAAAAGACATAGACATATGGGCAGCACGACAAATCGGAGAAGCCTACGATAGACTCGGTCTAGACTATCCACGTACCGAAAAAACTCAAGAACCATCTTTTACAGCTAATTGGTTGGCAAATTCTAAACACGACATATCTAAATTTATAGCACAAGCTAGAGAGATCAACAAGTTTCACGGTACATTTTTAGATTCAATACTAAGATATGAACATAACGGGAGGATACATGGTGAAATCAATCAACTACGTTCTGATAGTGGTGGGACTGTCTCTGGTCGTTTGTCTATGGCTAATCCTAATTTACAGCAGCTTCCTGCTCGTAACAAAGACTTCGGCCCTAAAATCCGAGGACTCTTTTTACCTGAGCAAGGATGTAGGTGGGGGTCATTTGACTACAGTCAGCAAGAACCACGAATGGTAGTTCATTACGCAGCTTCTATTGGTGAAGGATACGAAGGATCTAATGAGCTGGTAGAAGCGTATGCGAATTCAGAAACAGACTTCCATCAAACAGTAGCAGATCTAGCAGGTATAGAGAGAAAGCAAGCAAAAACAATTGGGTTGGGATTAATGTACGGGATGGGAAAGAATAAATTAGCAAACAGCCTTGGCCTATCAACAGAAGAAGCATCAGCTTTAATTGCAAAATATAATAGAAAAGTTCCATTTGTTAAATTATTATCAGATAGATGTATGCAAAAAGCAAGTGATGAAGGAGTCATAAGAACAAAAAAAGGTAGAAAATGTAGGTTTGATATGTGGGAACCTAAAGACTTTGGTATTCACAGCCCAGAAACCTTTGAAAATGCTTGTTCTAAATATGGTAGAAATAACATTAAAAGAGCATTTACATATAAAGCATTAAATAGATTAATACAAGGATCCGCAGCAGATCAAACAAAACAAGCTATTGTAAGTTGTTATGAAGCAGGACATTTACCAAAATTACAGATACATGATGAATTATGTTTTGACATCAAGAATGACGATGAAGTAAAATTAATAAAAGAAACAATGGAAACTTGTATGGATTTTAAAGTACCAAGTAAAGTAGATGTATCAATAGGAGATGACTTTGGACAAGCTTCATAAAAATATTGTAGAAGGCACTGGGACAGTAATTTGGCCTTTATATATGTTATTTAAAAATAAACTTAAAATAGTTAAGTTTGATGATGTTGTATTAAGACACGGCACACACGCAGAGTTTAAACAAACAGTAAGAGATGATGTAAATAGAAATGGTTTATTATGTCCTATGGTTTTAGATAAAGATAATGTTTTAAGAAACGGTAACCATAGATTTAAAGTTTTAAGAAAACACGGAGATGCTAGTCTTTTTTATGTAGCTAAAGATGATGCTGAAGTTAATTTTTTTTCAAGAATGAATGTTAAAGTTTGGGAAATGCATCCAAATGTAAATGATTTAAGTTTTTGTTTTGAAGGTAAAATGAAAAAGTATACTGAAAAATGTCTTCACCTATTTACAGATGTAAAAAATGTAACTCCATAGCACACGTAGTTGAAAATAATGTAGATTATTATTGCGCACCCTGTGTAATAAAACGTGACAGAATACCTGTAACGCTTTCGCGAAATATAAGAAAAGAAAAAAAAATAAAACTAGTTAACTAACCAGCTTTATCATACAAATTAAGCTTAGCATCTTCAACGCTTTGCTCATTGATCTTAGTTTTAAGATCCTTAATTTTAATATCAATCCACTTCATATCAGTTGTTACTCTACCTTGTTCCAACGCCTGTTGTGCCCACTTGGACTCCAACTGAAGTTTCTCCGATATTAACTTTTGCAGTGCCATTATCTAGCTCCTCATAAGTTACGAAGATACGTCTAGGTGTATATAGAATTTCATTTGACACCGAAAACTTACCTTCGTTTAGGTTTTTAACGAAGCCTTCTTGTGCCTCTTCATCATTAGCTGCGTTTACGGTACTACGAATTAATAACCCTGCAGCTCTTGCCGAGAACAAATATTGCTTCATAAGATAATCTTATCAACTTATAAGTGCAAAATCAAGTATTTTTAGAATTGTTGTCAACAACACAATCCAGATTTAGTTCTATAATTTGTATACCTTTTGAGGTCATATTATCCGCTATTTCCTTAGTTTTTTTGACACGTGTGTCTTCACAAGCTTCTTTTGTGTAATAAATTATTGGATCTTCAGCAAAACTAAAACAATTAGGTGCACCTGTGAAAGGATTAAAAACACATAAAACACCAATTAATATAAATTCAGCCATATAGCATCATAACACAAAATTTATGCTTGACACTCATATACCTGTTCTTATATTGATGGGACAAGGAGAAAAACAATGAACTTAAAAAGTAAATCAAAACTATTCAGAACCATAATAGAAAAAATGGACATTGCTTTATCTGAGGGTGAAAACTTTGATCGCATCGCAGATAAATTAAAAAATGTTCACGTTAAAATGGGTGAAGAATATCATAGACCATTGCATACAGACTTGTGTAGTAAGTTAGCAATGGACGAATTGGAGAGCAGATGACCTGGTTACAAATGTTAGGAATCATTTTATTTTTAATGATTGTATTTCCAAAGTTATTTTTATTTACAATAGGAATGATATGGCTATTTTAAAATTTAGTGAACTATCTTGGCAAGATAAACAAATTGCTGCAATCAATCGATTAAGTAAAGCTAAAGGTTGGTCGTTCGGTGATAACAATCCTTACTTTGAAAGAGTTTGGAATGTGATACATAACAAAAATATAAAAACAAAAAAACAAATGAAAGAGGAGTGTAAAAAAAATGGATATAGATAAATTTAAATCAGTAGCAGTTAGAAAACCAGACTATGAATTGTTGAAAGGACTTTGTAATGAAAAATTTAGGTCACCTGCTTCAATGATATCAAAACTAGTCAATGAATATGTTGAGTACCAGGCAAAGAAAAAAAATTTATCAACCGACAAATATATAAAGGAGGTCTTGAATGTACAATCCAATGGTAGAGGAGATAAAAAAGTTAGACGCAAAAGTAAAAGATCTAACTAAAAAAGTAGAGGTTTATAAAGAACAAATAAAAATATTAAAAACTAAATTAGAGGAGAAAGAAAATGACGGAGATAATAAAACAAATAGTTGAAAGTTTAAAGTTGCTGAGACAATCTCAGATGGTGAGCCAACAATCTGTTGAAATTGTTAATAAGAGAATTGATGATTTAGAAAATAAAATAAACAATTTACAAAAAAGGATACCTAATTAATGGATCATAGGGATGCAGAGGCTTTAGCTGCGGAGATTGCTTACATGCAAGATGACCCTAGCTTTAGACCTAAACGAAATAATAATATGAAAGTTAAAGAAAAAATTGTCTTAGATGATTACATTAGGTACTACATACACGATAAAAAGAATGGTCACGATATTGTCATTTGTTATGGTGATGAAAAAGAATCTAATTGTAATACTTTAACTATTCACTGTACTTGGAAAAAAAATAAAAATCCAAGAACAAAACCCTTTACTAATAAAATAAAATAGGTATAAACATACAATGGCACAAAAATACGGTGATCCTTATAAGATTTGCAATAACTGTAAAGGTAATGGCTACGTTCGAATCGTACCTTACTCTGAAACTCAAACTTGCAAACAGTGTAAGGGAGCAGGTCACTTTGAACAAGCAAAAAGAAAATTAAAACCAAAAATAGAAGACACAATAAACACGGATGACGTACTATCGTTAATCAAATTGTTAGAGGATTTCATTCGTGGCAAAAGAACCATCCATTAATCCTTTACTAGTATCACTTAAGATACTAGCTAATAAACTTACTCATAAAGAATACAAAGAGGTAACTGGAACTATGTTTCGGTTATATATGAATGATAAGTTAGGCTATCGAGATGTATTTGATCCTCAAGTAATGGCTGATATTCAGGCTATGTGGCAGTTTGGCAAAGAAAAAAAAGTAAATAAACAAGCCAAAGTGTTAAAATTAAAAGTCGTACAGGGTGGAAAAGATGCAGATAAGTAACTATAGTAATGATATGGATATACTTGGACCTTTCATAAAAGACGAGAAGCATAGTGGTGAGGATATACACAAAGTCATAAATAATGTACATCTAGACTATGAAGCAGCAAGACTTAAAAGAAAGGACATTGAATTAACTATTTATTACCGTGACTTACTCAGTTTCCTTATTAAAAATTATGGGCACTAGCTTTGCGACTCAACTGTTAAAAAGTGACGTTGAGCCAGAAGAAAAGCTTTGGCGAGGTGTTTTAGTTAATGCTTTTGAAGATGCTGCAACCAATTCTCAAGAACGTAAACCATCCATCTATAAATGTGATGCACACGAGTGGATTATGTCAAATACAACTGATTTTTATACTGTTTGTTATTATGCTGGTTTTGAACCTGATGTCGTAAAGGAAAGATATAAAATAGCGATAATGAAAAAATTAATACAGTTCAGTCCAAGAAATTTTGCGTGGAAAAAATATGCTAATCAATTTAATAAGTATCGAGCTTGTAAGCAACCTGAATCAAAATCTTATCATAGAAAACATTTAGAACATTTAAAAAAAGCTGTGATTAATGCAACAACAGCTTTTATTTCAACTTTAGTAACTGTCATTTAAATAAAAAAGGCAGTGAAAGTCTCCCCGCACTGCCTCTTTTCCAACTAACTTAGAAAGGATGATTATGAAACATAATCAAGATGCCTTAGTTAGTTTATTTTGATTGCATAGTCAAGTCATTTGTTCCTCCTAAGTTTAAAAAGGGATAACTATGAAAAACCATAGGTCACAGTAGCGTGATGCGTCAGTAATGTCAAATTAAAAATAGGTGTTGCATAAAAGACACACGGATCACGGCTCACGGGCCATGGCTCCTAGAACTGTAATCAAAAAAGCTAGGTTTTACGTGGTTTCTCCTAGAATTTTGTATATACCCGCTCCTTAGAAAAAAAAATTAAAATATTTTTTTTGGAAAATCAGCAAAAAAGCTAGGAGTCCTAGGAGTAAATGCTCTAAACTATTGATTTATAAGGATAAAGTTACTCCTAGATTTACTCCTAGATTTGTTTTTACTCCTAGAATTTCTAGGAGTAAACCTATTTCCTTACGAGAGGGGGGTAGAATTTTTTTATAAATATTTATTTTCCTAAGAGATGGGTATATAGTGTTCATCTGAGCTGACACCCCAGCAAAGAAAGTTTGTTGATATCTATGTTTCTAATTATGGCGAAATTTCGAAAGTCGAAGCTGCTAAACAAGCAGGCTACACTTCATCCAATAAATACGGTCCAACAGATCAAGCAAGTAGATTATTAAATCCTGATAGATACCCGCACGTTGTTAGATATTTTGAAAAACGTATGGCTCAGGAACTAGAACGTGAAGAGAAGGATAAACTTTTGTCTTACAAACATTACGCAAGAATGAGAGACAACTCTGAAAAGAGAGGTCAGATGACTGCAGCAATAACTGCACAATATCGTAGAGATCAAATGGCAGGACATTTTGTAGATAAAAAAGAAATCAATCACATTGGTTTAGATGGTATGAGCAGAGAACAATTGGAGAAGCGACTTGAGGAACTTGAAAGTAAAATCGGAGAGGCGAAAAACATCATTGACGTTACGCCAATTACGATTACTGAAAACAAATAACTGGAATAGTTTTATCCAAGTGTTTAACGAAGTGCATAATAGCACAATGACAACTATGGTGGGATCTGTAAATGTTAAAACGAAAGATAACAGTAAATAAAAAAGCTAAAGATTGGAAAGCACGATATCCAATGGTTGAGGTAAAGTGGTTGGATATTTGTTCTGATTCGAGCTGGCAAAGTTTGAAACAACTTCAGGAAGCTAAGTTACCAACTTGTGTAACTAAAGGTCATTTGTTAAGTCAAGCAAAAGGTATAACTAGAATTTTTGGAGATTATTCGGAGAAAGAAGATGGAACTATTGAAGAAATTGGTAATACTACTATTATTCCTAATGCCGTCATCATTGGCATCTCAAAAATATGACATTGGAATTATTTATATTTTGCCTTCTGGCAGCTATACTTACATTTCTCGTTTGGTAGATGTTTCTTGTGAAACTTGGTGGAAAAAGAACTTAATTATTGTCGAAAGACCTAATCCTAAACCAATGCAAAACCATTACATTCATCTAATTGAAAACAAACCTGTAATAGGTTACATTTGCAATTCTTGACCGATTAAACTATGGCTCAAAACAAAGAATCTAAACTGTGGAACGAACTAAAAAATTTAAATAAAAATTGGCATTTTACTCGCGTAGAATCTAGCACAATTAATGGAATACCTGATGTTCACTGTGTGATTAATAAACAAATATTTTGGTTAGAACTTAAGGCGAATACACACAAGAATTTAGGTATGTCAAAGTGGCAAATCAATTGGCATATCAAGTATCAGAAAGCAGGTGGTAAAGTATTTATCTTGAATAGACCCCTCTTGCAGAGCGACTATGAAATTTGGAGCGTGTGCCCTGAAGCCCGAGTCCCGA
>WOR8_10005243_pt1 | contig 12539 bp, 12 predicted proteins | sample DeeMarSeWOR38_10_FD_19890 | JGI IMG/M metagenome (IMG submission 19890) | reverse complement strand
AATCTTCGAGGTACCAGCGCATGTCCACGCGATCTTCTTTTGTGAATTGATACTGGAATTTCACGTCCGCAGTCTGGCGCGAACCGTCATCGTCTTTGAAGGCGATTTCGATGTGGAACTGATCTTCCCCTTCTATCTTTTGTGTCAGGCGCAGCAATGGCATGACGACCTCCCCTTACATGGTTGGTGGTGTCAGTTAAGGGTATTCTACAATAAAAACATGCCTGTTGTACATCGCCCCCGGGAACTAAAATGGCTATTTTCTCGTCCTTGTAGCGAACGAAAGGAAGATTATGAAACTCATCAACACACTTACAGCAATTACATGGGTTGTTATTATGCTGGTTGCTTGTGGCGGAACTAGCAGCGACCCATTGAACGGCACGACCTGGGAGTTGTATTCTATTGGTGAGTTTTCCCCAGTTGACGGCAGCATGACCACGATTCGCTTTGACAACGGTCAGGTCAGTGGGCTGGGAGGCTGTAACCAGTACGGCGCTGAATATCAACTCAGCGACGATAAGATCATAATCGATAAACTCTACATGACTGAGATGGCCTGCGTGAGTCCTGAAGGAGTGATGGATCAGGAGAGTGCTTATTTACAGTTCCTGGGAGAGGCTCGAAGCTTTGAGATCGTTGAAGGTCAGTTGCAGATTTCTCGGTCAGATGGCGAAATGCTGATCTTCGTCCCCGCTCGATAAGGGGTGGGTTCTACTCTTTCCCCGGCAATGTGAAGTAAAAATACGTTCCCTTGCCAAGTCCCTCTGATTCTACCCAGATGCGTCCGCCATGCACTTCCACAATGCGCTTCACCAATGCCAGTCCCACGCCGGTCCCTTCGCTGTGGGCATCCAGTTTGTGGAACAATTCGAAAATACGTTCCTGATACTGTGACTCGATTCCGATGCCGTTGTCGCGCACATAAAAAACGGGGTGGCCGTCTTCGTCGGTTTCGCGCTGGCCGATGTGGATGTGCGGCTCAGGCTGCTCGCCCATGAACTTGCAAGCGTTGTCCACTAGGTTTTGCACCACCTCCATCAGACGCGGACGGTCTCCGAAAACGGCTGGCAGGTTTGGGTCCAGGTTGACGCGCACTCCGCGCGCTTCGATGTTACCGCGCACCAGTTCAATGGCCTCCTGCGCAATGTCCGCGAATGGAACCAGTTCCGGGGGATTCATCATACGCCCAATGCGGGAAAGTTCCAGCAACTCGCTGAGTAGTTTTTGCATCTTATCGGTAGCGTCCACGATGCGCATCATGTCCGCATTCATGCGTTCGGTATCGCCTTTCGAGATATCCTCTTCCAGATACCCCAAAAACCCGCGGATGGTGATCAACGGTGCTTTCAAGTCATGTGACACCGTATAAGTAAAGCGTTCCAGTTCGTCGTTTTTGACCTTCAATTCGTTGATGAGTTCTTCGCGTTCCCGCTCGATTTGCTCCCGCTCTTTCAATTCCTCTTGAAGCGTCTCATATAGTCTGGCGTTGTCAATGGCTGTCGCAACCTGGTTTGCCAGCGCAGTCAGGATCATTTCATCGTCCTGAGTGTAGCTCTGCTTTGACCGTTTTTCCCCCATGCCCAAAATACCCACCAGCCTGTCCCTGGTCTTCAAGGGAATCAGCAGCTCGACACCGGCTTTTCGCAGTTCATCGAATTGTTCTCTGGAAAGGGTACCTTCTACCAGCATATCGTTCACAGTGTCCACCGTGATGGCAACTTCATGAGTGGATAAGTACGAGATGACGGGATGCTCCTCACTCAGACGCAGACTGGTTTCCGCACCTATCCCTTCCCGGACAACTGGTTTGAACCTGCCGTCTTGTTCTAGTAGGAAAGCTGCCCACCGGACCTGCATTGTCCCGAGGATGTCATCCAGGATGGTATGGGTGAGTTGCCTGAAATCAAGAATGTTGGCTGCTTTCTGGCTCAAACGCCGGAGCATGAGACGGCTGTCATAGGTTTCTTTGAAGAATATCTGATCGATCCATCGTTGGGCTCGGTCGCGCAGGGGATTCACAACAGCAACCACAATAATGGCTACAGCGAAGGGAACCAACAGCGAATTTGACTCCTGCCTGACATTAACTAAACGGGTGACCAGAAAGACCGCCAGAAAATAGATGCTTCCCATCGCCAAAGCGGGGATGGAAACAACCAGCCCCCTGCGAACAACGATATGGATGTCCAGCAACTGGTGCCGTAGGATTGCATAAGCGATCAAGAATGCAGCGATGATATTTGCGGTCACATCTACGGGATACGGGCGCAAGGATGGAGAAGCATTCGCGAACATCCCTACCCATACGATCAGGACGGACAACAACAGATATTGAATTCGGATGCGTTGTTTGGAAGAGCGACTGATGCGATATCCCCTGACGAGTTCGAAGATAGTGTCTCCCCACAGTGCAAGCATCGGTGAAAGAAAGATGGCCTGCATTATGGTAACTTCCGGCACGAACAAGCCTGTGACTTCATCCTGGTAAATATGTGTAAAGAAGAAATCTGGTCTTAAAACAGTAAATATTGTGAGCGCAAATAGCCAGGTTATAATCCCAGCTTGTATGATTCGCTTGGGATGTTTTATATCCAGGAAAGCCCTTGTGAAGAAGAAATAAACGATTGTCTGTGAGGCTGTCAGGGGGGCGGTCATGGAATACCAAAATAGTGCATCTTGCGAATCCCTGGCCAGGGATATCATCAAATAATTCATCTGCACCAGCAGCATGCAGGCGATGTAAACAAAAAATAATTGTCCCGGTTTGTTGTCTTTCAGTCCATGGCCGAGTATCAGAGCCATCACGCCCCCGTAAGAAACAAACGCGACCAGTGAAACGATTACGTGCAGAGTCATGTTGTATACTACCTTACCGGTTTATGAAAAAGCGCTTGCCAGCGCCAATTCTCCCATCCAGCTTTAATTTCTCCAAAGATAAAGACGTTTTGTGCGACTTGAAATTATTGTACGATAAAATAAGCAGTGAACAATAACTCTTGTGCTGGGAAAACACTCAACTGTAAACACTCTGTAAACAACCTTTAGAAATCGGAGTAATTAGTCATATTTCATCCATGACCTCCATCACTTGCATTGTACGGGTTTGCACAATAAAATCTCTATAACAGATAAAATTTACCTATATTATTGCAAGAGAGGTTCCCATGCAAATTACCCGTCAAGCTGACTATGCCGTTCGCGCAGTGCTCCACCTAGCCCGCATAAATGGAAACCAACGTGCTGCCACCAGCCAGGTGGCAAAAGAACAGCATATTCCACCTTCCTTCTTAGCGAAGATCATCTCCCAGCTTTCGATTGCTGGTTTATTACACACTTCTCGCGGTGCGCGTGGTGGCGTGACGTTGGCTCGTGATCCCAAAGATGTCTCACTGCTTGAAGTCATTGAGGCGATAGACGGCCCAATCATGCTCAATGAATGCGTTGGCGAAAATAGCATCTGCACCTTCGACGAGGATTGTCCACTGCGGCCTGTGTGGTGTGAAGCACAGGAAGAATTGGTCAACCGCTTGAAGAGTACAAATTTCCAACAATTGCTGGAACAAAGTAAAGCAGCTGCCTAAATATTGACACCGTGATATTCATTTCCTCCCGGTTATATACACCGGGAGGAAATTGTTTTGATTACTGTATACTGCGAAATCATTGGTGTCTAACCAACGGTTTATCTGGGTAAAACTAGTGTGAACTGAAGTTCAGACATTAGATCGGACATTGCAAACGAGATGGGAAAAAGAGGACAAAGCGCTGGAAGAAATTAGCAAGAAATCTTGTCTTGGTATGGTGAGTTTGAGTTTCAGGAGCACGAATAAGCCAGAATAGACCTTGTGTTTGCGAGTACCTTCAGGAAAAAGAATCGAACGGAGCGTTTCTCCCAACCAGAGACTGATGGCATACGCAATCAGCAGTAAGGCCACCATCTTTTCCATGTGATCCCTGCGTTTGTTCATTAGTTTTTCTAGACCAAGCAGGTTTTTCATATCGCGGAAACACTCTTCAATTTTCATGCGCTGCAAATAGATAGCTAATCCTTGCTCAGCGTCCAGGTTGGTCATCACCCACAGTGGTTTGCTGAAACCTTCTCTCCAAATACCGATCACATTCACAAACACCTTGCCCATATAGAAGACTTTGTTGAGGATGCGAGTTTCGCCCTTGCAGATACTCAAGGTTACCAGATTGCCTTCCTGGTCAGTGAACTTGGGCCCTTCTTTGAGACAAATGACGAAGTTGATCTCTTCGTAGACCAGAACTTCCATCAACTCCAGGTAGCTGAACTCCCGATCTAATACCAAAGGCTTATCCCCCAGTAGTTCCTTGACCTGAGCAAAAGCTTCGAAGTGATGTCGATTGCGCGAGGTAGATTCATCGTTGATCGTCTTAGATGAGTAATCCACAAAATGGCAGGGAATGGCACGTCCATGAAATGGAGTGGCCAGGGTCAATAGCCAGTATCCGCTGGTCTTCCCATCGCTCAAGGTGCCTACATATTTACTCTTTTTCGCCTGTGGACGGGGCATCTCCGTTGGATCCCCAATTACAAATGCAGCTTCTTCCTGGAATAGCCTCAGCAATGCCTGTTGCGGCGAGTGGCTTGCTAGAAATCGTTGAATACGTTTGTAGTTCGCTTCTTCCTTTCCAGACATCTCCCGTGCTATGTCACTCAAACGTGGTGAACGCGCTTTCAAGATACCTTCAATGATCTCCTTTGCCTGGCAAGCCGTATCTTGATCATCAAACAATTTCTGTACAAATTTCAAAAGATGGGTAAACTTGTTCATGGAAATCTCCTTTTCTAGTTTGGGACACCAAGCCCGCATTTCTAGTTTAGGAGATTTCCTCTTTTTTGTCCGAAATAATGTCCGAAGTTCAAGTGTGAAGGCTAGTTTATTTATGCAAGAAGCAGTAGAATATGGGGAAGAAAAATGTTTCGAAAACGCTCTACCGTTTATATTATAAGCTTAGCCATGTTACTTTTGATTGTAGCGTGCGTAACGGCTCCTGCAGTTCCAACACAGGGGGCAGTTTCAACGACTGACCCGAACCAGTTTTCCACCATGGTAGCCGAGGCGGCTGGAGCTTTCTTGACCCAAACTGCTGAGGCAGCTCTCCTCTTGTCATTGCCAACCCCAACCGGGCCTCTACCGGTAGAAACTCCTGCTTTGGCCATGGTGGAAACCCCTGTTATTTCACAGGTGGGGACATCCCTGTCAAAGTTGGCGGATGGTTCCACGGAATTTGTGGATTATGTTGCCGGTATTAGAATAACGATACCCGGAGGTTGGGTGGCTGTGCGTTTGAACGAGCCGGAATATACTCAGGTATGGGAGCTCACTGTAGATAATCCTGTTTTGAAGACTGGGTTGGAAGGCCTTCAAGCCCTTGACCAAACTCGATACCGGTTGCATGCCTTCAACACGCAACCGGATTATGTCTATTTGGGTGAAGGGTCGCAGATAAACGTTGCCTTTATTCGAGATGACGCGCGTACATTGGAGCAGATCGCGGAGGATGAAACGCAGCCCCAGGCTTATATGGAGTATGCGTTGATCTCGTCAGAATTTCAGGTAAGGCCGGATACTCTTGAGCTTTTCGTTATCGAAGAAAAATGGCAAAAAGTTTCATCCACAGATGCCCTTATGATGATCTATTCCAAAGGCTTTTTCTTCAAAGTTCCAGCTGGAACAGTAGTAGTTGATTTATTTGTGCCTTTTGATATCAGTCATGAAGTGGTGCCAGCATTTGATCAGATGGTCGAACAACTGGTCCTTTTCGTTCCCTAAGTGCGAGAACGTTTTTTGAAATTTAGGTCTCCCGGCGTATAATAATCGGGAGACATTTTTTTACATATGAAACTTGCAGGTGACTGAAACCCAACTTGAAGGAGCTTTTTTTATGTCTACACCACGCGAAGTCCGCGCGCCACGCGGCACACAACTGACTTGCAAGAACTGGCTGATCGAAGCACCGTATCGTATGATCCAACACAATCTTGACCCGGAAGTGGCCGAGAAACCCGAAGCACTGGTTGTGTATGGAGGAAGGGGGCAGGCCGCTCGCTCGTGGGAGGCGTTTGATGCCATCTTGGAGAGTCTAAAAAAATTGGAAGAAGATGAAACCCTGCTCGTCCAGTCTGGTAAACCGGTTGTGGTTTTCAAATCCCATAAGGACGCACCCAGGGTGTTAATTGCCAATTCGAACCTGGTCCCTGCCTGGGCTACCTGGGAACATTTCGACGAACTGGCGGCCAAGGGGCTGATGATGTATGGTCAGATGACGGCCGGTTCGTGGATTTACATCGGCACGCAAGGCATTTTGCAGGGCACCTACGAGACCTTCGGCGCGTTGGCCAAGCTCAAGGGTTGGAATTCGCTCAAGGGCAAATTCTGTCTCACCGCGGGGTTGGGTGGTATGGGCGGTGCGCAGCCGCTGGCAATCACTATGAACGAAGGTGTGGGTCTGATCGTGGAAGTGGATCCCGAGCGGGCCCAACGTCGCCTTGAGATCGGCTATGTTGATACGGTGGTGGATACCCTCGAAGAAGCTATGACGATAGTGGAAGAAGCGGTGGAGGGGCAGATGCCAAAATCAGTTGGATTGATCGGTAACGCAGCGGATATTTATGCAGAGCTGGTTGTGCGTGGGGTGACGCCAGATGTGGTGACTGACCAGACATCCGCGCACGAGGCTTTGATGTACGTTCCTTCCGGACTTTCAGTTGCTGCCGCGGACGAATTGCGTGGTTCCGACCCCAAACGGTACAAAGAGATGGCGATGGCTTCAATGGCAAAACATGTGCAGGCTATGCTCGATTTCCAGCGTGCGGGTGCAGAGGTTTTCGACTATGGCAACAACATCCGCCAGCAGGCTTACAACTACGGTGTGACGGATGCGTTCGAGTTCCCCGGCTTTGTACCTGCCTACATACGTCCATTGTTCTGTGAGGGCAAAGGCCCGTTTCGCTGGGTGGCGCTTTCTGGTGAGGAAGAAGACATCTACCGCACCGACGAAGCCATCATGGAACTCTTCCCAGATGATGACCATCTACACCGCTGGCTGAAGATGGCGAAAGAGAAGGTCCCCTTCCAGGGACTCCCTTCTCGCATTTGCTGGCTGGGATATGGCGAGCGCGCCAAGGCGGGATTGAAGTTCAACGAAATGGTAGCGAAAGGCATTGTCAAAGCGCCCATTGTGATCGGCCGTGACCATCTCGATTCTGGCTCGGTTGCCAGCCCCAATCGCGAGACCGAGGGCATGAAAGACGGCAGCGACGCTGTCTCTGACTGGGCCATCCTGAACGCGCTTATCAACGCTGTCGGCGGCGCGACCTGGGTGTCGTTCCATCATGGCGGCGGTGTGGGGATGGGTTACAGCCAGCATGCGGGGCAGGTGATCGTAGCGGATGGGACACCCGAAGCGGCCCGGAGACTGGAACGAGTCCTGACAACGGACCCAGGCATGGGCGTCGTCCGACACGCGGATGCCGGGTATGAGATCGCTATCCAAGCGGCCAAACGTCATGGTATAAAAATGCCGATGCTGAAATAATAAGAGGAAGAATGCCTAAACGTATAATTTCTGTAATGGTATTGGTCTTGGCAGCTCTGGCCTGTAGCTGGTCGGATATTGTGCCTCCAGCCGCTCCTGTGATCGAGCCTTCACCACTGCCGACATTTGCCATTTCGACACTGACACTCGTACCCACAGAGACGCCATTGCCAACACCTACATCTACGCCAGATGCCCCGGTTGCCTGGCCGAAGGATCTGGGCGTTAACTGCCGCTATGGGCCGGGAGAAGAATGGGAAGCAGTCAGTTCTCTCTTATCCGAAACAATGACAGAGATCAAAGGACGGACGATCAACACGAAATGGTGGTATGTCAGCGACCCGATAAATCAGGGAGAGTTTTGCTGGGTTGCCTATGATGTGGTGGACACTGCCGGAAATTTGAACATCGTCCCAATTGTTGAGCCACCTTTGGCATCTGCTACATCTGTCAAAGTGGATGCGCTGGTTACATTTACAGCCTGTGGGAGTTCCAATCAGGTCACGTTCAATGGCGCAATCACAGCCAATGGCCCGATAACGGTCACTTATCACTGGGAAGTGACTGGCGATGTGCAAGATTTAACACCGGACGACACCATACAGTTTGCCGAAGCGGGCACACAGAAGGTGACAGGCGATTTCTTCTCAGCCGATTGCGGAGATTACTCCGTCAAGTTGGTTGTGACCAGCCCTAACGAGATTTCTGCTGAGAAAATGTTCAAAATTCAAGTTCCGTAACCATCGTCGCCTGGATGAGGTATGAGACCTCATCAGGTATCTAACCTGCTGTAATCCCCCCATCCACAGGGATGGCCACGCCAGTGATGAAACTGGCATCTTCACTGGCTAAAAACTGAATCACACGGCCCACTTCATCCGCTTTGGCAATCCGTCCCAGCGGATGTTTTTCGGCCCATAATTTTCGCGCTTGCTCCACATCTCCGAATTGCTCCCAGGCGGCATGGATCATTTCTGTATCCACGCTGCCCGGGCAGACGGCATTCACGCGTATTCCTTCTTTCGCATGGTCGAGCGCCATCGAGCGCGTCAGATTGATGATGGCCCCCTTCGAAGCCGCATAAGCCGAAGCACCTGCAAACCCCACCAGCCCAACATATGACGACACGTTCACAATACAGCCCTTCGTTTCGCGCAGCGCGGGCAGGGCATATTTGCACATCAGGAAGGTTCCTTTCACATTCACGTCGAAGGTAGTATCCCACTCTTCTTCAGATGTATTCTCAACGGTGCGATTGCGAAAAATAACGCCCGCGCAATTGACCAGAACATCTAAACGGCCAAACTGGTCGAGAACCTGGGTGATAATGTGTTCGCAATCGGCTGCAACGGACACATCCCCGGCCTCGCCTCTTCCTGGGACCTTGTGGGCTGCTTCCGTTGTCCTATCCACATCCCTGCCGACGATGACAACCTGTGCCCCCTCCGCCGCAAACAGACGGGCGGTCGCAAACCCGATGCCCTGTGTGCCGCCGGTAATCAAAACCACTTTGTTTTCGAAGCGCATAACTCCTCCTAATAGGTGTGTACCCAATGGGCATGCAATCGCACCTGGTTTTATGAATAATCCCTGCGGATATTAAATCCCACTTATAGGGATTTTCCAAGGTTTCAGGTGCAACGCACTTTTGCATTTGAAGTACAATTCGCCCCATGTTTAAACGTTACTCTCCCTTACTCCTGTTTTTTGTTACGGTACTTGTAATTGCCGTGTTAGCCCTGTTCGGGCCGGAAGAGCAATCGCTTGGCTCCAACGTCAAGATCGTGTATTTGCACGGCGCCTGGGTGCTGGCCGCGGAATTGGCCTTTGCCGCGGCGGCGTTGGTTGGCTTACTCGCATTTGTCATGCGCCGCGAACGACTGCACCAATGGTCGGCAGCGCTGGGACGCACCGGCATCGTCTTCTGGGTGACATATTTGCCACTCTCGCTGTGGGCCATGCAGGCCAACTGGAACGGACTATTCCTGGCCGAGCCGCGCTTCCGCCTGGCGTTGACCTTTGCCATCGTGGGCACGCTGATGCAAATTGGCCTTTGGCTGGTCGGTATGGATTGGGTTACCTCATTGGCGAATCTGGTCTTCTTTATAGCGTTGCGTGTGGTGTTTTCGACTGCATCCAATGTGATGCACCCGCCGCCCTCACCGATTTTCAACTCCGGGCTGTGGAATATCATCATATTCTTCATCTTGTTGAATATCTTTGCCTGGCTGGCGGCATACTTCCTTACGAAGGTCTTTTTGTCTTATAGGTTCAACAAGTCTGACAAGTCGGGGGTTTAATGTGGCGACTTTCAAACGCTTTGAGGAAATGCATGCGTGGCAGTCAGCACGCGACCTTGTGAATCTGGTTTACGTCGCTACCAAACAGACAGAATTCAATCGAGATTTTGCCTTGCGTGACCAAATTCGGCGTGCAGCAATTTCTGTTATGAGCAATATTGCTGAAGGGTTTGGTACAGGAACAGACCCAGACTTTCTCCGTTTTCTTGGCTACGCCCGACGGTCAGCGTCTGAAACACAATCACAATTGTATGCAGCTCTCGATCAAAATTATATTTCTTCAGAAGCGTTTGATGAAATCTACGCAAAGGCAAACATGACTGAACGCCAGATCAATGCCTTGATTGGTTATTTAGCTCGCTCTAAAAGGAGCAATACGGTTAGAGATGATAACGCTGCTTATGTTATCAACATTCCCGATAATATTGACCTGTCAGACCTTTAGACTACATCAGACCAGTTCGACCTACCTATGCGCCTTCACTCCCAACTACTCATCGTCATGGTGCTGCGCACCATATTCAACACCATGCACCGCATGGTGTATCCTTTTTTAGGAACCTTTGCGCGTGGACTGGGTGTGGACATCACTGCCCTGTCATTCGCGTTGACAGGGCGTTCGCTGGCCGGAGCATTCGTACCCTTCATCGCTTCCGTTGCAGACCAGCGCGGACGCCGTTTCGGGATGCTGGCAGGGATCGTGCTTTTCACGGTTGGCGTTGGGCTGGTTGCCATCTGGCCTTCCCTGTGGACGTTGACAGCTGCACTCATCCTGGCGTTGCTCGGGAAGTACATGTTTGACCCGGCCATGCAGGCCTATTTTGGTGATCGTATTCCATATCAACAACGTGGGCGAGCCCTGGCGATCACCGAATTAGCCTGGTCGCTTTCATTCATTATCGGTGTGCCAGCGATGGGATTTCTGATCGCAAGCTTTGGCTGGTCTGCACCCTTCCCGTTATTGGCAGTATTGGGGTTGGGCATGTTTGCCGTAATCTGGTGGATGATTCCGGTACAGGATGATAATCATATTCCGGCAAGAAATCCCTGGGCGAACTTCGGCGTGGTTCTAAGAAATGTGCCGGTTATGGCTGGTATATCCATTCCGCTGTGGGGCAGCGCGGGCAATGAACTGGTCAATCTCATTTTTGGCGTCTGGCTGGAGGATTCGTTTGGGTTGCAGATCGCTGCGCTGGCAGGTGCTTCGGCAGTGATCGGGCTTGCTGAGCTGGGTGGGGAAGGGCTAGTTGCCACGCTAACCGACCGTATTGGCAAACCTCGTGCATTGACTTTGGGATTATCTGCCAATGCAGTAACAGCTATTTTATTGCCTTTTATCGGAAGGACGGAAGTTGGCGCGCTGGTTGGTCTGTTCCTGTTCTACATCACTTTCGAATATGTGATCGTCAGCCACGTGCCGATGATGACGGAACTCCTCCCTGGTGCGCGGGCCACGGTGATGGCCTTCAATTTGACCGGGCATTCGATCGGTCGTGCAATTGGCGCTTTTCTGGCCCCTTTCATTTATCGGCAATTCGGCTTCTTGTTCGTGGCATTGTTAGTTGTGGTGTTCAACATCTTTGGGTTACTGGCCTTGCGCCGGATGCAAAAGGATGGTAACACTCAGTGATGATCTACTGGTTAGTAGGGTTAGGACTCGTATTTCTGCTTATCAGCGGACTATGGTTGCTCATTCCGGCGCTGTATGGTCTGCCCTGGATTCCCACGCGTGAGAAGCGCATCCGCAAGGCGCTGGAGTTAGCAAAGTTAAAGCCAGGTGAAACGCTCTATGACCTGGGAGCGGGTGACGCGCGTGTGCTGGTCATGGCAGCGAAGGAATTCGGGGCAAACGCCATAGGGATCGAGATCGGCCCGATGCAGTGCCTGGTTGGGTGGCTGAGAATTTTGCTTAACGGTAGCAGAACACGGGCATGGATGCGATGCGGAGATTTCTACAAAGCAGACTTCCCCTCCGCCGACGTGATCTTCGTCTACGCCACATCATCCCAGACGTTCAAACTGCTTCCGTTATTGGAACATCAACTACGCCCCGGTGCGCGCGTGGTCAGCATCGCCGCGGACTTTTCTGGTTGGTTCCCCAAGCTCGTGGACAGGGAAAATCTCATCTTCTTATATGAGATGCCGCCGGAACATCAAACGGGGTACAATCAATAAAAAACAGAATTGAGAAAAACTTGGACACACCCAAAACTGAAATACAAAATCCTTTACCGGAATTTTCCTTCGAAGAACTCCCCGAAACACTAAAATCCGCCGCGCAGCGCGCCAACTGGACAAAGCTGATGCCTGTGCAGGCGCGCGCCATCCCCTACCTGCTTGCCAAACGGAACATGATGGTGCAGGCGCGCACCGGCTCTGGCAAGACGGGTGCTTTCCTGTTGCCCATGCTGGAGGGGCTTGACCCGAATCGGGCGGAGTGCCAGGCCTTGATCCTGGTGCCGACACGTGAATTGGCAAAACAGGTTTCGCAGGAAGCGACAACATTATGTAGCGAGGCTGGCTTGCGCAATGTGGCCGTCTACGGCGGTGTGGGCTACGGCCCGCAGATTGACGCACTCAAGAAGGGCGCGCATATCGTAGTCGGTACGCCGGGACGCGTGCTCGATCATTTACTCAAACGCAACTTCTCTCTCGACCGACTGAAAATGC
>WOR8_10009850_pt1 | contig 12540 bp, 20 predicted proteins | sample DeeMarSeWOR38_10_FD_19890 | JGI IMG/M metagenome (IMG submission 19890) | reverse complement strand
GTGCAAAGATGCGTCTTTACGATTGCGAACAATCCGCACAAAAAGACCTACTTGACAACGGAGACGATACGGGGTATGATGATGAAGAACAACCTCAATCATTTAAAAAGAAATTCGGAGGATTTAAATTTTAATGGAAAACGCAAAGCACGTTGATTTTGATAAGTACGCTGAATTTGTAGATGCCGTAACATCTGATGCATCTAAAGAATTTCTTGCTTCTCACTGCTGCTGTTGGTATTAATGCTGAAGGTGGTGAGTTTATGGAGATTGTAAAGAAAATGGTATTCCAAGGGAAACCATATAACGAAGATAATCGTGAGCACCTGATTATCGAACTTGGTGATATTATGTGGTATGTTGCTCAAGCTTGTATGGCACTAAATGTAAGTATTGATGAAGTAGTTGCTCGTAATGTTCAAAAACTTCTGAAACGATATCCAGAAGGTGCTTTTGATGTTTATTTTTCTGAAAACCGTGCTGCTGATGACCGATGACTAAACAAAAACAAGTAACAGTTGAAATTGAAATGGATTTTCGCTCTGCACTAGAAGTTCGTCAAGTTCTTCATGAGCATCAAAAAGGTCACAGTTATGAATTTGCATCAGAACGAATTAATGATATTCGTAAAGTAATTCAAGAGTTTGATGATAAAATCAATGCTGTTGTTGGCGAATATCATCCTTGTACCGTTGCTGACGAGTAGTAAATAATTAACCCCCCTTAGGGGGTTTTTTAATAAATAAAAATAAAAATGGCAAGAAGTGGCGTTAGAAACTGGCAAGATAATTGGAAAGGTTCTGACAAACAATCTGAAGTTAAATCTGTATCGTCTTATTATTCATTGAGAGATAATGGCACATATTTTGCTGCTGGAACCCTTCAAAAGGGAGTAAAAATAGTATATATTGATAGTATGACAAAGGAACATACTAAAGCGGCATTTAAGTTTTTGACTGGTGATGAAATTTATTATGCAAATATTGACAAATTTGTTAAACCTGGAAGAGTTGGTGGAATAGATTTATCTCCAGAGGGATTTGGTCTTGACAACAGAACATATTCCAGTGCTGATAATTATTATCAAGAGGTTATAAAATCAATTGGAGATAGATGGGAGAGAGGGGGGTATAGTGGAGAATTATATGATTACTTATTTGAAGTTATGGAACATGCTAGAACTGGCTCAAATAATTTTTCTGGAATAAGACTTCAGGGCTTCCCTTGGGGTTCTATTCAGAGTTATTTTGGCGAAGTTGCTGGACCAGTTGCTGCAATTAAACGCGGAATTTTGAATAGTGTTATACCGGGAGTCAGTAGTGCAAAAATATACATGCCTCCAAGTTCTGTTGCACTATATGATTATAAATTAATAGTTGGGACTCATGAATATTTAATATCTGCAAAGGCAGGAAAAGGAGTTTCAAATCAAGTTAAACCACAATTGGTGTTAACTGCAGTTGATAGTAAGTTAAGTTCTTCTTTAAAAAGAACCAAGGCATATAATTTATTGAATATACTTGCAAATGAGAGTGTAATTAGAGGTGCTTTCTTAGGAGCACAACTTTTTGATGATACTTTAAATTCTTCGGCATTGAATGATGCCCAACAAAAATACAGTGTTGCGGCAAAATCATCAACTAAGTTGGATGAAGAAAGTATTGAGTTGTGGAAACCCTTTATAAGTAAGAGGTCTATGGGAAGTCCCTCTAGTGTTACATATGGGCAATTGAGATATCAGTGTGAAAAGATAATACAAGAACAATCGAAGCAAGGAACATTGAATTCAGATTTAAAAAAAATATTTCAGGAATATTTGGAAGAAAGTAGAGTCATATATGTGAAAATGAGTTTATCAACAACTACTGGAGTGCCAACATTTACTTCATCTAAAGGTGGCGTAGAACTTGTTAGAAGTTTATACTTGAGAACATCTAACGACCAAAACAGAAGTGCAGATAGAATTGGATTTCAGGTTAGTTAATATGGATTTAAATGTTTTAAGAGATATTGTAAAAAAATTTGTCGGAAGTACATTTGAAGAATTTTTAGAATATTTTTATTCTTACTTTGACAGTAAGATTAAAACTGAAAAGTCACAAAAGGCAAAGGATAAATATATAAAGATAAGAAACAGTATGCTATCATACATAGTTGCTAACAAGCAACATATTATGGCAGAACTTAGAAATAAAAGATAACTAAATGAAAACTTTTCTCCAATTTCTATCAGAAGCAACAAGTGCTGCATCACAGCAAGCAAAGCAACTTGGACTAGAGGGTGATGGCCACGGTGGTTGGTATAAGCAGGGTGAATTTGTAGCAAAAACTGTAAATGGTAGATTGCAGTTTTTCAATAAGAGGCAGAGAATTGGTCAAAGAGACCCCAACCAAACTGCCAAAGAAAGAAATATAGCATCTTCAGAGTACAACGACCCAGAAGCGCCAGTGCCAGCGCAGCAGCAGGCAGCAGCGGCAGAACCCCCTGTAGAGCAGCAACCAGTTCAGCAGGAACCAGCACCTCAGCAAGCACCTGCTGAGCAACCCCCTGCCCCTGTAGGACCGCCTCCAGTACCCAAGACAAAGGGAACCCTCACCATAGCATTTGGTCGCTTCAATCCCCCAACAATTGGACACCAACAACTTATGGATGTTGCAGCGCAAGCAGCTGCACAAGATGAAGGTGGTGAATATCTAATTTATCCATCAAGAAGTCAGGATAAGAAAAAGAACCCACTTGACCCTGATACTAAGGTTTCATATATGAGAGGAATGTTCCCTGCTCATAGTGAAAGAATTGTAAATGATGCTAATACCAAAACTATCTTTGATGTTCTAAAGAGGGCGCATAATGATGGATATACAAATGTAAGAATTGTTGGTGGTGCTGATAGGGTTAAAGAATTTGAAAAACTCTCAAATAATTACAACGGACAACTATATCAATTTAATAATATTGAAGTATTATCTGCTGGTGAAAGAGACCCTGATGCTTCAGGTGTAGAAGGAATGTCTGCATCAAGAATGAGACTTGCTGCTTCTGAAGGAGACTTCCGCAAGTTTAGGGAAGGATTACCTACCGATTTCTCAAGAGAAAAGGCACTGGAATTATTTGATACAGTTCGTGCTTCTATGAATATTAAGGAGTCTTATATTTGGGAAATTGCACCTAAGTATGATTTCCAATCTCTCCGCGAAAATTATATTCAAGAAAATATCTTTAAGTTGGGTGAACTTGTTGAAAATATTAATACGGGTTTAATTGGTAAAATTATTCGTAGAGGAACTAACTATCTTATTTGCGTAACTGAAGACAACATTATGTTTAAATCTTGGATTAAAGATGTAAATGAGTCTTGTGGTGAATCAAAAAAGCATAAGAAAAAAAATAATTCTGCTACCCGCATTCTAAAATTCATAAATAAAGACAGGAAATAGTAGTTTTTTAATTCTAAAATGAAAAAGCATATTGCTGAAGAACTGCCTCAAAGAAAATTTAAACAGGCAGAGGCAGGAGCAGCACCTGCTGAAGATGAAAGAGGTGGTGACAAAAAAGGTTCTGGTTCCCAGGATAAGGTGAAGCAAGCAGTTTATGATATTCGTTATAGGGCAAGAAGAGAAGAACTTCCACTACAAACCGCATTTACACAATATATGTCAAACAGTTCCATGGGCGCACAAGAAAAGGCTCTTGTAAGGGCAAAACTTTTTGGAGAAAGTTATGATATTGAATCATATGTAAGCACTAGTGTAGCAAAGGCTCTATATCAGGTTTTTGTTGAAAAGAAAGAGCAGGAGATTTCTGAACAAGATGTTCTAAATTATTTTAGGGAAGAGCAAATTGTTAATAAAAAGGGTGAACGGAAGTATAAGGTAGAAGTCGTTGGTACTGACGGACGTTCATATGTTAGGTATGCAACCCGTGAAAAAATTAATGATTTAAGAAGTAATCCAAATATTAAGTCAGTTGAAATGACTGATTATGGTACTCCATATGAAGGAGAAAAATCTAAGGGTCAACAGACTGCTGCAGCAAAGGCAGGTAAAGACTGGGATGGTGATGGAAAAGTTGAAAGTGGTTCTAAGGAGCACGCTGGTGTAGTTCATAATGCAATTCAGCGCAAGAAAGGTGGTGTTCCTGATGGTCAGGATACCCGCAAAGAATCCGTTGAATTTATTGGTGAAGTAAAGGATGAAGAGGAAACAAAGAAAAAGAAAGGTGGAAAAATTGATGTAATGAAGGGAAAAAAGAACAAGTGTGATGTTCTCCCTTCTCTGGGAAAAACTGATACAGTAATGTCATCATATGTTCCTGCAGGAGCATTTGTTGCTGAATCAGAAATGAGTGCTGGTCAGCGTATGTTCCATCAAATTCTTCACGAAAAGGCAGTAAGTCAGAATCAGCAAAAACTTGCTGGAATGGCACTTGCATATCTTAGAGGTGAAAATCCAGACGCTAGTGAAGAAGTCAAGCAAATGGCAAAAATGGGGGAAAAGAAACTCCGTGATTTTGCAAAAACTAAGCACGAAGGTCTTCCTGAAAAAGTAGAAGAGGCTAAGGAAGAGGGGGGTGGATGTGATGATGATAGAAGAGATGAATATGCTAAAAAGAATGTAATTAAGAATAGAATTCGTGCTGCACTTGGAGTTAAGAATCCTATTATCTTGGCAGTTTCAAAAGAAGAAACCTCTATTGATGGTGAAATGGTTGATGAAGGTAGAGGAGAGTTCAGAAGTCTTGGAAGAAGAGATAGAGATGATGATCCAAGATATTCAGGATTAGGTTCTCCTACAGAAAGTCAGCAAAGAAAGCAGAAAAAAAGAGAAGATGAAGCAGTAAAAAGAGCAAAGGCTAGATTAAGAGCAAACTTAGCCCGTGAAGCAAGAAGTAAGGGAAGATAATTGATAAATAATTATACACTACCTTACTAGGAGGTAAATCATGGAACTTGCAGCAATTTGGGCATGGATTATGGCCAATGAAGCAGCACTAGCAACAATTCTTCTCATTTTTTCTGAATTGCTTGGTGCCGTTCCTAAGTTTAAGTGTAGACCCAACACCAGAAGACTGATACCATATAAATGCTTCAATTATAAAGAGACCTTATAAGGTCTCTTTTTTATTTTTATAAATAATTTCTAGGAAATCGTTTAAAGGGTAAAGAACATGGCTCTTTGGGGCAATAAGGATTTAGTTTATTCAGACGGAACAATTTCTGTCAATCTTACCACCAAGACTGTAGAAGGTGCTACTGGTGTAACTACCTTTACCTCAGCAGTTTCAACTGGTGATGTTATTACTGTTGGTGCTGGTGCAACATACGGATATGCCGTAGTAGTTGGTGTTACTTCAACTACCCTTTCTATTGCATCTACAGATGGTTTTGTTTCAGGTTTAACTACAGTACCTTCAGATACATCATATTTCATTTCAGAAGAACCTCTATATACCGTTGTTGATTCAACTTATAGAGCACCAGAAACTAAAACTACTGGATTCTCCACAAACCCCGTATTTACAACCGTTGTTGGTGTATCTACACTAGAAGTAGGAATTGCAAGAACAACTACTGTTGGTGGAAAGGCAGGTGCTTACGGTGTCACTCATGCAGGTTGGGTTGGTGTTACAACCTACATTGATATGCACGGCAATCTTAGAGTGAAATCAGAAACTCTTGTTGCTGGAAGTTCAATCGTTGGTGATGCAGACGACGATAGCAGATTCCCAGAAAGCTGATAATAGATGAGATTTGATGAATTGAACAAAAACAACTATTTGTTGTTTGCAATAAAATTCTATAATAATCCTCAAGCACTCACAAGAGAGGACTTTGAGGATGATTTGAAACGCATCAAATATATCAAAAGATTATTAAAAAGATATAAAAATACTGGTGTAATTAAAGTTCATTTAGTATTAAATCATTTGATAGTTCTTTTTAATGTTTTTGATGAAGCCGCAGTTCCATTACTTTTTTATAATATGGAAGAGGAATTGTGGCCTTCATTAAAAAGTTTTTTGATGTTTTTGGGAAGAATTCCAGAGTATCCAAAGTCTGGTGTAGATGATATACAAGAAGATGAATATTGCTTATCTCTTTTGGAGAAAATTTAATGGAAGACAAAGTAGATAGAATTCTTAACATCATTCGTCATCTTAAAGAAGAAGGAATAATTGCTAATTCTCTTGGTGGTGGTCAGATTGCTGGAACTCCTGAAGCAGGCGATGCTTTAGGAGAGTATCCATCACAGAAAGGAAAAAAGAAAAAGAAAAAATATATGAGTGGTGGTAGAGGTTCAAGAAAATTGTGGTTGCAATATTTGAAAAACAATAAATAATACTAAGAGTTTAATGTAAAGGTGACTGTTAGAAAGTAGGAGAAAAATGGCACCTTTCCAAATTAGACGTTCTGACTTGGCAAAACTTGATGTTTTAGAAACCAAGTTTAATATGTATGAAGACCTTAGTCGTCAAATGATAGACAAGTTGGAACAAGCAGTGGAAAAGATTTCCGATTCCAATAATAAAATTGCATCTATTCTTACAAAGCACGATGAAAGAATAGAGCAGAATATTAAAAATGATGAATATCTTACAAAACAAATTGATGAGTTAAAGCACGAAAATAAAGAAGACCATAATAGAGTAATTAAAAGAATTGAGAAACTTGAACAGAAGATGGATGATTTTGTTAAGTTTCGTTGGATGGCAGTAGGAATTGCAATAGTCCTAACACTTTTTCTCTCACAAGCATCTAATGTTGTCAGTATCTTGACACCCGACCCCACCTCTGTTAAGATAGAGGAGACCAAGTGACCCTTCTTTTTGATGGATTTTATTGACGACAAATACATTAGTCTGTTATCACCAAGACTTCAAAAATTTAAGAAAGTAAAAGTAGGTCTGTATAACTTCCGTTGTCCTATTTGTGGAGATTCGCAGAAGAACAAGAATCGCACAAGGGGATACATTTATTCTGTAAAGAACAATACTAATTTCAAGTGCCATAACTGTGGTGCTAGTTTGTCGTTCAATAATTTTCTCAAACAGATTGATTCGACTCTCCATCAACAATATTCGATGGAAAAGTTTAAGGAAGGATTTACTGGAAAGAACTTTGTTGTTACTGAACCAGAGTTTAAGTTTGAAAAACCAACATTTTCAAAAAAAGTAAAATTGAATCTGTCCAAAGCGTCGGAGGATGTAACCGCAAAAAAGTATCTTGAGTCTAGGAAACTAGACCCAGAAAAGTTTTATTTTGCTGACAAATTCAAAGAGTGGGTGAATACCCTAAAACCAACTTTTGACAATATCAAATACGATGAACCTCGTATTGTAATACCTCTCTATGGGTTTGATGGCAACTTAATTGGAATTCAGGGAAGAGCACTCATCTCAAACTCTGTTAAATATATCACCATCATGTTAGATGAGGAGGCACCAAAAATATATGGACTTGAATCAATCAATACTAAATTACCAGTCTATGTGGTCGAAGGACCCTTTGACAGCACTTTCATCAACAATTGTGTGGCTTTGTGTGGTAGTGACGGTGACGTTCGTTGTCTTGAGGGAAGCGATATTATATTCATTTACGATAATGAACCCCGTAATAAAGAAATTGTCCGCAGAATTGGGGGCACTATTGATAGAGGTTACAAAGTCGTCATCTGGCCCACAAACATAATTGAAAAGGACATTAATGATATGGTCCTCTCTGGACATAATATCAAAGATGTGATAGAATCAAACACCCACTCTGGACTACTAGCAAAAGTTAAATTTAACACTTGGAAGAAAATATGAGCAACGGAACAAAGGTTATTAAGAGAAATGGTAGCGTTGAATCTCTAGACCTGAATAAACTCCATGTAATGGTGGAAGAGGCGTGCAAGGACCTTGCTGGTGTCTCTGCATCTCAAGTAGAGATGAAATCAGGAATTCAATTTTATAATGGTATTACTACAGCAGAGATTCAAGAAATTCTAATTCGCTCTGATGAGCATGTGAAGTCAAATGTTGATAGAGGTCTTTATGACCCCGAAATTCTTAATTTTTATTCTCAAGAAGAGTTTGATAAATTAGATTCTTACATTGACCATAATCGTGATTATCTCTTTACATATGCTGGTCTTCGGCAGGTGGTTGATAAGTATCTAGTCCAAGACCGTAGTGATGGAAGATTGTATGAAACTCCCCAGTTTATGTACATTCTTGTTGCTGCAACAACATTTTCTAAGTATCCAAAAGAAGTAAGATTAGATTACGTTAAGAGGTATTATGACGCAATCTCAAAACACAAAATCAACATTCCCACACCTATCATGGCAGGAGTGCGAACTCCACTTCGACAATATGCTAGTTGTGTTCTTATTGATATTGATGACACCCTCGATAGCATCTTTAGTTCTGATATGGCTATCGGTAGATACGTTGCACAAAGGGCGGGCATCGGTATCAACGCAGGTCGAATCCGTGGCATCAACAGTAAAATCCGAGGTGGAGAAGTACAGCACACAGGTGTTATCCCTTTCCTCAAAAAGTTTGAAGCAACTGTCCGATGCTGCACTCAAAATGGCATCCGTGGTGGATCAGCAACTGTCCACTTCCCAATCTGGCACCAAGAAATAGAGGATATTCTAGTTTTAAAAAATAATAAAGGAACCGAAGATAATCGTGTTCGTAAACTAGACTACTCTATTCAAATCAGTAAACTCTTCTATGAACGATTCATCCAAGACGGAGACATTACACTGTTCTCCCCACACGATGTTCCTGGTCTGTATGATGCTTTTGGCACTGATCGATTTGACTCTCTATATGTGGATTATGAACGAAATCCATCTATTCCAAGAAAAACTATCCGTGCTCAAGAACTCATTCTGGACCTTCTGAAAGAACGTGCTGAAACTGGTCGTATTTACATTATGAATATTGACCACTGCAACTCTCATAGTTCTTTCCTTGATAAAGTTGAGATGAGTAATCTCTGCCAAGAAATTACTTTGCCAACTCTTCCACTAAATCATATTGATGATCAATCTGGAGAAATTGCACTTTGTATTCTTTCTGCAGTAAATCTTGGAAAAATCAAAGCACTTGATGACCTTGAGTCTCTGTGTGACCTTTCAGTTCGTGCCCTTGATGAACTGATTGATTTCCAAGGATATCCAATTAAGGCGGCAGAAATTGCTACAAAAGCACGTAGGTCTCTTGGAATTGGATACATTGGACTAGCACACTATCTTGCCAAACACGGTGCCAAATATGAAGATAAAGAAGCATGGGTTCTAGTTCACGAACTTACCGAAGCATTCCAGTATTATCTCATTAAGTCAACTGTAAATCTTGCTAAAGAAAAGGGTGCTTGTGAATATAGTCATCGTACAAAATATGCACAAGGAATTCTACCTATCGACACCTATAAGAAAGATGTTGACGAAATCGTACCAAATACTCTAAAATATGACTGGGATAGCCTTAGGGAAGATGTTAAGCGGTATGGGGTACGAAACAGTACATTGTCCGCACAAATGCCATCGGAGAGCAGTTCCGTTGTGTCAAATGCAACCAATGGAATCGAACCACCTAGAGACTACTTGTCCATTAAAAAGTCGAAAAAGGGACCTCTTAAGCAGATTGTTCCGCAGTATCAAACACTTAAGAACAATTATACGCTTCTTTGGGATATGCCTAGCAATCGGGGTTATATCAATATTGTTGCTGTTATGCAGAAATTCTTCGATCAAGCGATTTCTGGAAACTGGTCCTATAATCCGGAGAATTATCCCAATAATGAAGTTCCTGTTAGCGTAATGGCACAAGATTTTCTAACTACATACAAGTATGGTTGGAAGACTTCGTATTACCAAAACACTTATGATATCAAGACTGATGAAGTAGTTGAAGAGACTAAAAACAAACTTGATGCATTACTTGAAGAATTAACTAGTTCCGGAGAAGAATCCTGTGACTCATGTGCAATTTAAGGTAGATTCTGCCTACACAAACCAAGAAGTAAATTCAATGACCGTATTCAATTCCGAAGAGGTTGATACTAAAAAACAACCTATGTTTTTTGGAAAACCTCTAGGTCTTCAAAGATATGATTCTTATAAGTATCCTATCTTTGATAAACTTACAACTCAACAACTAGGATATTTCTGGAGACCTGAAGAGGTCTCTCTTCAAAAAGATAGAGCAGACTATCAAACACTACGACCTGAACAAAAGCATATCTTTACTTCTAATTTGAAGTATCAGGTTATGCTTGATTCTGTTCAGGGCCGTGGTCCTGGAATGGCATTTGCACCTTATTGTTCACTTCCAGAACTTGAGGCATGTATGAAGGTCTGGGAGTTTATGGAAATGATTCACTCCCGTTCATACACTTATATTATCAAGAATGTCTATGCTGACCCATCAGATGTTTTTGATACTATTCTCAGAGATGAAAGAATCCTTGAAAGGGCATATACTGTAACTGAAGCATACAACGATTTTATCGGTAGTGCTCATCATTATGATACTTCTGAACTATGGAAGTATGCAAATGAGGGTGTTCCACTAGGAAAGTCTGAGAGGTATGAACTCAAACGCAAACTATATCGTGCAATAGCAAATGTCAATATCCTTGAGGGTATTCGTTTTTATGTAAGTTTCGCTTGCAGTTTTGCGTTTGGTGAACTGAAACTTATGGAAGGCAGTGCAAAGATTATTTCTCTAATTGCAAGAGACGAAAATCAGCACTTAGTAATTACCCAGAACATTCTAAATAAGTGGAAAGAAGGTGATGACCCTGAAATGCTTCAAATTGCAAAGGAAGAAGAATCTTGGTTATCCAAGTCCTTTGAACTTGCAGTAAATCAAGAAAAACTTTGGGCAGAATATCTATTCAAAGATGGTTCTATGATTGGTCTAAATGATAAACTTCTTCAGCAGTATGTTGAATGGATTTGTAATCGCAGAATGAAAGCAATTGGTCTCAAACCTCTTTATGATATTTCTGCAAAGAATAATCCTCTTCCCTGGACAGAACATTGGATTTCTTCAAAAGGACTTCAAGTTGCTCCACAGCAAACTCAAGTTCAGTCTTATATTGTTGGTGGAATTAAGCAGGATGTTACAAAAGACACTTTCTTAGGGTTCAAGTTGTAATTGACTTTAAGACTGAAATAGTGTATTATATAAATAATAATAGGTAACTTCAGTCTTATAATGTATTATAATGAATAACTATATTCTTTACTACTACTTAAGGGAGGACTTCGGTTCTCCCTTCTATGTTGGATATGGAAAACCAAGAAGAATACACGCAAAACATTTGAGAAGTAATGGAGCAAATCTATTACCACCAAGAGAAAGAAGGTGGATTGTAAAATCTGGTTTATCTAAAGAGGAAGCAATAGAACTTGAAGTAAAACATATAGCACTTTGGAAAAGAGAGTGTGATGGTGGAGTTTTATTGAATCAAAATCTTGGTGGAGAAGGAAAACCTGGAGGTCAAAAAACAATAGGTTTTGGTGGTAGAAAACACACAGAGGAAGCAAAGAAAAGAATAAGTGAAAAGGTTGCTGGTAAAAATAATCCAAGATATGGTGTTAAACTTTCACAAGAAACCAGAAATAAAATAAGTCAAAATAGAGCACCAAAGTTTGGTAAAGATAATCCAAACTCAAAAACTTGGAGGATTGTTTCTCCAGAAAATAAAGAGTATATTATTATTGGAGCATTAAAAGAGTTTTGTAAATCTCAAAATATTTCTTATGCTACTATGAGTGCTGCAATTAAATATAATAGAAAGGGGCCAAGAAGAAATGGATGGAGTATTGAAGAGAAAGTTTAGAGTATCATTACCAGATGATGAGTGTGTGATAAAACTTCAGGAGTATTGTAAGTTTTCTTCTACACTTTTAGAAATACCAGTCATACCAAAACCTTTGTGTATTGATGCAAATTGCCACAATAATGTAAATCATTATGTGGAGACTTATGGTGGGGAAAAAATAAGTGGTTATTATTTGATTACCTGGATATAACCCCATTTAAAGATGGTAGAGAGTATAATATGTTCTCTGTGATGAGTGATACTGATTATTACTCTGGAGTTGCTTATGATGGAACGACATATAAATTATTAGAACCAGGACTTAATATAATCTAATGTTACCAAAAATACTTTCGCAGGATTCCAACTATGATGAATGGTGCGAACAAGAAATTATGAATGCTTATAAAGAAGCAGCAGAATGTGATGAGTTTATGTTTGGAGATTATGACTTTTGCAAAGAATGGTTAGATAATCTTTAATAGATAGGGGAGAGTAATCTCCCCTTTTTCATGCCTAGAAATCAACTTGCAAAAGACGAATTAAAAAATAGAGTATTGAAACTTAAAAATAAATTATATAAAGATCAACCAAGTTGGGACTCCAAAGGACTTGCCCATAAATATCTCAACGAAGTCCTTGATATAATTGATGAGTACAGATATTGACTATGAAAACCCTTGGTCGTACAATAACAAACCTTTTAGCAGTG
>WOR8_10005242_pt1 | contig 12540 bp, 13 predicted proteins | sample DeeMarSeWOR38_10_FD_19890 | JGI IMG/M metagenome (IMG submission 19890) | reverse complement strand
TGTCTGCGCGGTGGTCTGGACTTCACCAAGGACGACGAGAACGTCAACAGCCAGCCGTTCATGCGCTGGCGTCAGCGCTTCGACTTCGTGATGGAAGCCATCCTGAAATCCGAGGCCGAAACCGGTGAGCGCAAGGGCCACTACCTGAACGTGACCGCGCCGACTCCGGAAGAGATGTTCAAGCGTGCTGAATACGCGAAAGAGATCGGTGCTCCGATCATCATGCACGACTACATCACCGGCGGCTTCTGCGCCAACACGGGGCTGGCCAACTGGTGTCGTGACAACGGCATGCTGCTGCACATCCACCGCGCCATGCACGCCGTTATCGATCGTAACCCCCACCATGGTATTCACTTCCGCGTGCTGACCAAGATCCTGCGCCTGTCAGGCGGTGATCACCTGCACACCGGTACCGTAGTGGGCAAGCTGGAAGGCGACCGTGCCTCCACCCTCGGCTGGATCGATCTGCTGCGCGAATCCTTCGTGCCGGAAGACCGCGAGCGCGGCATCTTCTTCGACCAGGACTGGGGTTCCATGCCCGGCGCCTTCGCAGTGGCCTCCGGTGGTATCCACGTCTGGCACATGCCCGCGCTGGTTAGCATCTTCGGCGACGACTCCGTGCTGCAGTTCGGTGGCGGCACCCTGGGTCACCCCTGGGGCAACGCGGCCGGCGCCTGCGCCAACCGTGTCGCGCTGGAAGCCTGCGTACAGGCACGCAACGAAGGGCGTGCAATCGAGCAGGAAGGCAAGGAGATCCTCACCACTGCGGCTCAGCATTCACCCGAACTCAAGATCGCCATGGAAACGTGGAAGGAAATCAAGTTCGAGTTTGACACCGTTGACAAGCTGGATATCCAGAACAAGTAATCTGCTACAGGAACGCACGCGCGACACTGTCACGCGTGCCCGGATTGAAGCCTAATACTGAAAGGAAATTGATATGGCCGTTGAAGCTTATAAAACCGGCAGGAAATTTGAAACTTTCTCCTACTTGCCCTCGCTGGACGCCGATCAGGTGCGCCGCCAGATCGCCTATGCCATCAGCCAGGGCTGGAACCCGTCAGTTGAACACGCCGAGAAAGGTACCACCCAGCGCGTGAATTACTGGTACATGTGGAAGCTGCCGCTGTTCGGCGAGCAATCGGTTGACACGGTGCTTGCGGAAATCGAGGCCTGCCACCGCGAGTTCCCCGACCACATGGTGCGCTTCGTTGCCTATGACAATTACGCGCAGAGCCAGGGTACAGCCTTTGTGGTGTACCGCTAGGCAAGGCGAATCGACGCCGGACGCGCGCGTCCGGCGTCAAGCAGTAATCGGAAAGCAACTACAGATTAATGTTTGCCGACGTCGCGGTTACAGCGCCCAGGGCGCGGTGGCCGGGACTAAAGCAAACCACGAGTCACGAGGTAAGTGATGACACAGGCCACCGATAGCACGGCCAGCGCAACCCTCTCAGGTCGCGAGCTGGCTCTCAAGCGTCGCAAGGCGATGGCGCTGCATGGCAAGGCCGGCACGGTCAAAGCCGCGTCCGTGAGCAAGCCGTCTGCCCGGCGTGTGAATCCGGCTCCCGCCGCGATCAACGCCCCGGTCGCAGCGTCCCACGCCGCGGCTGCAAACAATGTGCAGCCGGTTAAGGCCCAAAGCGCCTCCGGCGCTCGCAGCATCAGTCGTGCGCGGCGCCAGGCCATGAGCACTTCCGGTAAATCAGCATTGGGTTCCACCAGCACGCGTCCGAGCGGTCGGGTGCGCCCGCAGAAGGCGGCCGCCATGAATATGGCGCAGTCGGTAACCGCTGCAAGTGCCGAAACAGCTCCGGTCGCGGACACGGCAAAGGGGTGCGGCTGCGGTTGCAACGGCACCAAAAGCAGCTGTGGCATTAACTCTGTCGAAAACGCCAATGAAAGCGAAAGCGCTGCCAGCGTTATGCCGGCCGCTACCACGTATGACACGGCTGCCGTCATCACGGCCAGGCAAACGAGTGCGCCGACCGGACGAGCACTGGCGCGTGCACGCCGCTCGGCCCTGTCTCAGGCAGGAAAATCCGGTCTCAAGCGCGTCGCCCAGGCAACCAGAATGGCGGCTTCCATGCCCGCCCAGAACTGGGAAGCGGCGATCAGCAATGGTGCAACTTCACGTCAGGTCGCCATGCAGCGCCGCAAGGCGCAATCGTTGACCGGCGACACCAGGCCGGCCTCCGAAAAGCGTCCCAGTGGGCGCATGCGCGCCCGCATGGAGACCCCGGCGCCGCCGAAGGTCGAGGAAGGTCACACCCTCGCCGGCCGGGACGTTACCGGCACCATGGTGGAACGCAGCAAGAAAGTGACCGGCAACGAACCCGGTTCCTGCCGTGCCATCACCGGTACCGAATATATTGGTGCGGAGCAGTACGATAGCCTTTGCTCCACGCGTCCGGAGCCGGCGCCGAGCAAGGTCAGCGTCAGCCAGACCAGCCGCGAGCGTACGGTCACCGGCACCTCCGTGAACCGTTCCGGCAACGTTACCGGCAATGAGCCCGGCTCCTGCCGCGCCATCACCGGTACCGAGTACGCCAGCAGGGAACAGTTCGAATCCATGTGCTCCACGCGCCCGGAGCCGGCGCCGAGCAAGATCAGCGTCAGCCAGACCAGCCGCGAGCACACGGTGACCGGTACCTCGATCGACCGTTCCGGCAAGGTTACCGGTAATGAGCCCGGTTCGAAGCGCGCCATCACCGGTACCGATTACGTGTCGCCATCCAACGGCGCCACTGCGCCGGACAAGGTCGATGTGAGCCACACCAGTCATGGCAAGACCGTGAGTGGCACCGCCGTTGGTCACACCGGCAAGATCACCGGTGACGAACGCGGTTCCTGCCGCGCCGTGACCGGTACCGAGTACCTGTCGTCGGAACAGATCCAGACCTGCAATACCGGCATGTCGGAAACTCCGCGCAAGGTGAGCGTGATGTCATCGCGCAATGAGCAGCCTGTCTCAGGCACGGCGGTCGGTCGTTCCTCCAGGGTCACTGGCGACGAGCCCGGCTCCTGCCGCGCCATCACTGGATCCCAGTACTACAACACCGACAGTGAGCTGTGCGCGGTTTCGGGGCCGAACAAGGTTGCGAACATGCAGACCCTGAGTGGACGTACCGTGACAGGTTCGGAGGTCGGCCGCAGCCCAAAAACGACAGGTGACGAGGCAGGTGGGTGCAAGCCCGTCACCGGAACCGATTACATCGGCGCAGATCAGCAGGCCGCTGTCTGTGAGGCCAGCACCCCGGTCGCGCCCGTTGCCAAGGTCGCGGTCGATACCACCTGGCGCGGTCAGCCCGTCACCGGTAGCTACGTCGGTCGTTCCACCCGTGTCACCGGCGACGAGCACGGTGGTTGTTCGCCCATCAGTGGCACACCCTACATCGGCCGCAACCAGTACAGCAATTTCTGCGAAGCGCCCGCCAGGGAAGCGCAGGAAGCCCGCCTGAAGACCAGCGCGCTGATCCCGGCCACCGCCGTGACAGGCGATCGCCCGGGCGCCGGCGGTTCTGTGATGACAGGTGATGAGCGCGGAGCATGCGAAATCGTCAGCGGCACGCCTTATGTCGGCGCCGACAACACGGCGAGCAACTGCGCCACCAGCAACCGTTTCGTATCGCGCACCTCCACCTGGGTGGAGCCGTCGCGTCCCCCCGCACCACTGGATTTCAGTATTGTGAGTCCGGCGCGCGCCGCGCAACAAAAGATCTATGACGGTGTTACCGGTACGGAATACAGCAGTGAGCGCATCACCGGCCCGGTGAACAAGGCGAGCGGCCTGATCACCGGCACTCCGGAGTTCCGCCATCGTGATGCCGGGATGCTGCCGGGTACGCGGGAAGAAGCAACTGGCGCCGCCAGCCACCTGACCGGCGAGGGCAGCCAGTCCGGCCGCGAGATCACGGGTGATGCCTGGCATGCCATGAGCCGGGTCACCGGTACCGAGGGTGCTTCCAGCCAGGCACGTAATCCGTCCGAGCGCGGCAATCCGCGCGGTGCCGGTGCCAATGCCGCACGTTTCCGCGAGGAAGTTCAGCCGGCCGAAGTGCCGCCGAGCCGCATCACCGGTTCAGCCGGCAATGCCGGCGGTGGTGCCCTGGTGACCTTGTCCGGCGGTGCCCGCGGATAAGGGACTCTGGAGGATACGCCAGGTGAACACGCGCAAACGACTCGCTGCCATGCGAACTGCCGAACTCCGCCAGGTGGCGGAACTCGACAATCCCGCATGCGTGATCGGTCCGGGGGAGAGCTGCGAGCATGCCCTGGTCGACGAGGAGTTGAACCGTCGCCTGTACGCCTATGAGGAAACGGTACGCGGCCGCTTCACGCCAATTGTCGATACACTGAAAACCATCTCCGCCTTCCAGCATGAACTGGACTTCGTGTCCCGCGCCCAGCGCATCGCGCAGGATCGCCTGGGTTTCGAACTTCCCGCGGAGCTGCTGGAAGACGCCTGGGTGTCCGGCCTGGATCTGCGCGCCCTGCATTCCTACTGCATTTTCCGCAGCTTCAAGGCGTGCATCGCCAATGCCGACAGCGACCAGGCGCCGTGGCGTGATCGAATGGTGATCGATGCGGAGTTCATTCGCGCCTGCGGTTATCACACAGTCGATGTCAGTCCCTGCGCCGACGGCCGCCTGCAGGGCCTGCTGCCCTTCGTCTTTCGCGTGTCTCCGGATGCGCCTGTGACCGTCAAGGCCTACGCCGGCGTGATGTTCGATGTCGAAGACGACGTGGCCGACTGGACCCGGCGTGAGCTGCTGCGTATCGCCGACAATGACCAGGGCAATTACCTGAAGATCGCAGTGTACCACTATAGCAGTTCCCGTCCCGCCGATCAGGGTTGCGCCGCGCACGGCAGCAACGATGAAAAGGCGACCCAGGCTGCTGCCGACCGTCTGGCGGAAATGCGCGCCGCGCTGGAGAACACCTACGGTATCGGCGCCGCTCCCGACACATTGCTGGTCGGCATGGATACCGATACCGACGCGCTGCGCGTGCACCTGCCGGACAACGAGAGCGGCAATTGCCCCAGGCGATTTGTCGAAACCGCGAAGCTGTTCAATGACACCCTTGGTCTGAGCAAGGCGGCGGCGTGCGAAGAGATCAGTCTGGCGGTGGCAGAGGCCGAGGCCGGTTGCGGCACCCAGCCCGGCATGCGCCAGTTTATCCTGCGCCTGCTGGAAGCCAACCTCTCGCAGATCCAGTACGTGATCCAGCATCACGCCGGGCGCTATGCCGTGATCGGCCACAACGAGCGCTTCATCTGCGCCGGCGAGGCGATGAGCGAACTGCAGCTTCGCAACAAGTTTTATTTCGCCCATCTCGACACGGTCGAGGAGGGTGCGGCCGACATGGATGTCGGTATCAGGATTTTTACCGGGCTGAACATCAGCCGCGGGCTGGCGGTGCCGGTGCTGGTGCACTTTCACTACTCCTCGCGCGTGCCGGGCGCACGCGAACGGACGGTGACGCGCTGCAAGCGCGTGCGCAAGGCAATCGAGTCACGTTATGCCAGGCTGCACGAGCAGGGACTTTTGCACTGCCAGATGGCAGTGAGCGACCTCGAGGGCAGTGAACGCTGTACCTTTGTGGAAGACGATGCCCAGGTGGCTGGGCATTAGACGGGTGATTCGCCGAGGCCGTATATGAGAATCATGCAAGTGGAAAAGACGCTGGTTTCGACCAACCGGATCAAGGAGATGGGCCATCGTCCCCTGCTGGTCGTGATCGACAAGCCAGGTGGTACACCGGCCGTGGCGGTCGACGCCGTTGGCTGCATCCCCGGTGACTGGGTGATCTGCGTCGGATCCTCGGCCGCGCGTGAAGCGGCCGGCAGCAAGGAGTACCCGAGCGACCTGACCATTGTCGGCATCATCGATCACTGGGAGGCGCGGGGCTGATGGAGATCATGCGCGTGGTTGATGAACTGGTGTGCACACGGCGCGTGCCGGGACTCAATCTGTCCTCGCTGCGGGTACTGGAGAATCTTAGGGGTGGCTTTATAGTGGCGACCGATCCGGTGGGCGTGCCGCCGGGAAAATGGGTGTTCACCGCCAGTGGCAGCGCCGCGCGCTGGGCAATGCCGGATTCGAAGACTCTGACCGATCTGACTATTTGCGGAATCATCGACAACTGGGAAGAGTGAGAACAAGTGGTTAAGGCGTGCATGCAGTCGCCTTGGTGGTTTTGGGAAGTGAGAGTTCATATTTTTTATTTTTCTTTAGACGAAGGAGTAATGAAATGGCTGAAAGTATGGGTATTGCCCTTGGTATGATCGAAACCCGCGGTCTGGTTCCCGCGATTGAAGCAGCTGATGCCATGACCAAGGCGGCTGAAGTCCGTCTGGTTGGTCGTCAATTCGTTGGTGGCGGCTACGTAACCGTGCTGGTGCGCGGCGAAACCGGTGCTGTTAACGCTGCTGTTCGCGCCGGTGCAGATGCCTGCGAACGCGTCGGTGACGGCCTGGTTGCCGCTCACATCATCGCCCGTGTACACAGCGAAGTGGAAGGTATTCTGCCGACCTCCCCGACTGCTTAATTCATTCTTAAATCGGCAAGCGTTCTTATTAGGAGCAAGAAAATGGCAAACACCACTGGTATCGCCCTGGGCATGATTGAAACCCGCGGTCTGGTTCCCGCGATTGAAGCCGCTGATGCAATGACCAAGGCCGCCGAAGTGCGACTGATCGGTCGCCAATTCGTTGGCGGTGGCTATGTGACCGTGCTGGTGCGCGGCGAAACCGGTGCGGTGAACGCTGCTGTTCGCGCCGGTGCCGATGCCTGCGAACGCGTGGGTGACGGCCTGGTTGCCGCTCACATCATCGCCCGTGTGCACGGCGAAGTGGAAGGCATTCTGCCGACTGCGCCGTCCGCATAAGCTGACGATTGCAGGCAACAGCAACACTATTAATTAATGGAGAGTATTCATGGCTAACGTGACCGGCATTGCCCTGGGAATGATTGAAACCCGCGGCCTGGTGCCCGCCATCGAAGCGGCTGACGCGATGACAAAAGCGGCTGAAGTTCGGCTGGTAGGTCGTCAGTTTGTGGGTGGTGGCTATGTGACGGTGCTCGTGCGTGGCGAAACCGGTGCGGTGAACGCGGCCGTTCGAGCCGGCGCCGATGCCTGCGAACGCGTGGGTGACGGCCTGGTTGCCGCGCACATCATCGCCCGCGTGCACACGGAAGTGGAAGGCATCCTGCCGACCTCGCCCTCCGCCGAAGGCGGTGGCCGCGACGCCGAGATCACCTCGACCCGCAGCTAGGCCGGACGATGAGCGTCGATCCGCGCACTCTCGGGTGGCTTTCGCGCGCGCTCACGCACGAAATGAGCGCAGTGCAGCAATACCTGGCGCAAAGCGTACTCGCCCGCCTGTGGGGCGACGAGACATTGGCCGGCAAGCTGCGTAGCGAGGCAGTCGAGGAACTCGGCCACGCCGAGCGGCTGATGGAGCGGCTGATAGTACTTGGGGTTGCGCCCTCGGCCGGCAATTTGCCACCGTCGCGCCTCGGCCGCAGTGTGGATGAGCTGCTCGCTGCCGATCGTCAGCTGGAAGTCGATGCTGTGCGCCTGTATCAGGAAGCGGTCGCCCATGCCCGGCGCATGCGTGACAGCGACGGCGCCTCTCTTCTCGCAGACATCCTGGCCGAGGAAATGGAGCACGTGCAGGAAATCGACAGCCTGAGGAATGGCAATGGGTGAGATGCCGGAAGGCTGGGAGGCAAGCGGCAAGCCGCCGACCCTGTTCCGGCGCTTTACGTTCGGCAACTATGCTGATACCCGCAAGTTTCTCGATGCTCTGGCCGCACTATCAGAGGAGACTGGAACGCACCCGCAAAATATCAATTTTGGCACGACCTATGTAAACATCACGCTGGAAGCCGCGAACGGTGAAACATTGACCGACACGGACCATGCACTGGCCGCCCGGATCAATGACCTCGGCACCGGTAAGGCGGACTGAAATGGCGACCCATGTCATAGCGGTGATCAATCAGAAGGGAGGGGCAGGCAAGACCACCCTCTCGATGAACCTGGCAGCGGGTTTAACCCGACGCGGTGATACCGTGGTGATCGACCTGGACCCACAGGGTTCTTCCCGGCAGTGGGCCAGCATGGGCAGCGCCCCCTTTCCGGCCACGATCAAGCAGATCAACGGCAACTGGGATGCGCGCACACTGCACCAGAACTACCGGGCCTACCGGCACATGGTGCTGGATTGTCCGCCCTCGCTGGAGAGTCATGCATCGTTGCAGGCGCTGCGTGCCTGTGACGTGGCGCTGATCCCCGTGCTGCCTTCCCCGGTTGACTTGTGGGCCAGCATGAACCTGCCGCAGGAAATCGAGGAGGCCAGAAAAGCCAACCCGAATATCAAGGCTTTTCTGGTACTGAACCAGCTGGAGCCGAGGAGTGCGCTGTCATCGGCGATGCGGGGTGCGCTGACCGAATTTGGCGTACCGGTGCTGAACGCCGGCATCCGCCGTCGTGCGGCCTACCGCAATGCCGCCCTGGAAGGTCTTTCCGTCTACCAGATGGGCGGCCGCGGCACCCACGCAGCGGAAGAGATGGAAGCCATTATCAAAGAGGTGATCGGAACATGAGCAACGTCAAGGACAAGCTGTCTGCCAACATTCGCACGGTCAAATCCAGGCAGGAGCCGGTAACGGACAAACAGGCCCAGGCAACGGCCGATAAAACCGACGCCGAACCGGCGGCGAAAAAACCGGCCGCCCCCCGCAAGCCGGCTGCCCCCCGTAAGTCGGCAAAAAAGGCGCCCGCGAGCGGTAAAACCCCTGTGCCCGGCGACGTGCCGGAGAGCGGCACCGCACTTTTCCCCAGCCGCGTGTGGCCGGACTGAATTCAACTTGGCAGGTGATACATCATGCGTGACGATCCATTTATGAGGACATACTCCCCGCGCCAGGAAGCCATGGCCCGCGCCGCCGCGCAGGGGCAGCGGGCAGCCGCGACCCGGCCTGCTTCCGCGACGACTGATTCCTCCGTCGATATGGCGCAATACCTGGTCGAGGAAGAACCCTACTACCACCCCGTCAGCGACGAGGTGGAAATGTACGAAGCGGCCTACTCGGTGCGCATGCCCATCATGCTCAAGGGTCCGACCGGCTGCGGCAAGACCCGCTTCGTGGAATACATGGCGTGGAAGCTCGGTAAGCCGATGATCACCGTCGCCTGCAACGAGGACATGACCGCTTCCGACCTGGTGGGGCGCTACCTGCTCGATGCCAACGGCACCCGCTGGCAGGACGGCCCGCTAGCCGTGGCCGCGCGCCACGGAGCCATCTGCTACCTGGACGAGGTGGTCGAGGCGCGCCAGGACACCACTGTCGTGATCCATCCGCTGACCGATGCCCGCCGCGTGCTGCCTCTGGAGAAGAAGGGCGAGATGATCGAGGCGCATCCGGACTTTCAGATCGTGATTTCCTACAACCCGGGCTACCAGTCGCTGATGAAGGATCTCAAGCAGTCCACCAAGCAGCGTTTCGGCGCGCTGGACTTCAACTATCCGGAGCACGACGTCGAGGCCGAAATCGTGGCTCACGAGTCCGGCATCAACCTGGATATGGCGAAGAATCTGGTGCACATCGGCGAACGCGCGCGTAACCTCAAGGGCCACGGCCTGGACGAGGGCCTGTCGACCCGCATGCTGATCTACGCCGGTTCACTGATTTCGAAGGGCGTGGCCCCGCTGGCTGCCTGCCGCGTCGCCCTGGTGCGTCCGATCACCGACGATCCGGACATGCGCGATGCGCTGGATTCGGCCGTCACCACCTACTTCTGAGTTGAGCGAAGGGACCTGGGCAGCGGCCTGTCATTGTACAGCGCAGCCGCCTGAGTGCCGGGCAGCGAATTCCCATGGCCATCCATCTCGAAGACTACCAGGACCTCCTTGACGACCTGCCAGGCGAGTCGCAGGAGGTGCTGCAAGCCTCGTGGCACGAGGCAGCACGGGTGTTCTCTTCACGGGGGCTGGACAACTACATAAAGGGTGCGAACGCACTGCACAACCTGGGGCGCGGTGAGGAACTTGTCGTTACCTACATCCAGGAGATGCCCGAGGTCGCCCGCGCCATTGGCGAAGACGTGCTGCCGGACGTGGTCAACTTCCTGCTGGGCATGGCCTCCAAGACATCCGGCCAGGTACTGACCCTGATCGTCGGCACCTCGCCGCTCGCCGCCGAACGCCTCGGCGACGAGGAACTGTTCCGCAAATACCTGAATGTGCTGTCCATCGTGCTGGCGCAGGCGCCACGCGGTCTGCGCCCGATGCTGGAAAACCTGGATCGCCTGCTCACCCAGTTGACGCTGGGCGGTCTGCGCCGCTGGGTAACGTGGGGTGCGCAGGCCTACAAGGCCGACTTCGACGGCCAAGTCAGCTATTTCTCGCTGCAAAGCGCCGATGCCATGTCGGTGTTGCAGCAGGAACGCAAGGGCACGCTGTTTGTCGATGTGCAGCGCCGGCTGAATATCTACCTGCGTGCCATGTGGGGGCGCGATTTCTTTCTGCGGCCGACCGCCGGTGACTACGAGGTGCGCGAGGGACTCAAGCCCTATATCGAGCGCTTCGTCATCTACATTGCAGACGCCTACGACGACTACAGGCCGCTCGGCGACGAAACTCCGGAGGAAATGATTGTTCCGGGCGTGGAAATCTATCGCGCCGCCGCCAACCACTGCGCGGCGCACCTGGCGTTCACTACAGAGCCACTGTCCATGCAGATGCTCAACACCACGCAGATCGCTATCATCGAGACCATCGAGGATGCGCGCGTGGAAGAGCTCGCCTGCCGCCAGTTTCCCAACATGCGCGGGTCCTGGCTGGCGCTACACCCGCCGGCCGATTACAGCGAGCCGGAGTCTGTCGGTGACCTGCTTAACCGGCTGGCGCGCGCGCTGCTCGACCCGGATTCCGATGACCCCCACCCCTGGGTGCAGGAAGGCATGGCGCTGTTCCGGGCGCAAGAGGATCTGTCCAGTAACCAGGCGAGCTGGAACATCGGCGTCGAGCTGGCGCATAAACTGGGAGACATTCCGCTGCCGGAATACAGCTCGCGTACCGACACCCTGCGCGCGATCTACCGCGACGACAACCGCACGGTCTGGGAATCCGAAGAGTATGATGAACTGGAGGCGCTGGAAGCGACCTGGGGTCCGAAGCAGGTGCGCAGGAAAGTCAACATAATGGAAATGGTGAACGAACTCGATTACGAGTTCGCAGGCGACGATGCGCAGGAAATCTGGGTCCTGCCCACCGAGTACTGGCTCGACCAGGAAGGCGTCACCATCAATTCCCTGGAAGGCAAGGTACCCGTTTCCGATCCCTTTCACTACCACGAGTGGGACTACCAGATTCAGCTGGAACGGCCCAGCTGGGTGACGGTGCTCGAGCGCCATCCGCCGGTCGGCGAGCTGGAACTGATCGAGGACATCATTACCGAGAACAAGCCGGTGATTTCGCGTCTCAAGTTCCTGATCGATTCCATGATCCCGCAGGGCATGCAGCGTATCCGGCGGGTCGAGGACGGCGACGAGCTGGATATCAATGCCGCGGTACGCGCCATGCTCGACATCCGCATGGGCCAGCAGCCGGACACACGCATCATGATGCGTCACAAGCGCAACGAGCGCGACCTGGCGGTGATGGTGCTGCTGGACATGTCCGAGTCGGCCAACGACAAGGTGCGCGGCCAGGATTACAGCGTGATGGACCTGACCCGCGCCGCCACCGTGCTGATGTCTGACGCGATGGACCGTATTGGTGATCCGTTCGCCTTGCATGGATTCTGTTCCGACGGCCGGCACGATGTGCATTATCAACGCTTCAAGGACTTCGACCAGCCCTACAATGATCTGGTCAAGGCGCGCCTGGCGGCGATGCAGGGTTCCTACTCGACGCGGATGGGCGCGGCATTGCGTCACGCGGCTTCCATGCTGAAGAAGCAACCGAAAAACAAGAAGGTCCTGTTCATCATCACCGATGGTGAACCCGCCGACAATGACGTACGCGATCCGCAATACCTGCGCCATGACACCAAGCGCGCGGTGGAGGAGCTGACGCGCGACGGTATCACTACCTATGCCCTGTCGCTCGACCCGCACGCCGACCAGTATGTGCAACGTATTTTCGGGGCGAAGAATTTCACCGTGCTGGATCACGTCGAACGTCTGCCGGAGAAGCTGCCGATGCTCTACATGGGACTGACCCGCTGAGGCCGCCCATGGACGTTTCATTACGCACTTTCGTCTTCATCGACTCACTGCAGCCGCAGCTCGCATCCTACCTGGCGACCTCATCGCAGGGCTTCCTGCCGGTACCCGGCGATGCCTGCGTGTGGATCGAGGTGGCGCCCGGCATGGCGGTGCATCGCCTGTCCGACATCGCGCTCAAGGAGACCAATGTGCACCTGGGCGAGCAGGTGGTGGAGCGCTCCTTCGGCTCGATGGAGATCCACTACCGCAACCAGAGCGAGGTGCAGGAGGCCGGCAACATCATCCTGCGCCAGC
>WOR8_10005238_pt1 | contig 12545 bp, 10 predicted proteins | sample DeeMarSeWOR38_10_FD_19890 | JGI IMG/M metagenome (IMG submission 19890) | reverse complement strand
TTGCCCGCCTTACCTTTGCCTGCTAGCCGAGCTGGGGTGCCGATTTGGAGGCCCGGTCGGGGTGGCACGCCTGAAACTGGCTGCTGAGATAGACGTTTAGGTGTTTCCTTTAAGCCCGGCGTGAATACCGACCACTTGCCGCCGGTGCCAGAAACCTCGGTGACGTTCCTTAGCTTGATTGTAATCCATTGGCCCTTATCAATATCAATAAGAACACGCGCCGCGTCTTTTTCAGGGAGGACTGTGCGCCTGTTTTTTATCGGCGCGTTCTTGGGGGGAGCTTTGCGGATATGAGATATCAGGCGTCCCTTGCCGGCCTTAGCTGCTTCGTCTTTCCCCATTCCCCAAAGCTTGGCAATGCGCCTCAACGCTGAGAGCTTAAGAGACTCCAATAGTGCAGTCTTGGCGTGGTAGTCTCTTTGGGCCGTGCTCATAATAAGGTCAACATCAATGACGCGGCGGCTTTCATGGCTACCGTCTACCTTAAAAAATTTCACGCCAAAAGGCTTCCCTGTGCCCGAATTGGAGGCGAGAAGATCGTCGATTTTTTGTTCGTGGGGCGACAGTTTACGACCAGACGTCCCCTGCGCCCACCTCTCTCTTTCTCTCGGGGACTTTGGGCTATAAAATGGCTCTTCGGGCTTGGGCTTTTTCGGCACGGCCGCACGCCCCCCAGAGGGGGTTACCCTTTTCCCCGCCGCAGCACGAGCTTCCTCAACAGACATTCCAGCGCCGGGGCGGCCAGCAATGCCTTCGGCCTGTTCACCCGTCTCCCATAGCGGCTTTCGCTCTGCTGGCTTAGGTTTTACCGTTGGGCCAGGCACACGGCCAGAAGGAAGCTTTCGTGCCCGTTCGGCGGCAAGCTGAGAAAGCATCCCGCCCTCCCCGAGCCTTGGCTCTACACCCTCGCGTATGCCACGCCATAGCGGCCCCGCAGCTTCTCGTTCAGCGGCGATCTTTGCTTGTTGGCCAACCGTCGGGAGCCCTCGAACTTTACGGGCGATGTTCTGAGCGCCGAGCTTCCCGCCTTTCCAAGCGGCTTTTGCGCCTGCGCCAAGCGCACCGAAAGCAGCTTGTGAGCCAGCGCCAATCAGGGCTTCTTCGCCTGCCCGCTCGGCGCTTTCTCCGATTGTGGGCTCTGCGCCACCAGCCCGCGCTAATAAGTCCATCGCACCTTGAAACCCAGCCTGGCCAAGGCCAGCGCCTGCTACAGCGCCAAGTGGGCCGCCCTTCGCTGCGCCAACAGCACCGCCACCGAGCCAGGCGACTTCTTTGCCTATGCCTAGCGGCCAATCAAGGGCGTCTTTGATAAATTCGCCAAGGCCGGTTTTCTGGGGATCGACAACGTGCCACTCTTTCTCTCCTGGCTTTTGTATGGCGTACTGCCCGCCGCTCTTGGGCACGACATCGAAACCACGCTTTTCAAGCTCCTTAATAACCTGCTCCGGCCCAACATACTCAACTGGGTTTTTCAGCCACCATCGTGTGTACCACGGGAGATCGGGATGGGTCTCCTGAACAGCCATTTCTGGGGATGAGCGGACCACGCCCCTGCTCGGGGTATACCCCCGCGGCTCGCCTCGCGATGGAGAATACGGCATTACTCCACCCTCCAATCTTCAAGGTTGATACCAGCCTTCGCGGCGTCCCTTTTTTCAGCTTCGTACTCTTCGGGCGTCAAGTCTCTTACTTCGCGAGTGACGGGGTTTTTTATGCCTATGGTCCTTGCGGTAGCCCCCTCTCCAGTCTTATACCGCGTGACTTCCTCCATTGTTGGCAGTTCCATTCCTGGCTCTATCATACCAAACACATCTTCAGGCGTAGACTTGATGCTCTCTGCCATGCCGTGAGCCCACGAACCTGCCTCTAACCGAAGCGCCCGACGAGCAGCCTCGGACATAACGTCGGCCGCCTGAATAAGCTGCTTTCGGTAATCTTCGCTCATAGTGTCATCTAAGGCCTTTGTCAGCCAATTGTGGAGGCGCGGGATAACGCCCCAAGGCGACCCCATATCTTTAATGTCTACATTCGAAATCCTTTTGTCGCCTGAGAGAGGCATCATTTGCCGGATGGCAGACTTCATCTCAGCGGCCGACGCGCCTGGCTTCAGAAGGCCGCGAATATTGTTGGCCGCCATTAGCTGGCTTCTAAGGTCGTTGGCTGTCAGATTGCTGTGCCATTTGTCGAAAATATGCATTTTCATGCGGCGCGCTTCTTTGCCTTCTGCCTCTGACTCTTTGTTCCACTTCCCGAGCGTCGCTAGCACAACCTTCAAATCATCCCCAGTAAGCCCTTCAAGCTCTGGCATTCCAAGCGCGCCGGCAATCCTTTGGCCCGAAAGCTTGTCCTCAATCTCGCCAAGCTGTACACGCAAGTCCTCTGCGATGACAGGCTCCTTCTGTGGCGGCCCGCCTGTGAGCAGATAGTCAGCCTTCACCGAAGGGTAAATTCGGCCAAGCCCCTCGGCTATATTCCGGAGGCCTGAAAGCTGGCCCTTCTTCTTTTGGAGGTCTTCGCGCTTACGCTCCTGGGACTCGACGTATTTCTTCAGCAGTTGCTGGTCACGGTGGCTTTTCTCGTCGATGGGTCGGCCCTTGGGCTTTTCGATGGGGGGCTTGGGTTCTTCCTCTTTTGGCCAATTAAGCCCCTCCGCCCAAGCGTCAAGGTCTTCCTTCGAGAACGGGGCTCCGCCGCCAGCATATTCGGGCTCTTCACCAGGCCGATGCCCACCAGGAAGAGTGGCTATGTTCTCTGGTCGGTCAATAAGCGCATCCTGCCCCCTAAGGCCTCCTGGGGAGAACATCGACTCCGGCAACCCACCAGGCCAAATATCCCGGAACCCATCGGAGACTGCCTTCGGCCCTGGCTCATAGCTCGAGACCGCATACTGCCAGGGCGCAATCTGATTCAATGGCTGGGGCAGCCCGCCCTTGGGCACCTGGGGCCACGGGTCGCCTGTGCCTTCACGGATCTTCAGAAGGTAGTTTAGAATCTGGTCATATTGGTCTGGCATGATTTCAGTCTCTCCATTTCCACCATTCTTCGGGTTCAGCATCACCGAAAATAGTGGGTTGGGACAGCTGCCTTGTGGGTCCGTAAGTCCCATACGGATTCGCCCGCTGCGGGCCCGCATAGGCATATTCTCTCCCTGGCATCCCAGCATAAAGGCCATAAGCACCGCCAGCAGCCTGGCCAAGGCCTGTGCCAAGGCCCATGATCGTATCACGTCGCGCCGCTTGTTCTGCATCGGCTGCCCTCGCCTGTTCGCCAATGGCTCCCGTAAGCATACCAGCCTGGCTAAGTTGGTTCTGGTATGCCTGCTGGCTCAAAGCGTTCTGTCGGTTCAAGTTATCCAAGGCCGTCTGGTACTGGGCCATGTTGTTGTAATCGGCCATCCGCTGGGCCTCTATGGCGTTCTGCCACTGGGCCTGTTGCGCCCGCGCAGTATTCTCTTGCTCCTGGTTCGTATAGAGTTGGGAAAGGAGCGCGTTGAGCTGATTCATCTGGTTGGCCTGGGTTGTTGAAAGCGAGACGTCCTGGCCTCGTAGAGCTCCGCCAGCCCGCTCTACACCCTCCGCCCCACGCAATCGATTGAGAATCCCCTGCTGCTGAAGGTCACGGGCCGCCGCGGCTGATAAGTCGGTTGCCTGTTGCGTGCCTCCAAGCCTGAACGCCGCCTCGAGCCCACCACCTGACCTGCCACGCCGCCGCATTTCTTCCAGAGAGCTTTGCAGAATCCCCTGATGGGCCCGCTGAATCTTGCCAGACGCTTCTCTGGCGGCAAGCTCCTCGGCCAAAGGCAATCCCCTCTCCCTAACATCTTTGTAATACTCGACGTTTTCGCCGAGGAGCTGCCGTAATTCGGGAGAATCTTCAGCTGCACGCCATTCCGGAGGCGCGTGGGCTTCGTAATACTGCGGGAAATATTCCGCCACCATCTGTAATTCAGGCGGCGAAAGCTCTCGTAAATCAAACTCTGGCTGTTGGATGCGGTTTATAAGGTCGACAATCCGAGCCCGTTCCTCATCGCCCCCTTCGCCCGCCGCCCCGAAAAGGACCGCCAAGCTGCCGAGGCCAGCACCAAGACCAGCTCCTAAATCTCCAAACATTGTCGTAACTCCTTATATCCCGGCATTGGAAAGCTCCTCAGCCCCAGATGCCCACATGTGCTGGAGGCCTGGCACGCTCCCAACTACTACTTGGGCTATACCGCTCCATATCGCGTCTTCTTTCGCGTCCTCGTAGCGATTACGGGCCTTCCTGACGTCAGTGACCCATTTGTCTCGTGCCTCACCCAAAAGCTCGCCACGGGCCTCCAGGGCGCTCTCCTGGGCCGCCAGAAGGCCCTCGATATCACCTGATAGTCTGGCAGCCTGAAATGGCAAACCGGCCTCCTCAAGCATGGGGATAGTATCGATCATTTCGTTGATTCGGCCGAGCTGCTCTCGTTGCTCTCCGGTCGCGACGTTCTCTGCTGTCGGACGGGTGCCAGGGTCAAATTCTATAAACTGCCGCGCATCCGGCATTTGTGCCGATGGCTGGTTAAGCACATCACGATACTGATAAGGCTCGTAAAGATAATGTTCCCCCAGGGGGGTTCCGTGTGAAACGGTATACCAAGTCCCGGGGTTAAAATTTCGCATCATCTCGTTGTAACGCTGGCCCACCCGCTCGGCGACCTTCTTGGCTTCGTCCCCGTACCGGCCAGCAAGCGCACGATTGTAGATGTAACTTTTGCCCTTGTAATCAAATACGAAACCCTCGCGGCCGGTGTCGGTGATGCCCATACGCATCGATGGGATGTCAGCGATGTCCTTGTATTTCTCGTCTATTCGGGCTTTTGCTTCTTGGGCTGCCTGTTGCTCTTGAGAGTATTGTGTCCACATCTCGCCAAGACCAGCTGCCTCCAGTTGCTCCTGGGTGGGAGCCTGCCCGCCAGGCTGAACACGCAGCCCCGAATAAAGATCCTGTACACGCTGCTGTTGCGCCTTCTTCTCTTCAACTTGCGCTCCAATATCTCCTTGAATTTGACCATAAATATTTCGCAGATAGTCTTGCGCCTGGCTCTGAATTGCCTTTTCCTCTCCGACCCGTTCCTGGGCTTTGGTCCGAGCCTTCTCCTGCTCGGTGGCGATGTTTTTGAAAAGTTCGTTTACCTGGCTCTGATAAGCCTGAGCCTGTTGGCGGTATTGTGGATTTTTCCAAAGCTGCCCGGCATCAAATCGAGCCATCCCTGACGTCAGACGGGGGTTTGAAGCCTGGAGAAGCGCCGTAAGGCCAGAGCCACGAGCAAGGGCATCTGTCCGGGCCTGGAGATCTGCAAGGTTCACCGAGGGCTCATAAGACAACCCAGCGGGGATATTCTGGATGTCCATCATGCTCTGAACTGTCGGACGGTTCTCGCCAGATTGGACCCAACCAAGAATCGCCTCATCCCCGCCAAGCCCTGCATAGGTCTGAGGGGCCCCTGCTTGTTCGAAAAATGATTGGACCGACCCACCAAGTTCCTGCTGCGCCGTTTCAAGCCCCTGGCTTATTGGGGCGAAAAGGCCCTGAGCGCCTGGGGTCTGTGAAACGCCGAGGCTTCCCCCCGCGAACTGCGGCGAGCTACCGGGCATGGGGGTGTTTATGCCCGACCCGACTGCAGTCACAGGGGGTGCCCCGGACGAATCAGCGCCTGAGGGTGGTGAAGAAAGTTGCACAGTTGAGCCACCAAGAGCGCTTGGAGCAAGCTGCTGTTCAAAGTGTTCCGGGGGGTCTATCGGGGTGGCCATCTCACTGTCCTATCACTAAAAGTCTCGCCGTTGTCTTGGCCGACGGCGAAGACGTCCAGGTTACCTTTACTTGGATTTCGTCCTTGTCGATAAGCTTCCAGGTAAGTTGTGTGTAATCGAAAAGCTCCTCCCAGATAAGGATAACGCCTATCGGATAACCATTGAGCTTCTGAAGCTTGATTGTCGTTGCCGTGTCGTCAGCAAGTGGGAGCTCAAGAATCTCGGTATTCAGATTTTGGTCTGGCGAAAGGTTTCTGCGACACGCACGGGAGACCGTCTCAAGCTGCTCGCTAATGGGCGAAACAAGGCGGAAGATGTCCTCATCCACGTTCGGCAAGCTGTCGCGAGAGATCCTCTTGTAGCTACCTACCTTCATTTGACAAGCACCGTCCTGTCGCTAGTCACACGAAACGTCAAAGCAAGGCTCACAATGTTGAAATACTCCTTTGCGTAACGATGCACAAATGTCGGCCGAAGCCACTGGCAACGCTGATAGTTCTGTGGGATATAGGTCATAATCGGGATCGATGGCACGTTGGAGCCCCATGCCGGGCTATCCCATCGACCTGTGCCCCAACCAGGTGTCTTAAGAATATTCTCCGCCGATGCCGTGTTAATGAAATTCGAGATGAACTCTATCTCTTGCTTGTATGCGCGGTTGTCCTCTACCTCGATCTGGCAACGAGAGAACTGCTTCATGGTCGCCGGGTTGCCAGCCGTTTCAGGCACCCATGTAACCGTTGAAACAATAGGGATACTAAGCGTCACATTTACTGGAAGCGAAACGCCAGAGCCAGCCGAGACGCCTCCTGTTATAAAGTGCAAAATGTCGAAAAATGAACCTGAACCCGAACTCCCACCAGGAAGCGAAAGGAGATGGGAAAGTGTCAGGTTGTATGTACCATCACCATTATCCGATGCCGCCTCAACGACAGCTTCCTCGGTGCTATACTGAAAATGCCAGCCGACCCCTAGAGCCGCGCCTGTGTAGGTATATGCACACGTAACAAGGCTTACTGTATTCCCATCGTCATCCGTAGTCGTTGATACCGCCGACATGCTTGATGTCATCGACTCGTCCATGAAGTCAGCTGTGCCCGAAAGGCTTTTCCGTTCCTTCAAAACGTAGGTGTCAACCCCATGTCCGAGATACATGGTCTTGTTGTCATGAAGCACCATCGCACAGCTACAATTCTTCTTGCGCGTCACCCACGACTTATTGATATAGTTATATTTATAGCATGTTTTCGCGTAGGTGTCGGACGCTGAATCAGGCACCCAGAGCCAGTATTGCCGCTCGCTCTCGTAGGCGGTTGCATGAGCCACGGTGGCATAGTTCGAAAAGTTCTGGATGACCCGAAGGTCTTCCTCAATGGGTCTGCTAAGAATCACAACGCCCATCGTCTCGTCTATCCGCACAACACCCTGGTTCGACGAACAATAGACTGCGTTATTTAGGACAACAGCCGTTTCAGGCGCATCTATGCGGACCGTCGGGTCATACGCCTCAATAATAAAGTCAGATTCAGTCTCGCCTGTAAGCCGCCAAACGCCCTCCTCCTTGAGGATGATCAAAGAGTTCCTCAAAGGAAGAATGCGAAGGATCGCCGAGTCTTCAGAGCCTACGCGTTCGAAGTTCCCCGGCGGAACCGCATTGGGCTCTTCGAACTTGGAATAACAGAGAACATTCTTCTCGGCCGCCTGGGCTCGTGTGGCCGCTGTGTCGTAGATGTTTGGCGTGAACATATCCTCGAGATTCGATGAACCAAGAACCTCGAGGTCATCGGTGGCAAAATCAGCCACCCGGATGGTCACCTCGCCAGGTGCTCCATCCAGGCTTGTTGTGTCAGACGTGTAAAGAGCGAAAAAAGGATAAGAGGTCGGCGAGTCTGTATGAAGGTCGGTCACCGCAAAGGCAAATGACCGCATGGTCTCTTCAATGCGAATGGATTCCGTGCTGCCTGTGCCGATCAAGAACTCATACGTCCCGGGCATTGACGTCCTCGCTGTAAACGTATAGTTCTTTGCGCCGTAAGTAATCTTTATCGTGTCCCCATCATTCATGTCAGCCGCGTCAACCTTGAGCCGAATCTTAATCTCGTTCTGGCGGCGGACATTGGCGCAGAACATATAACCCTTGTAGTAGGCTATATCATGCGCGAATGGTGGTTTCCTGTTGACGCCGGCAAGCCCTTCCCTGGTGGCATTTGTGTAAAGCTCTTCCCCCAAAAAGTCATCCGGCACATAGTCCCAATAAGTTACGTTGGTACCTGCATAAGTTACTATGTCAACAAGTTTATAGGTGTCTCCAAGGGCATCCACCGATGCGGCGGATGGGGTTCTATATATATGCACCTCGTCGCTTGAGATGATCAGGCTATTGACATCGGCCTCCGCCGTAAAGCCAACAGCCAAGGTCGTTGTGCCTGTATTCTCATAGATCCATCGGTCGGAGGGCTCGCTATAGAGCTTTCGCCCATAGGCATCTGTGCGGACATAAAGGTATTTGTAGGCCACGAAATAGCCTGGCGCAAGCCAGCCGTTAGTCACGGTCTGACCCCACGCATGTGGGTCGATACATTTCGCCTCCGGGAGACCGGCTTCTCTTGGCGTTCCGTTAATCGCGTCGTTTCTGTAGGGCCCATTGGATGTTGTGAACCAGATATTCGACCTGGCCTCAACGGCCCGGATCTTATGATCGGAGCTAGGAGCTGAGTACGAGCCTGTCCAGTCCGCCCATGTCCCCGCATCGTCTGAATCATAGCTTATGGTCGTGCCGTCCTGGACGATAACCTTGTCCTTGTACTGAAGAAGTTGGGTCGGGGCATTGGTCGTAGCATCCCCATAGCGGTTGAAGCCGCGGGCCTTGGAGATGACGTTCTCGCGGTCAATCTCAACGTTCTCGGCCTCAAGAAGCGCGCCCTCTGGTGTCTGATAGGGGTTGTAGCTTGTATAAAGCCCTCGAGCCTTTCTATGTATGGTCTGGCTCTTAGCCATACGATATCCTCCCCCGTCCTTGGGCCGCGATTAACGGGATCTTCCGGATGCGTGTCTTCTTGTGCTCTACCCTTGGCTCCATTGCAGACAAAGCAAGTTTCATCATCTGGACAAGGCGGTTGGTGTGAAGCTTAGAGGCTTCTGGGTCGATCACCTCGGTAAACTTGGCCGCAACAGCCTGAGCGAGAATTTGGTGGAACTCGTAAGGCACAGCGGGTACGCCAGCCTCCTTGGCCAAGCAAACGTAATCACCCACCTCCACCTGATACTCGCCAGAGAGCGAACCGTCGATAGCGGTTGAAAATGTCATGCTGGTACCCGAAGCAGCCGAAACGGCCTTGTCCCAGCACTTAAGCTCTGCACCTGATTGGTAGCTATGGACATCGAATGTGTCGCCTGTGCCCCAACCCGCCGGGATGGCCGAGCTTGTAGTGATTACCTTCGTGGTGGTATTGACATCCGTAATCGTTCTTACGTTGGCCGCAAGCACCAATTCGCTTGGCCTGACAGCGAAAGTTTGCTCAATTGATCCCGAGGGGCTTGCCCCCAGCGAAGGAAGCAGGTGGATATAATTACCACGGACAAAAAACGCACTCGGCTTAGATGCCCCGCCACCGTCATAGACTTGATCGAGATGCCCCTCTGAAACGCGCTCAAGCGCTGGCGTGTAATAGCCATCGGATGAAACATATCTCACATCAATTTCACGATTGAGCATTGCCCGATGGTTTATCCGATAAGCCGATGTGCTCGCGGCAAGCGCTGTTCGAACGGAACGAGAATAATATGCCTCCCGGACGTTCATAATTGCGGGCGCCATCTCCGACTGAAGATAGAAGTTGATGAACCGCAGAAGATCCGCGTCCTCGGTCCCGTCAGCCGCAGACTCATGGATTGAGCCGAGTTGCCTCGCAAGGGTTAGGATCTCGTCTGCTGTGAATACTCGGGCCATCGTTAGCCTCCATAAAACCGGCAGGGGGTGTACCCTCCCCCCGCCGATTTGAGAAGAGTGTAGTTAACCCTCTGCGTACAAAGTGACATCTGCTGTACAGGTCGTTCCGTTCTGTTGTTCTGTAACCTTAAGAATTAACTTCGCCGTCCCGAACGGGTAAATCGTGTCCGCCGATGCGCCAACAGAAGCAGCTGAAGCAGAGTCCTGTACTGATGCGGCAACGCGAGTATGAACACGGAAAACCACCGTACAGTCCGTCTTGGTGTTGATCCCCGTGATCAAGTCAATCGCCGTCCCCAGGTCTGCGCCATCCGCCCCGACCATTTGCCATTGTAAGGACGCTGTACCGGCCGCACCGCCGCCAGTATTGTCTACGGTCACCACCGCCCTGAGCGCCTCAAAGCCCGAGAATGGGATGGGGTCTGACGAATACGTTGTATTCAAGGCCGCCTTCATATCGGCATCATCGATGCCAAGTTGGGCAGGCGTCATGTTGAGAATTTTACGTTTCATCATTCACCTCATGCCGTTGGGGCGGTGAGAGTCGCGTAGATGCAGAAAACACGAACAACGCCAGCGGTAAAAGCCGAAACGTTCGCGGTGAACAAAAGATCAACCTCGGCCGCCATGCTTGTGGGGAAGGTAACAACCCAATCGCCATAACTCGAAGTCGTCCCTGCGGCCAAAGCCAAGGCGCTTCCAAAAGCATCATCGTCACCAACGTAACCCAAGTCCCAGTTCGTAGCGCCTGTGATTGCTGTCGTGACCCTCGAAGACAGACCGAGGATAAGAGCCCCAGCTGGGAAAAAATCTGTTACGGCTGACGTGGATGCAGCCGCCAGCGTGTGGTGGACAGTCTTGAAGTAAACCTTAAAGTTCGCAAGCGTGCCGATGTCAATCTCGAACTTCGTGTCCAGCTGGCCGTAATCCTTGTGGGTTGAGGCGATCGTCGGGTCGAGCTTGGTTGGCAGATCAAAAATAATATCATGAGTGTCCCCACTCATCTCAATCCTTCGCTTGCCTTGTCCTGGTCTGATTTTCATGTCTGTTTCCTTCTCGGGGCTTACGCCCCGGCAAAATGCCGAGAAGTTACGGACCAGACGTGTCAATCACAGTGATTGGGTCTGCGTCTGAATCCGAGGTCAAAGCCGATGTTTCAAAGGTCGTAGAATCGTCCTCATGCTTCACCACAAGCGACGTCCCACTCGAAGCGTCTTTCTTGTTCACAAGCATGGCCACCGCGCCTAGCAGTGACCGGAAGGCAACCGAATCTCCGTCGCTCGAGGCACGGCAAGTGCCGTAGCTTCTCCGGATAATGTGATCCGCGATCTTGTTGCACGCCGCTGCGGCTATCTCATCTGCCGCAATGGCATCGGTTTGTATCTTCGCTGCTGTAATGGCGTTATCCGCAAGGCCATAACCCGTTTTGTCTGAAACGGTTCCCGCTGTCACAGCCCCTGCCGTGGTGATGGCCAAGCTGGTGAAGTTCGTCGGAACGTTTGTCAGCGTGGTAACTGTGCCAACTGTGACGCCCGACTGGTCTGCCGCAAGCGAGTAGCCTGACTTTGAGCCTGCGGCGACCACAACCCCATCTGAACCTGTATCGGCAAGCGTAGCCGCAGTGTCTACTTTTACCGCAGCGATGTTCGTGATAGCAGTGTCGACCTTTGTCTCAATCGCAGTTGTATCGGCAAGAATATCATCCACATCGCTCGGCAGGTTGGCCGCATCAAGCTCTGCAAGGCGCGCCTCGGTACAAACAGAAGCCAGGGCAGCATTGTCCGTCCCAACCATGTCGGTGTTGGTGGTGCAAGTGTCCGTGAGCACCACACCCTGAACCTTATTTGTCGCTGGGTCATATCCCGCATCGGCAAAGTCCTTGAGGTCTGTGGCCGATTGAGTGTCGCCACCAATCTGTGTAAGATCGGCTGTTAGCACGTCTGTCCCAAGCACAAACGAATCGAAGGTATTCGCAGGCACAACGATGAACTCATGCCAGACAGGGATCGCGCCCGAGATATTGGCCGTAATCATCAAACGGCCAAGCGTGTTTGAGTCAGTCGCTGTCAGCTCGAGAGCGTAATACCCATTGGCGATATGGGCCATGTCGTTAGTCCCGCCATCCAAGACCGTAATCGTCAAATCAACCTTGGTATATGGCGAAGCCACGGACATGTCGTCATCGTGCTTGTAAAGGTCGACATCCATAGATGTGACTGTTAGCCCGGTCTCTGGGGTTTTCCCATCTGTCTCGTCGAGGAAGGGGCCCAAGATAACCACGGTAGCCGTAGATTGCTTTAAGAATCTCATTTATCCGGTCCTCCTTCGACGGAAACTGCTTACCGCCATTGGCATTGCATCTGCGCCAGCCCCACCTGCCGCGATCCCACGATAGATATAGACGACGTGCTGCCGGTCGCCCTGCGTCATGCTGGAATCAGGCTCCGGCAACGCCCCTATGGCTGGGAAAGTCGTCATTGCCGAACGACGTTTGTCTTCGCTGTCGATTGCCATAATTTATCCATTAGGGGTCTTGGTATTCGTCCTTCGTAAAGGTCGTCCCGTTGTCCGAAAGAACGGCATCCGAGATCACTGTCCCAGCGTCGTTTGAAATCGTGGCCAAAGCGCTGGTGCTGGTCTGTTTGTTCCGAAGTGCCATGTAGAGGAACATGACCGCGGCTTCAAACGTCGGCGTGGCACTTGGCGTTCCTGTAAGCTCGCTAATCGGGTCGATTGTGAGCACGTCCACCATCTCGTCGTTGATGTCGGTGGCCGTGAGCGCATTAGCGACAATGGCCTCAAGACTATCAGTTGCCTGAGAA
>WOR8_10009791_pt1 | contig 12551 bp, 16 predicted proteins | sample DeeMarSeWOR38_10_FD_19890 | JGI IMG/M metagenome (IMG submission 19890) | reverse complement strand
GATTGCTTTAAATCCCACCTGTTTTACGAGCAAGCAGGAACCTCGGCATGCCACTTAAGCTTCATGATCCCCGTCGAACCCGTTTCGCCCCCATTAGGTAGTTTGGTTGAACGGAGAAAGTAGTTACAATGATATTCTACGTACCTTAACCCTAGATGTCAAGAAATCGGGTCGGGCCCGGTACACCTAGAGTTCCACTCGGTTTTACTCAATAGCTGCCTTTCCCAGTGCTTTAAGCACCGCCTTGAGCTCCTCAAACTCCTCTTTTGACATCTTTTTCTCAGGTAAAACTTTCCTGGCCCCACTCATTACTTTGTAATAAAGATCCTTGGAGTAATCAGCACCAAGAAAGCGAATCGCTCTTATCAAGGCTTCTTCCGGGGGAGTGAGCTTCAAGGAGGAAGCCTTTTCCCTCCACTCCGGTCTAGGCTCGGCGACAGCTCGTAACTTCTCTAGTCCAGCCTCTGGTTTGCCGCTGTAAACAACTACCAAATCCTCCAAACACTCTTTGATGATTCCTTCGAAAATTTTCCTGCCGGGCCTCCGCTTGTTGGATTCAATTGCACTGAGATAGCCCTTTGTAATTCCCAACTTATCTGCGAATTGTTTCTGACTGAGACCCAAGCGTTCTCGAATTTGCTTGATCTTGTTTTCCGATCTAGTTGTCATAAAATGTTTGCATCTGTGCAATATTTTTCTTGACATAGTTTGCTATTGCGTATATCGTCATACTATAGCAAACCATGGAGCCTAACATCAAAGATGAATGGATATTTCAATTTAGTCAATAGAAAAGGTTGATTACATAAGGGCGTTCTAATGCTAAAGCCAGATATTCTCTGCGACCGCATGGTGGGTGTATGTCTTAAGCTCCAAACTTTAAGAGACTCTTGCTCGTCCGTTTTCAGAACCCGGAACTATCCCCCCAACCTCACTTGGTTTAACGGCGCAGCAGGAATCTGCCAGGAAGCAATTGAATGGATCGAAGAGGTTGTCCTTATCCTTTCAAGGGCTGAAGAACTGCAAGGACCCGACCATTGTAACGATGATTAAATCGCAGGCCGCAAAACACGGGCTTAGTCACCATTTAAACAAATCTGGTCTCTGGTGATGGGGTCAGGTGATAGATTACCAGCTCATAGATCGCCAGTTGACGGAGTGAATTCCAGCTTTCTCAAGCCGGAGCTCCGTTTCACTGCTGAGTGGGTTTGGCAAGGGGCACCTAAAGTACCTGACCCCATCACTGGAGACCGACCCCCAACCTTCCTAAGACGGACATCACATTATCCCGCAAACATCCAAGCACAAGGAACAAATTACAAAAGTTGGCTACTTTACTACTAGGTTTTCCTGTGCCATTATTATTGAGTGTAAAAATGTGAAAGGAGACAGTATTCACTCAGGGGAGAGGGAGATGAAAAAATTGCTCTTTTGGTCCCTGCAAACATTTCTGTTCTGCGGGATGCTTCTAGCCTGTGCTGGTAGCCTTCAACTTACCGTCTTGTATGATAGGACCGAGGGACTGAAACAAAACGACCCGGTATTATGGAATGGACAAAAAATAGGTAAGGTCCAGTCAGTGAAGCAAAATAGTCAAGGTCGGCCTGCAGTGCAATTGCAGATCAGGGGAGATTTCCGGGAGAAAGTCACAGATGAAAGCCGATTCCTCATTCAGCTCGATCCGCGAAACCGTGGGCAAAACTTTATAATGATGGTTAACCTAGCAGAGAAGGGAAATCCCCTTCCAAGCGGAACTGCAGTAGAAGGTAGTACCTATTTCACTCTCCAGTTGGAAAAAACCGAAAGAGGACTCAAGGCTTGGGCCGAGCAACTGGAGCAAGAGCTTAAGCGTTGGGAAAAAGAACTGAGTCAACTCCCTGAAAGTGAATGGTACAAGGAGTTGGAACGCGAGATGGATTATTGGCTAAACGAATTGGGCCAAGCTGGGGTCGAGACTCGTGAATATTTTAAGGAAGAAGTGTTACCCCGATTGGAAGAGTCTTTACGAGAGTTGAGAAGACGTCTTCGGCAGTTGGGCCAGGAGAAAGAAGTAGAGACTTTAGAGGTAAAGTTGGATAAACTTAAGAGCTTTTGATGTATCTTGCTTTAACTCTAAAAGTAGAGGTGTGCAAGTATGAGCGTAGACGAAATTATGAAAGATCACGGATTCCGTGTTTCTGCAAGTTGTGGCGGACAAGCGTGGTACACAAAATTTATTGATTATAATGGAAGACGCGCCTATATAACTGTAATGGATAAAGAGGGGGAGGGTTTGCCCCAATTGCTGGATGAGCCTGTTGCCGTGGTTGTTTATGATCTCAGGTCTGGGGATGAACTTGAAAAATATCCAGATTTTGACTCTCTGAAATCTTACCTTGAGTCACTGACTGAATAACTTATTTGTATAGCTGACCTCTATATAAATAAAAAAGCCCACCTCTCGGCAGACTTTTCCTTTATATCTCCAACTGACTTACTTGATGTTAAGCCTTCTTCTTTTTCCTTGCAGCTTTTTTCTTTTTCTTTTTCTTGGGTGCAGCTTTTGCCTTCTTTGCAGGCTTCGGCTTCGCCGCAGCCTTGGCCTTGGCAGCAGCCTTCGCTTTTCTAGCTAACTGCAATTTCTCCCCTAGCCCAAGAGCTTTGGCAGTTTTTCTACGTTTGGCACTAAGAGACTTGGCCGCCAATGGCTGTCTTGGAGAAAAGCCCCACTTCTTACGATATTCTGCTGGCGTAAGTCCGAATTTTGCAAGAGTCCTCGCAGTAAGCTGTTTGTACTTCTTACCATCTTCAAGGTTAATGATGTAGTTTCTCTGAATAGATTTTTTTGGATCTACTGGAGGAGCCTCTGCTTCCGGACCACCCTCTTCGATTGTTTTAATGTTTTTTAGGGCTTCAAACGTCTTTTTTAGTGCTCCCACCATATCGTCAGACGCCATAACCGCATGTGAAGCCTGCGCAGCAACAATTTCCGCTGCCATTTCCGTCAAAGTTTTTGCCATATCATTGTCCTCCTTTCGTCAGTCTGACCGTATTGTTGGCAAAGTTGCGAATTATTACAAAATAAGGTAAATCAAATTAGTTGTCAACAACTATTTGATATATTTGGAATAATCACTGTTGCCCAAATTTGTGCATTGCAAGTATACGAAATTATTAGATCATTCTCTCCACTTATTTTCAAAACAATATTGCAACTGTGAGGTTTTTGTTCGAAAGACCTACTATATTTTCCAAGCCCCTCGGGCTGTCAACACTGACTCTTGGTACGCAAAGTGCATATATAAAGGCTTGCTGGGCCTGGTTACTAAGAAACATCCGTTGCTGAAAAAGCTTTTAGCTTTATTTGTGCAGGCCTCGAGAAAGGAAGCTATTTATTATAGGGGCAAAGAAAATGAAGAGGCTCGTCGCTATCTCTTTTGTAGGTTTTTCTTTGATTCTATTTTTTAGTTGTCTTGAACAAAGTCAAGATTCGGCAAAACCAGAATCTATAAAAGAAATACGCCTTCTTATTAATGATAGCAACTTTGAAGGAGCGAGGCTCGCAGCAATTGATACTCTTGATCCAGAGATAAAATCACTATACTATGAGGCAGATAGATACCTTGGGCATGCATCACATGAGGATGTAAGATGCAATGAGAGGATTGAAGAGATCCTTTACAATATTGTCAAGAAAGTTCCTGCCAAGGACACAAAGCTGAATAGAGATATCTATGCAGAGTTGCTTACTCTTTATCCGGAAAATGAACTCTATAAAAAGAAATTTATATACTATGACAGAAAAGCCAGAGGAATTTTTCAATAACAAAATAGAATTGTCCAGATAATACACGAATTGAAATGCGTTAATTATTCGGACCACAATTGTTTCGTCCTACTCCGCTTAGAATACCACCTGCCAGCTACGGCGAAAGCTACCGCCCAACACAGAAAAACTCCATCATCAATTCTGCCAAGCATCAAATCAGGCATAAAAAAATAGACGAGAGATCCAGCAAGAAAGCTGATACTGAGGGCTACCCTGTAGCCTATCCAGGTGAATATTCGAAAAAAAACAAGAAAAATGAATGTCCAAAATATATAGAGGATCATAGTCGCCAAAAGGAGGTATTTACGCGGTATACTTTTTGAGAACTTTCGTAGAAAGCTATCGAATCTTCCCTTGGGCTTTTGAAGGCGAACCTTTATTACCTCTCCTATGGTCATTTTCTCGTCTACATAAGTCCCGCCAGGTATCAAAAAGTCGAGGGTAATGGGAGCTTCTTGTTGGTGTAGAGCGTCATTAGCGGCTCGAAACTCCATGGAGAGAATCTTATGAGTTATGAGATATACTGTTCCCGCACCTAGAAAAAGAAATAGCAACGACAGCGCTGACATCAACACCTTGGTTCTGAGTGTCATGCTTAATACCTCATTATGAAGGGCGATTACGGTATATTAAAACTTTATCTCAGGAAACGCCACGAGAAATTCTAACCTTGACAGTGGTAGTAACTAGTGATAGCTCTCCCTGTCATTAAGTAATAAAGAATCCAATCCGAAAGCAAGGATCCGGCTTCCACCTGCCCCCTGAGAAGGCTTCAATGCTCTTTCCTTCATGCGGGACTTTATTGGAGTAATGGAGGCGTGGAGTATTGCAAAATATCGCATTCTAAGCACCAAATCCCAGTAATTTAGGTGTCAGGTTTCAGTGTTCAGGTTATAACTCTTACGCTTTAATTGCCTGAAACCTGAAAATCTTTGAATAACCATTGATTGGAGTCCATTGAATCTTTACAACACCCCCTGTGGGAGGAAGTCTGATGGAAATGGCAGACATGAAAGCCAACATGCTTCTGACCATTACCTCGGTAGTTATAACCCTATCCGTCCGCTACATTACCGAACCCCATCTCAAGTGGGCCATAGTTGTATTGATTGCCTTCTGCTTGATGACCATTGGGCTGGCAACATACGCTGTCATGCCAAAAATACCGTTTTTCTTCAAAAAAGAGACAGGCGAAACAATTAAATCTCCAGGGTTCAACTTGCTCTTTTTTGCCGATTTCGTCCGACTTAGTTATGAAGAGTTTGAAACAGGTATGGAAAAGGTCATGAATGATCCCAGCCTTACCTATCAAGTGCAAATAAAGGAACTTTATACCTTGGGGATGTTTCTTGCCAAAAAGAAGTACCGTTTCCTAAAGCTGGCTTATATTACCTTTATTATCGGCGCCTTTGCCAGTGCCATAATTGGTCTCCTTTCAGGAGTTCTTAGTTAACCCTAATGTTAAGAAAAATCTTGCAACTTTCCCTCCTTTTCCGTACTCTACCCTCAGGATGCTTTATCAAAGTGGTAAGGCGTCGAGTATCCTTGTTGATCCCTTGCTCCATCGACAGTCTTTTGTGCCGCTGCTCAATCCTAATGACGCTCGACCTCTATTAGCCAATTCCTGGTAGAAATTTTGCAAGTGCTATTTGAGCGGTGGACCGATATCCGATTTTTTGCTCGAAAAAGTCTGATTTCACAATAAGAGGATATAGCGATGGACGGCAGAGAAAGACGGTTGCAACCTAGAGTGGAGGTCAAGTGGCCTGTTACAATGTTGACCTCTGAGGGTGCAATGCAGGGAGAAACAAAAGATATTAGCATGCAAGGGGCCTTTATTTACTGCGATAAGCCCCTTCCTCTCTCGGAGAGGTTCGTGTTAAGCGTTAAGGCACCAGCCGCTTCCATGCAGGTTATGGCTCAAGTCGTTTGGGCCAGCAACTCATCCTCAGACAGAAAAAATGAGCCGGCCGGAATGGGAGTCCGCTTCATCTGGTCTTAATCCTGACTACTCTCACCTTCCTTTTAATCACCCAAAAACAAATTTGCCCTCAGGTTCTTTTCTCCAAAGGAATCATCATTCCATTCAGCTAAAGCCTTCCAGGCGACATCGTATTTGTTCCCCGCACTCCAGAGCAGCCACCCTCGGACTTTGGACTGGTCCAGCGCTCTAAGTTGCTCGAAAATATATTCTTCGTCAAAATTATCAGTTCCGAGGGGAAAGGCCTGGATCCAGGGTCGTAGGGTTACCTGGGAGTTTTTCAACAGCAGTGAGAATCTCTTACATGTCTCCGAAACTAGCAAGTAAGGGCGTTCGCTGGGATCGGCTATACCTTGAAAGGGGTTATGGAAATGAGAAGGATAGATCATTGGAGAGATCACGTCACAGTGTGTGGCCAAGTCTTCTATCTTTTGTCCGGTCATCTCGACGTCTTTGGACTTTCCCCAAGCAACAATCCCAAATACATCGATGGATAACAAGACCTGATGAGCAGCGAGCTCACTCCGAGCCCGGGCAAGAAAGTCAGTAATTATCTTGTGTCTAGGAGCTTCTTGCCCATACAGGCCGGATTCACCGTATTCGACATTTTCTTTAGTAGGAAATCTTATGTAGTCAAATTGAATTTCATCTACCCCCATTTCTGCCAATTCCCTGGCAATACCCAAGTTATAATCCTGAACTACTGGATGAGATGGATCCACCCACGCTATTCTGCCATTCTCCATCAAGGGAAGTCCTGTGACGCCATCTCTCAGGGCCAGCTCCGGTTTCTGCTCTGCCAAAAGCTCATCGTAGAAAAGAACCAGTCTTACCCCCACATGTATTCCTCTCCCGTGGAGATAATGAATGAGTTTCGCCAGGTCCCTGGTCACTGGCCTTGCATTTGCCCCAATCTCTTTAGCTAGATCGACTCGGGAAGGATAGGAAAGTTTGCCAGACATGTCTTTGCCATCAAGGATAACAGTATTACCCCCGACCGCTGCCAACTCGGCTATAAGTCTCTTCATCCTTTTGCTGGCCATGGTGTAACGATTCACATATATACCTTTGGCCTCAAAATCTGTCTTTTTGGGAACAGTCTTGGCTGCCACAGGGCTCGAGCGAACCAGAGGAATGAGTAACCATTGGTTTGGTCGGATCAAAGACCCCTCTACGCCACTCATCACTTTGATCCTTTCCACCAGGTCATTGACGGTTAATTCTTCAGTCAGTGGTAGATACTGCCGGGCAATCTTGTTAAGTGACTCCCCAGGGGAAACTCGATGAATCATGTGAGTATCTTTTTCAATATCTTGCGCCAGAATATTCGTTGACAAGAGCACAATTAGTGCATAAAAAAGCACAAAAACAACTGTCAATATTTTGGTAAATGGCTTTGGTATCAACATTTTAACCGTCAAACTTGTCAATATCTTCTCTCAGAGTAAAAGGTTTACTCCCTAACAAAAAGCAATGATCGTGCCGAACTATTTTTGTAGGTGATTGTTATCAATAATTTTTCAGCTTATTTTTTACTTAAACCTTTTTGGAACCAGGTGGGAAAATGGGGGGAGTATCTGAGGTACAAAAAAGTTTAGTCCAGATGTTTCATGCAAGCACCACAGTATATTCTGCAAAAACCATGACCTAGCCACTTGCCCTATGGGGAAGGGAAATAGTAAATTCCCATGAGAACTACGAACTGGAGCGCATATGGTCAATACTTCAGAGCCTGCAGCAGAGCACCTTGCTGCCACCTTCATATTTAGAGAAGGCATAAAGGCTGGCTGGCCAATCTGCTTGGGCTACTTCCCCATAGGATTGGCCTTTGGCGTGCTGGCCCAGCAGGCCGGGCTCCATCCTGTTGAAATCGGTCTTATGTCTTTGCTGGTTTTTGCGGGAAGTTCCCAGTTCATAGCAGTTTCAATGCTCAGTGGGGGGGCTTCGGTACTGTCCATTGTACTAACCACTTTTGTTATCAATCTTAGACACTTATTGATGAGTTCCTCCCTTGCCGTCTATCTGCGCTACGTGCACAAGACCTGGACTGCACTGTTTGCCTACGGCGTTACCGATGAAAGCTTTGCCGTCAATCTGACCAGGTTTAGGGATAGTAATTGGGATTGGCGTAAGGCTTTGGTGGTCAACCAAACTGCTAATCTGGCGTGGATTGTCAGCAGCATTGTGGGGGCCTATAGCGGCCAGTTCATTCCGGCAGGAGCATTTGGTATTGATTATGCCCTCATTGCCATGTTTCTCTGTCTCTTGGTATTTCAACTCAGAGGAAGGCTTTATGTGATTACTGCTATTGTCGCTGGAGTATTGGCAGTATTGCTCGCACTGTTTGTTCCAGGTAACAGTTATATTGTTTTGGCCTCAGTTTTGGCTGCCACTATCGGGGTGGTCTGCCGCCGCAAGGATCCGAGTGGTTGGATTTGATACCGGTAGCCATCCTTAGCGCTCTGGTCTTTCCAGAACTTGTGACCGGCGGTAGCCCTCGCTTCTTAGATCTTTTTCGACCTCAGTTTGTCGTGGCTGTGCCCACCTTTCTTTTTGCCCTGAAAACCAGGTCACTAGGCGGAACAGTTGTTACCGGTATGCTGCTTTTCTGGCTGGCGGGGAAATTGATGTAGCTCCACAGGTCATTATTCAATCATTTTGTTGAGCCCATCAATGATTCTTTTGGGGACGGGATTTGAGTCCTCCTTCAAATAAAGGGTCAACATCGGTGCAGACACCTTAAGCTCTTCGGCTGCCTTGTCGAAATCGATTCCCTTCGCGGCCAGTTTTTCCTTTAGCGCTGTCTTTTCCGCGGGATCCATGGCTTAACCTCCTTCGAGATAGCTGACCTGGGTGGATGTGCTATTCAAGATCCACCTTCACTATACATACAGATTACACAATTGATCAACTAAGGGCAAGAGCATTGTTAGCCAGGAATTTCGCCATTTTTTCTCCTGAGATTCGCCCAGCTGATCAGGGGATTATATGGGGCTACCCCTGAGCTGGTCTTTCCTCGATGCGGGAGTCTGCTGGAGTGATGGAGTCTATGAAATCCCAAAATCCAAGCACCACATCTCAGGGTTTCAGGTTTCAGGTGTCAGGAGAATAAACACAAAGGCTGAAACCTGAACACTGAACACTGAAAACTCACTGGCAAAGCCATTGTCACTTGACCACCGAATTGCAGGATCTACCACTGGCCTAGAGGAGCAGGTTTTCCATGATTAAATAAATCTAGGGAAGGTACGATGACTTGTTCTGCCCTGGGTAAACGTTAAGGACTTATCTCGTCTCCCAAGGTAAAAGCCAGAATACCGGTCAGAAGCAAGATAGCTATAAGCCCGAGGAGAGCTATCCAACTTTGGCTTGTTACACTGCCCAAAGCAACGGACAATCCCTGGTTCAGATTGTCGCTGACTCCGTGAGCCACAATCACTAGGGGGGCGATCAAGAAAAGAAGGGTACCTGCAATTTTGTTTAAAAGACCGTACCGCCTCCACCACAGCCCACCAAGACAGAATATACAGCTTGTCACTGCAGCAAACCCAATTCTTACTAGGGGATCGTTAGGGTAGAAATCTTTACACATATCTACACAAAAGCCTGCCAGAACTGCAAGGAGAGGCAGGACTGCCAGATAGAGCTGCCCCCTTGCCCTTTTAACTATTCTCATCAGCAAAAGAACCACAGCCACCCCGCCAATCAGGGCAAGGCCCGCGGCACCAGCCGGTACCACCCAAGAATAATCTTTGCCTGCTTCTGCAAGTCCCTTAGAGATTATGGTGGTTGCAATACCAAAACCAGCACCTAGGGCTGGCACCAACCACTGGGTGGTTATCCCGCCTGCTATGATCGCTAAAGCAATCGCAACACCATAGGCCAGAACAAGAGTGGGGTTGCTCTGTACCTCCCTCGTCTTGGCCCTGACAGCACTTACTCTTGAAGGATTAGGTTGTGCTATTGGTTTCTTTGGCTCTGGACGTGGTCTCTCATCTTTTTGGCGATCCAAGTAGGCGGTTGCCTCTTCCATGGCTTTGGATAAATCATCCATTGCTACACGAACCTCCGCTGTCAAATTGTCATCTTGCAGTCAGACCGGACACCCGAAAAAGTTTAAAAGTCTCTCTGCAAAAAGAATACCAAGTGGGGGGGGAAGAGAGAGGAGCTAGGCAGATAGGAGTAATGGAGCAACTCGATTGTGGATTTGGGAATGCGGAATGCGGATTGTGGACTTCAAATTATAGTTTCTGACCTACAATTTACTTTTTCAATTCGAAATCCGAAATCCGAAATCCGAAATTTCCCTCACTCCAATACTCCAGAATACATCAAGCGTAATATGTGAATACCAGGGTATGTTTGAAGCTATCAGGGTCAAATAAAGTATACGGCTACCTTTCCTTCCACTCTGGCTTTCTCTTTTCCAAAAAGGCTCGTACTCCTTCTTCCGCATCTTCGGTGCTGCAAAGAGCAGCAAAGAGCTCGCTCAGGTAGTCAATCGATTGATGGTAGGGAACGTCTTGCATTGCATACAGTCCTGTTTTTCCTATCTGCAATGCCATGGGGCTTTTGGCCGCCAGCTTGCCAGCCAGTTCCATGGTGGCTTGTTCAAGCTCATCTGGCGGTACCACTTTGTTCACCAGTCCCAATCTTTCGGCTTCGGTGGCTGAGATCATCTCTCCTGTGAGTACCATCTCAAGAAGTTTTTTGCGGCCTACAAGGCGTGCCAAGGGTACGTACAGCCGGGCCAGTACAAATGAGACCAACATTGATGGCAGTGGTTCCTATTTTGGCGTCCTCCGCAGCCACAGCCAAATCACAAGCAAAGATTAAGCCTGCGCCATTAGCTAGAGCATAACCTTTTACCGAGGCAATAACCGGCTTTTTCATTTTGGCAATGGTATGATTGTGCTCGTCCATTAAACGAATAAACTCCCGGTAATCCTTGTTGGTTTTATCCTTGAATTCGGCAAGGGCTATCCCAGTAGAGAAGTGTTTGCCTGCCGCCTGGATAACCACAACCCGCACCTCCGGGTCCCTATCCATTTCCCAGAGGGAGTCATTCAGTTCCCGGGCAAAGGGTACGTTGAAAGTATTCATCTCCTGTGGTCGGTTGAGGGTAATGAGGCCGATATGATCCTGTTTCTCCACAATGACGTTGGTGTATGACATAGCTTATCTCCTTATAAGAAATCTGGCAGATTAACCCCAATATAATATACTCTGCTTTCCCCGGGGCATGATCATTGATACCGAAAAATATGGATGCAAACTAATTGGTAAAACAGCTGAAAGCAGAATAGCAAGCCAAGGTTCGTACTGTCAACGTGTCAGTTGTCCGCGGTCCGTAGTCCGTTGTTCAGATTGTCAATTCGCAGGTTATGGGTCCTAGGTAATGGGTTATGGGATGTCTCTTAACTATAACCTATCACCCATGACCTATTACCTTTGGAGACTCTATGCCCTATGCTCTATGCCCTATGCCTAATTTTATTATGCTATATTGTCTCAGTCTTAAGCTTATAACCAAATATTCTTGATTTGGAAACCCGACACCCATAAGGAAAAGGCATGACTAATTCCACAGACAACAAACCAAGTAGGATTTCCTTGGAGACCCGGATTGGCTGGATAGGGACTGGAGTCATGGGACTCTCCATGTGCAATCATGTGCTCAGCAAAGGTTATGGGGTAACCGTCTACAACCGTAACAAGAGCAAAGCTCAACCCCTTTTGGATGAAGGAGCTAGGTGGGCCGAGACAGCCCGGGTAGTGGCTGAGCAGTCTGATGTGGTCTTCACCATGGTTGGCTTTCCAGAAGACGTTCGTGAAGTTTATTTTGCAGAAAGTGGCATCCTGGCAGGCGGCAAACCGGGCACCATTGTTGTTGATATGACAACAACCTCACCCAGTCTGGCCCGGGAGATTTACCAGATGGCAGCATCAAAGTCAATTCAAGCAATCGACGCACCGGTTTCAGGAGGAGATGTGGGCGCTCGTGCCGGCACACTGTCCATCATGGTGGGCGGCAACGAGGAGGTTGTTGAGGTTATTAAACCGCTCCTCGAAATTATGGGAAAACAAATAGTTCACCAGGGCGGAGCCGGCAGCGGTCAGCATGCCAAAATGTGTAACCAGATAGTCATTGCCTCAACCATGATCGGGGTGTGTGAGTGTCTTCTCTATGGCCACAAAGCAGGATTGGATCTAGAAACCATGTTGCGTTCCATTACCAAGGGTGCTGCAGCCTGCTGGACCCTCGACAACATGGCACCTCGAATTCTTAAGCGCGATTTTGCCCCCGGATTCTTTATTGAACATTTCATCAAAGATATGACTATAGCACTGGACGAGGCTCGACGGTTGAACATTGACCTTCCCGGTCTGGCTTTAGTCCACCAGCTCTATTTAGCCCTTAAGGATCAGGGACACGGGAAACTCGGCACTCAGGCTCTCATGCTGGCCCTGGAACAGCTTTCCAATACGCAGGTCAAAGTCTAGTCGCCATTCACCAGACTGGAACGCTCGGGCAAATAGTAAACGGGGGGCTATGTCCATTGCTGAAACCGTTCAAGCCGTTCAAATCGTTGAAACTGTTGAAATCGTTCATTTCCAGTTACAAAATCCGCAATCCGAAATCCGAAATCCGAAATCCCAAATCCTGAGCCCTATGCTCTATGCCTCTTCACAGCGGAACTGCGGCCTTGTAGAGAGTAGCCTCTCCCTCGATGCGGTACTGCTCCACTGCTGCAGGGACAA
>WOR8_10009777_pt1 | contig 12552 bp, 12 predicted proteins | sample DeeMarSeWOR38_10_FD_19890 | JGI IMG/M metagenome (IMG submission 19890) | reverse complement strand
ATTGGTTAAATAGTTAAAATAGGAATACATCAATCGACCAATTAACCAATCAACCAATCAACTATTTAACAAATGTAAAAAGGGTTAGACTAAATCGAATCTGTTATGTCTGTGGCTAAATTAAAATAATATCCGTAATGATTGACAATTTCGGGGTGTTTTATCTATATTCCTTGCGGGATGAAAGGAATGCCTGTGCAAGGACAGCTTGGCCCAATAGATTTTATTCATCCGGTTTTAAATAAAGCTGTCAGAGCGATCAGCGGCCACTATATTTTTAGCCAGGAAAACCGGCTGTTGTATAACGGCCGGCAAGTGCTATATTTTATCGGTTGTGCGGTTGTGGACTCCTCATGCTGCGGTCCGGGGGGCTGCACCTATGCGCTGGTGCCGGGGTACATTAAAGAATGGAAATATAAAACCGGCCGTGATGATCTCTTTGTATCACGTGTGGAGCCGATACGGGATGCGGACGTTCAGTCAGAGATCCGGCGGTTGATATCGAAAAAAGATTCGGTGCAGCAGGTGAATTTTGAGGGTTAAAATCAAGTTCAAAGGTTCAGGGTTCAAAGGTTCAAGGTTTTTATTTTCTGAGGGGGTCGGTTTAATCCGTTTTATTGGTTTGATTCGTTTAATTGGTTAAATTAGTTGAATAACTGAACCAATCGAACCAATTGAACGAATGAAACTGGCATTTAGGCTTTTTATCTTTGAACCTTTGAGCGCTGAACCTCTAACCCAGAACCTGATACAGGAGGAATGATGGAAGAAAGGGAGATTGGCGGGGTCGGCTTTATTGCCGGCCGGTGGCCGCTGGACGCTGAAAAATCAACGATTGTCTTCATTCATGGCTCAGGCGGTAACGGGCGATTCTGGTTGGCTCAGGTACAAGACTTGGTGGAGCGGGTCAATACGGTTGCGCTGGATCTCCCCGGCCACGGCCGAAGCGGAAAAGACGGAAAAAATACCGTCGTGGATTACGCTCGAGCGGTGCTTGAATTTATCGAGGCCGCTGAAATCCCGCATCCCATTCCCTGCGGGTTGAGTATCGGCGGCGCCATTGTTCAGCAGCTACTGCTGGATTATGCCAAACACTTTCAAGCCGGAATTTTGATCGGCACCGGCGCTAAATTGAAAGTACTGCCGATGATTTTTGAGGCAATTGAAAATGACTACAGCGGTTTGGTGGAGATGCTGTGTAAATTTGCAGCATCGGAAAAAACGGTGCCGGAGGTCATCGAACCTTTCCGGGATGACCTGCAAAAATGTGATCCCCGGGTTACCCTCGGTGATTTCCAGGCCTGCAATCGGTTCGATGTGATAGACCGGCTCACTGAAATAAGCGTTCCGGTAATGGTCATTTCAGCGCAAGATGATAAACTGACACCGCCGAAATATGCCGATTCTCTTGAATCGGCCATTTCAAATACCTTTGATCATTGCAAACTTTTAGAGTTCCATGTATATGCTTGATTCTAATTAACTGCAGATGTGCGCTTTTTAATGCCAATGTTCAATTGGTTAAATTAGTTTCATTGGTTTTATCAGTTGGCAATAGAGTCCACGTTGGTTTTTTTAACCAATTAAACCAATCGAACCAATTAAACTAATAAAGCAGTTTGCTAAAGTACCGTGGGTGTTTTTAGTCGACTGAATAGTTTACGAGGGCTACGGTTAATTAATAACTATCTGGAGGAACAAACATGAGTGATGTTTATGAGCGGCTGCGGGCGCGGCTGGACGAGCTGGCAGTCGGTTTACCGGCAACTGAAAACAAAATCGAAATTAAATTGCTGAAACGCCTGTTTACCGAAACGGAAGCGGACTTTTTCGTGCAGCTTCATCCATTGCTGGAGGCGCCGGATGATGTCGCCAAGCGGCTGAACCGGGAGCCGGATGAAATTGCTGGTTTGATGGAGCAAATGGCGAAAAAAGGATTGCTTTTCCGGAAACGCGCCGGTGAGCGGGTTCGTTATGCCGCTGTGCCTTATGTGGTCGGGATATTTGAATTCCAGGTTAAATCAATGGATGAAGCCTTTGCGCGTGACAATGAAGCGTATTTTGAACAGGCTTTTTTAGCAAAAGCCCAATCTTTTAAAACACCGGTTTTACGAACGGTCCCTATCAATCGAAAGATTGTTGCCGACTGGCCGATTGCACCCTATGAAGATGTTCTGCAGATTATTGACAGCCAGGAAAAAATTGCCATTACACCCTGTGTCTGCCGGACCCAGACAAAACTTGCCGGCCATGATTGCGACAAACCGCATGACAACTGTTTTTCGTTTGGTTCCCACGCGGAATATTATGTTGAGAACGGCATGGGCCGCTTTATCACCAAAGACGAAGCCAAACGAATCGTTATCGATAATGAAGAAGCCGGTCTGGTGATGCAGCCGTTCAATTCCAAAAAGGTTGGCGGAATGTGCAGCTGTTGCGGTGACTGCTGCGGGATGCTGCGCTCGTTGAAAAAGCAACCGAATCCGGCAGAAGCCGTGCAGAGCAATTATTACGCCCAGGTGGATGAAGAGCTGTGCACGGGGTGTGAAACCTGCGTGGACCGCTGCCAGATGGAAGCCATTGAAGTGGTCGACGGCATTTCCAACGTCCTGCTGAATCGCTGCATCGGCTGCGGCCTGTGTGTCACCACCTGCCCGACAGAGGCCGACAGAGGCCATTCAGCTTGTCAAAAAAGATGATGACAAGCTTTACGAACCCCCCAGATCCGGCGTCGAAACCTATATGCGCATCATGCAGGAGAGGGGCATCATATAGCGCAGCATCGGTTCAAGGGTTCAGGGAAAAAAGTCTAAAGGCCAGTTTCATTCGTTCAATTTGTCTAATTGGTTCGATTGGTTCAGTTCTTTAACGAATTTAACCAGTGAAACTAATTAAACCAATAAAACGGATACCGGCAGAAAAAAACCTCTGAACCCTTGAACCTTTGAACCAGTTGACTGATACTTTGAAATTTGTGAATCTGGACTTTGGAACGTGAACCATGAAGGATGATAAAGGCCTATACTACTATCCCTTTCCATTGAACAAAAAGGTGCGGATGTACGTGCGTGAAGGGGCAGAAGAGATCTGGTTTCGGATGTGGAATTCAGACGATCCGAAGCTGTGGGACGAGCACGGTTGGATTCCCTACGATGCAATCAAAAAGGCCGAGGGAATGTATCAGGTAAAGGATTTTGACCCCAAACAGGCCTATGATATTCAAATTGCACAAGCCCTCATAAAAGAGGACAAGCAGTCCAAATAACCTCCACTGTTAAATAGTTGATTAGTTGATCGGGCAATTAGTCGATGGATGTCTTCTTTATTTTTAAAACTATTTAACGAATCGACCATTTGACCATTTAACTCATTCTATCTGGGTCTGTGGCGAATTAATCTTAATCGTTCTCGTACTATCCGCTTTATGACCTCTCTGACGATTACCATCAAAGAAAACCTGCAGCTCCAAAACGTCCCTCCGGAAATCATGGAGATACTTGTCGAGAAGCTTGAGTTCATCAACCCCAAATGGCTGGAAAATGACCGCATGGGCCGCTGGAATCGCGGCACTCCGCGGGTTCTCAAGTTTTACGATAAAGTCGGCCGAACCGGACTGTGGATACCGCGGGGCTATATCCGGCATTTAATTAATCTGTGCCGCCGGAAGGGCATTCAATTCCGTATCGATGATCAGCGGCGCCGGTTCAAGCCGCTGAATTTCGGCTTCAGCGGCCGGCTGAAACCTTTTCAGAAAGTTGCGGTGGATAAAATGCTGGCTAAAGATTTCGGGACCCTAAGCTCGGCCACCGGTTCCGGCAAAACGGTCATGGCCCTTTACATGATCGCAAAGCGGAAGCAACCGGCTCTGATCATCGTTCACACCAAAGAACTCGCCGCCCAATGGGTTGAGCGTATCGGAACTTTTATCGGTATCGAACCCGAAGATGTCGGCTTTATCGGGGGCGGCAAGAAAAGCATCGGTGAAAAGATTACCGTTGCACTGGTGCAGTCCCTTTATAAATGTGCCGATGAGGTCGCAGAGAATATTGGCTTTTTACTGGTTGACGAGTGCCATCGATGTCCAAGCCGCACCTTCACTGAGGCGGTTTCCTGTTTCGATTCTCAATATATGCTCGGCCTTTCCGCCACACCGTATCGGCGCGATCAGCTTTCCAAATTAATTTTCTGGCACCTGGGTGACAAGCACCACGAAGTGGACAAAAGCCAATTAATCGAAAGCGGTGATGTGTTGCCGGCCAAGGTGGTTTTTCGCAAAACTAATTTCGCCACGCGCTATGATCCGGTCAGTGAATACAGCAAAATGCTGGCTGAGCTAACCACCAATACAGAAAGAAACATTCAGATCGCCAGCGATGTTGCCGGCGAAGCCGCCGGAAACCCCGGTATTTGCCTCATCCTATCCGATCGCAAGGCGCATTGTGAGAACCTGCAGGCACTGCTGCGCTACCGTTTTAAATTGCCGTCTGAATTACTTACCGGAGATCTTGATACCGCCGAACGTAAAAAAGTCCTGGAGCGGATCAACCAGGGGCATGTTCATGTCCTGATTGCCACAGGGCAGTTAATCGGCGAAGGTTTTGATTGTAAGGACCTGACCACCTTATTTCTGGCGACACCGATAAAATTCAGCGGGCGCTTGCTTCAGTATCTTGGCAGGGTTCTGCGCCCGGCACCCGGGAAAAAATATGCCAGAGTATTTGATTACGTGGATGTAAAAGTGGATACGCTCCGGAAGGCGGCTCGTGCCAGGCAGCGTGTCTACCGAAAATAGTTCGTTAGTCACTTTAGTTCACTTCCAACTTCAGTCACTTCTCCCTTGCCCGCTCTATCTTCAAATTCTTCTGAACCTCCCCAAGCGGGAGTTTGTATAAATAAATACAATTTTTATTTGATAAACTACCCAGAATGAGGTATTCTAGTATTTAGTGCAATTTTGGATATTTAGATGACTAATCTGTTCCAGGGGTTTCAAGTAAAAAATGGAAACAAACGCTGTTCATGCTTCAGCGGGTAAAACCAGCGGTCCGGATGCTGTATTGCGAATACTCGATTCGCTGTTGGCCGATTCCAGCCAAAAGCGGCTCACCGGCAACCAGGCAACCGTTATTCTCGATGCGCTTGCCAGCTCAAACGATCCGGATCTGGTCGTCCGGTTTCCGGTTGTGCTGAGCATCTGTGCCCGCAACGGCGTATCACTCAACAGCCACGCTTTGTTTTCCAAATACTGGGAATCGAGTCCCAAAAAGAAAAATCTGGAAAAACTGCTGCTGATCAGTGCTGAATTATTCGATCTTGATGGAATTGAAGCACCGCAAAACCTCAAGAAAATAGTCCGGTCGCTAAAGGCAAAGTACGGCTCCTTACAGTCGACGAGATTGCTTTCACTGAGTAGCGGCATGACGGTTGCAATCAAAGATATTCAAAACACATTAAGGGATTACACCGCCAAAATCAAAAATGCCGCTTCGGAAAGTTCAGGCACGAAGCCTAAAACGGATATGCTGCAACGCTCCACTGAGCTGGATGCCTGTCTGGACCGGCTTTTTTCACCCAAACAAAAAGATCTGGTATTTAAAAAGTTAAACAGCGAATCATTTACCAAAACCGAGCGTGAATATTATTCGCGGGTTGTCCGGAAAAAATTGAAGGCCATCGCCAATTCTCAGGTTGGCTATATTGCCAATAGGCTGACACAGAAATAGAAGCCGTTGTAAAATATGGTTGAGCCCGTTACCCGTTGGCCGGTTAGATATGATCATATAGCGTTCAATTTTTTAACGGGCTTAACGGGCTTAACCGGCTCAACTGGCAAACCTAAAAATGTAAGGGATATGCAATGGAAATCTTCTGGGATATTGCGTTACATACGGTGGAAATTCTAACATTGCTGTTTGGTGTTCTGGGAATGGCATTTTCACTGCTGCTTTTGTTTTCGCCCCGCCTGACAAAATCCCTCAGCAGTTTTTTTAATCGCAGCATCAGCGTCGAACCCAAAATAAACCTTCTGGACAAGGATATTCCAACGGAGGCATTTGTTTACAGCCATAATGTTATCTTCGGCTTATGCCTTGTTGCGGGTTCAATCTTTGCCCTCATCTTTTTCTCTTTTAATATCGATATATCGAATTTTGCGAAAGTATTTCTCGGCTCCCGCAAATATTTTATGACCCTCGAAGTAATTTTTATCTTTTTTGCCTGGGTTGCCAGGATTGCATGCATCTTGGGATTGATATCCGGTTTCTATCTTTTATTTGCGCCGGCAAAAATGCAGGCGATCGAGAGTAAACTGAATACCTGGTTTGAAACAAAGGCTATTTTTGATAAAATGGATCGCAGCGGTCCCGAATTGGACGTTCTTTTTTTCCGCCATCCCTTCTTTTTCGGCATGGCCGGAGCTGTTATTTCGTTTCTGATTATCACTCTGGCCATCGTTAATTTGCTGAGCTGATCAATATTCGCCGAGTTTTTAATTGACCAGACAAAAATATTCCTCTAATAATAGCTTCAAAAAATTCGCGCTTCTGTATTTTATAAAACGGCGAATATGAGCGTCTCGCATTCGGCGAGACTCAAAGAGCACTCCGCAAAGTGACGTTGCTTTGCTTGAAGAGCGTTTCACTTGAGGTGCGCTGCGTTTAAGGCAGAGTTCGTTTAAAGCCTCGAGTTCCGCAGGAACGCTCCTCGAGGCCCGAAGGGCCGATCCTCAAGGCCGTTAGGCCGATCATTAATATTCGGCAATCCCTTTTCCTGAGAGTGAGTCCTGATGCTTCGAATCATTTGATTATGTAGCTTATTTGGTTATTTGGAGTTCATAATGGAGAAAAGTAAATTTCGGATTTTTCCGTCCGATAGAATGAGTCTCGATTTCCCATGGCAGGTCTGGGCAGTGGGCTGGCTTTGCATATTTAAAGGTATAATCTGGCTGGCCTATGAACCGAATATGTCGGGTAACCTGCTGAGTTTTTTCGGCTCCAAATACCTGCTGGGAATGTTGCCCTTGATTATTTGCGGAATTGGTATCTGGAATATGCGCAAATGGGCGCTGTGGGGAGCCGTTGCCGTCTGTGCGATTAATCTGGTTATATTTTTCTTTACCCCGCAAGCTTTCAGCGCCATGATGGTAAAATCCGAAGTTATCATCTGGTCGGTTTTGCTTTCGGGTGTCACGCTGCTTTGCAACGGACCGTTGGGCGATCTGCTGGTCATCCTCGCCGCTCCTACCTTATTAAAGCACACCAAAAAGGCATAGAGGTCCAAAGAACCAGGACTTGTTAGATTCGTTTTATTTGTTGAATTGGTTTAATTGGTTCTTGTGGGAGACAGATTGGAAATTTTTTCAGACAGGATCTACAGGATTTACATGATTTTCTTTTGCATTTTCAGTTTCCAGATGAAACTGAAAACACACAATCGCCTTCGGCGAAAAAAACTGGAAAATATATCTTCGTAATTAAATAAATTGGCTTGAGTCCTGATGAAATAGGCGATGCAAAACAATTAATTTTGTAAATCATTTTATTCCGCTGAAAGCGGATTGAGTTGGATCACTTTCTTCCGGAAAGCGATCCAGAAAAAATAATCTGTTAATCCTGTCTAATAAAGAATCAGAAAATCCGGAGGGTAGGGTGGTCGGGGCGAGAGGATTTGAACCTCCGACTTCCTGCTCCCAAAGCAGGCGCGCTACCAGGCTGCGCCACGCCCCGATCTGCGGGAGACTTGTTATCATGGTTTTTACATCCTTGCAAGCCTCTCAAGAGGCTGGGAGGCTATAAAGCTGGGAAGCCCGAAAGCTGAGCGGCTGAAAGGCTAAAGATAGAAAGCTTGAATGCGAGAATCTGGATTCTCTTTGCACCCCAGCCTCAGAGCCTTCCAGCTTCCAAGCCTCCAGGCTTTCCAGCTTATTTTGGCTTTTCTGCAAAAAAGGCATCAATTCCGCTGGTGATCGCCTCGGCAATGCGAGACAGAAACCGGGAATCACCCAGCGCTTTCTCCGCGGTTGCATTTGGCAGATTTCCGATTTCAATAGCCACCGCCGGCATATCCGCGCCTTCGAGAACCAGCAGCGGCGCTCCCTGAACTTTAACGTCCTGCGGCTGCCAGAGCGTCAAAAGCCGGGATTGTATCTGACCGGCCAGTTTCTCGCTGGTTACCCGGTATTTTGCCTGGATCATGTCCCAGCTGACAGCCGGCTTGCTATCTTGCAGCGGTTTCGGCGCATGGGTTTCAGTCGTCAAGGCCGACGCCTGAAATGGCTGGAAAAAAAATATAGCGGATCCATTGATGTTATGGATAAAACTGCTGCCGGTGTGCAGGCTGATTAAAATATCCGCTTTGGCGTGATTGGCCATTGCTGTGCGGCCAAAATGGTCGAGCCCATAATCTCCATTTCGGGTTAAAACCACTCTGTAACGGGCCTTCAGTTGCTGTGCCAATAGGTGGGCCAGGTTCAGCGTTACTGTTTTTTCCAGTGTATTATTCGGGCCTTTGGCGCCGGCGTCAGTCCCGCCATGCCCCGGATCAATGACGACCACCGGCATATCCTTTTCAAAGAACGGCTGTTTGGCATTTACGGCCGGCACCAAGCTGCAAATGAACAAAATGAAAAGAATTGCCGGCATCGCATGCGGGCACCAGAAAAATGCTTTTACAGCAGGCATATCCCTTTCCCTGAGTCGGCTAGAAGTGGTTTTGAAGCAACTTCTAACGAACGGATATGTAACTTGCATGATTCCGAAGGACATCTTATTTTTATATAAAATCCAATCTTTTTTTTCAACAACGTAAGGCAGGCTCTCTGCATATTTTACTTGACAGCCGATAAGATTGACATTATCTGTTTTGTCTTTTATACTGAGATTTAACGGATTTGGGTGCTGAGTTCAGCCGTTAAAGCCCAAAGAATCTTGAATGAAAATTTCATCCTCCAAGGTCAGTCTGCCCAAATCACTTGCCTGGATTCCTTTTTTCATTAGAAGTGGTTTCAAAACCTCATATCAGGTTCAAGGGCAAGGCGTCAGGCCGATCGGGAAAGCGCAGCATACATGGGTATGTGAGCATTTACCGGAGGCTTGCAACGCAGCCATTGGACCTTAGATGGGGTTTTGAAACCACTTCTAGCAAATGCGAGAGTGGCGGAATTGGTAGACGCACTGGACTTAGGATCCAGCTCTGGAGACAGAGTGGGAGTTCAAGTCTCCCCTCTCGCACCCATTTAAAAATTAAAAAGTGCAATGAGGCGACGCGACCTTCCGTCGTGTTGATTTATTTTCCGCAGAGAGCACAGAGAACACTGAGATTGGGTTTAAAGGGTTAAAAAGCAAATAAAATTTGATGATTTTATCTGTAGACTCTAAAAACGCTGCGGTGAATAGATTCTAAAAGGCGCTTAAATTTTGTTGGACTGGAAACATTATGCCATTTAAAGTTGAAGATGTCAGCAGCGTCAAGAAAACGCTTCATATCGAAATCCCGCAGGATGAGGTTGTCCGGGAACTGGACAAAGCCTATGATCAATTAAAAAAAAGCGCCAAAGTAAAGGGTTTTCGACCGGGAAAGGTTCCGCGGTCGGTTCTGGAACGGATGTTTAAAAAAGATGTGCATGCCGATGTATCCTCCAAGCTGATCCAGAGTTCATTTATCGATGCCATCAAGCAGACCGAGCTAAATATCGTCGGTAACCCCGAGCTGGACCCGCCCGAGCTGGCAGCCGACAGTTCCTATAAATATGATGCCACCGTTGAGATCACTCCCGAAATTGATGATATCGATTTTAAAGGGCTCAAGCTCAAGCGCACACTGCATGCGGCCAGCGATGAGGAGGTGGACATTCAGCTTAAATCGCTGCAGAAGGGAATGGCCCAGCAGGAAAAGATTGCTGAAGATCGGCCGGCCCGAAAAGAGGATTTCGTCTCGATCGATCTGGAAGCTTTTCAGAATGGAGAGCCCGTGGCGGAATTTGCCGATGTTGAAAATTTTAGCCTGCAAATCGGCAAGGCCATGATTTCCAAAGAATTTGACGACCAGCTAATCGGCATGAAGTCGGGAGACGCCAAAGCGTTTAGCGTAAAATTTGACAAAGATTTCCCCAACGAAAAATTGGCCGAACAGGAAATTGATTTTCAGGTGGTGCTGAACGAAATCCGCAAGGAGATTTTACCGCCGATTAATGATGCACTGGCCAAAAAAGCAGGCCCCTATCAATCGCTGGATGAACTAAAAAAGGTGATTCTGGACAATTTAAAACAGGGTTACGAAAAACGAACCGAGCAGGAACTCAACGAGCAGATTTTCACCCGCTTAATTTCGGGAACGGCGTTTGAAGTACCGGATACCATGGTCGAGATGGAGCTTCAGGGAATTATCGAGGAGGCCGAGCGCTCTTTTGCCTACCGCAACACGTCCATGGAGGAAATGGGGCTTTCAAAAGAAACGATCGCTGAAAAATACCGCGACACAGCGTTGAAGCAGGTCAAACGCCACCTCATTTTGGGGAAAATCATCGACCAGGAAAGCCTCGGCCTCGACGATGATGAGTTGGAAGGCGGGCTGAAGGAGATGTCTGAAAGCTTCAACCAGCCGCTGGAAGAAATCAAGAAATTTTATGACCAAAATCCGGATAAACTCAGGTATTTCAAGCATACGCTACTTGAAAAAAAAGCGATTAAACTTATAATGGATAATAGCACAATCACTGATGTGAAGCCTGAAACGCCCGATAAACCCAAGGCCCAAAAACGGGCGAATAAGGCAAAGAAGTAAGGATTTGAATCGAATCACTAGCGAAGGAGAAAATTTGTGCCACTTATACCAATGGTAATTGAGCAAAGCAGCCGGGGTGAGCGCGCCTACGACATCTATTCGCGCCTTCTCAAGGACCGCATTATTTTTCTCGGCACAGCCATGAACGATGAGATTGCCAATCTCATTATTGCCCAACTGCTTTTTTTGGAATCTGAAGACCCCGACAAGGACATCAATTTTTACGTGAACTCCCCCGGGGGGCTGGTAACTGCCGGTTTGGCGGTGTATGACACCATGCAGTATATTAAACCGGATATTGCCACCGTTTGTATCGGCCAGGCGGCCAGCATGGGTGCGGTTTTGCTGGCGGCGGGAACACGCGGCAAGCGTTACTCGCTGCCCAATTCAAGGATTTTGATCCATCAACCCATGGGGGGCTTTCAGGGCCAGGCGTCTGATATCGAAATCCAGGCCAAAGAGATCCTGCGAATGAAAGAGCGGCTAAACCAGATTCTGATGGCGCATACCGGCAAACAAATGGAGGACATCCAGAAAGATACCGATCGCGATTTTTTCATGTCGGGTGAGGAGGCTAAGAACTACGGAATCGTTGACCATGTCATTGCCAACCGTGACGACCTTGACCACCTAGAAGAGTCGGAGAGCGAACATGCCAAAGAAAAAAGATGAAAACGACAACCTGTTTTGTTCTTTTTGCGGGAAAAATCAATCTGAAGTTCGAAAGCTGATTGCCGGCCCGGCAGTATATATCTGTGATGAATGCATTCAGCTGTGCAGTGAAATTATCGAAGAAGAGAGCGAAAAGGATTCCCAGGAATCGGATCGCATCCTGACGCCGAAAGAGATTAAGGAAAAGCTTGACGGATATGTGATCGAACAGGAATCGGCCAAAAAGGTGCTTTCGGTGGCGGTTTACAATCATTACAAACGCCTTGACTCTACCTTAAACAGCGGGGATGTTGAGCTCCAGAAAAGCAACATTATGCTGATTGGCCCGACCGGCTGCGGAAAGACACTGCTGGCACAAACCCTTGCCCGATTTTTGAACGTACCGTTTACGATAGCGGATGCGACCAGCCTGACCGAGGCCGGTTATGTCGGCGAGGATGTCGAAAACATCATTCTTTCCCTGCTCCAGAATGCGGATTACGATGTCGACAAAGCCAAGCGTGGAATCGTCTATATCGATGAGATCGATAAAATTGCCAGTAAATCGGACAATCCGTCGATCACGCGGGATGTCTCGGGGGAAGGCGTTCAACAGGCGCTTTTGAAAATAATTGAAGGAACAACGGCCAGTGTGCCGCCAAAAGGCGGCCGGAAACATCCGCAACAGGATTTTGTTAAAGTTGACACCTCCAACATCCTGTTCATCTGCGGGGGGACTTTCAACGGTTTGGAAAAAATTATTCAGCGACGTCTCGGATCCAAGCAAATGGGATTCGGTGCCAAGATCCTTTTGGAGACCGAGAAAACGATCGGTGAGATTCTGATGGACGTTCAACCGGAGGATCTGATAAAATTCGGGTTGATTCCCGAGTTTTTAGGGCGCCTGCCGGTGGTTGCGACCCTGGATGAGCTCAATGAGAATGCACTGATCCGGATTTTGAAAGAACCCAAGAATGCCTTGCTCAGGCAATTTCAGAAGCTCTTCGAAATGGAAGGCGTCAACCTGCGACTCACCGACAGTGCGCTGGCGGCGATTGCCAGAGAAGCCATGAAACGCAAATCCGGCGCGCGCGGGTTGCGGGCAATTATGGAAACCTGCAT
>WOR8_10005228_pt1 | contig 12553 bp, 7 predicted proteins | sample DeeMarSeWOR38_10_FD_19890 | JGI IMG/M metagenome (IMG submission 19890) | reverse complement strand
GAGGCATATGGGTTGGGACAGAACTACCCGAATCCATTTAATGGTGTTACGAGGATAAGCTACCAGTTGCCGGAGGGAGGAGAGGTGAGATTGGGGATATACGATGTGTTGGGTCAGCGAGTGAGGGTGGTGTTGGATGGTTGTCAGGAGGCGGGATATCATGGTGTTGAATGGGATGGTCGGGATGCAGAGGGGACTCAGGTATCCAGTGGTGTGTACCTATATCGTTTTCAGGCTGGAGATCATGTGTCTGTACGCAAAATGATGTTGATGAAATGAGAGTATTTATCACTATCATATAGCTATGTTAGTTTTTCATCTCTTACAATAGTCAAAATTTTGAGATCTACACCGCTGGTAATAATTTCAAATTTTACCTACCATCGATAATGATCGAATACCTTGGATGCTGTTTTTCTTTATCACCAATAAAATTGGGGTTTACAAATGAAGAGGTTTCTGTTACTGATGTTTTTGGCCGGTATTGGATTTGTATTTTCAGGAATTTTTCAGAAAGATAGTGTTGCTGGTGAGAAAAACCCTCGGATTGATAGTTATTTACAGTCCAAAATAGTGAGTTCAAAGGAAAATGAATTTCTTGATATTTATCTTGCTATGAAGGACAGGACTTCTTTAGCTGAAATGCAGCGTCTTACAAGTGGACTAAAACGAAAGGAACGTCGGAAGGAAGTAGTCAGAATACTTAAAGAATATGCCTCACGGACACAAAATTTGGTACTATCTGGATTACGCGACGCCGAAGGCCAGGGCAAAGTTAAACATATCAATATACTCTGGATAAATAATGTGATTGCGTTCCAGGCGATGCCATCTGTTGTTTTGTCTATAGCCTCAGCATATAAGGAAATTGACAAAATATATTATGATCCAACTTACTCTAATAGTGAACTGCAAGATGATCTTGGAATTACAGAATATAACAAAGAGAATGATTTATATTTTTATGGAGGGTCCCGAGCGCCACAACCGGGTCTCACTCTAATAAATGCACCGTTGGTTTGGGCAGAGGGGGATAGCGGTCAGGGTGTTGTTGTTTCTAATATCGATAGTGGCACCGATTGGGATCATCCCGATCTTATAAACAATATATGGCAAAATTTGGGTGAAGACGCGGATGGTGATGGTAAAACTCTAGAGTGGAATGGATTATACTGGGTTTTTGATTCCGGCGACATCAATAATTTCGACGACGATGCTAATGGCAGAATCGATGATTTTATTGGGTGGGATTTTGCAGGCAACGATAATAATCCTGATGAAGGAAGTGGAAGCCACGGAACCGCCACCGCCGGAGTTTTAGCCGGAGATGGAACCAATGGCACGCAAACCGGTGTGGCCCCACGCGCAAAGTTAATGAATCTCCGATATGACGGGGCCGGTGAATCTGCTTTTTGGGCCGCTGAGCAGTATGCTGTTGAAAATGGCGCCGATATCATTACCAGTTCCTACAGTTTCAAGTGGTATTTCAATCCTCAACCTAATTACCCGATGTTTCGACAGGTGAATGACATGGAGCTTGCTGCCGGTGTTTTTAGGACAAATTCAACCAGTAATGATGGAAATTCTGTCGGAATACCTTTAAATATTGCCGCTCCAGGTAACAGTCCTTCACCCTGGATTCATCCCGACCAATCTTTAGTTGGAGACATTAGCGGTGTCATCGGTTGTGGAAATGTTAGTGCCTTAACCGATATCATTGCAAGCAGCTCACCCTGGGGACCAGCAACCTGGGAAGATTTTCAGATAAACCATCCTTCATTTCCTTATCCAATGCCATTGCAATATCAGGATTATCCGTATGAGACGCAGCCCGGTTCAATAGGTCTAATCAAACCGGATATATCTGCACCGGGAAATGGCACAACCTCAACTGCGCCGGGTGGAGGATACCAATCTTTTAGTGGAACATCCAGCGCTACACCTCATACTGCGGGTACAGCGGCACTATTATGGTCCGCCAACCCGGATCTGGAACCAGCGGATTTGGCCAGAATTCTTCAAGTAACAGCAATTGAAAAAGGGGATCCGGGCAAAGATAATTTATATGGAGCAGGCCGGATTGATGCATATGCTGCATATGAACAAGCAATCGCAGAAGCGGGATTACCACTAGCGCCGTTGGGGCCAAGCGCGTACAGTGATTATTCTACTCCAACTTCAATGGAATTGAACTGGCATGATCCACAAAATTTATTTAATGGGGATACTTTGTATTCGATTGATTTTTCGATACATATAATGAGGGATTCCGTCTGGATTGATTCTGTAGTGGGTGGTTCACAGGCCTATATTGATAACGGATTAATTGACGGTCAGGAATATTCGTATCAAATCTATGCAAAAATGGATAGCAGCAAGCGAGAAAGCGAAATAGTTGAAACCACCTGGACTGCCGGTGGTTCCCCTTTCCCGTCTGCGCCGGTGTCATTGGGTATAAGTGTTGACGGAGATGATGTGATCATATCCTGGAGAAATGCATCCCTTAACATCGACGGTACACCTATGGACGATTTTGCCGGTATTAAGCTTTATCAGGATGATATATTATTGAGCAGTTTTAGTCGTTCACCTTCGGATACTGGTATTCAGGATAGCCAGGTTATTACACCCTCTGTTTCTCATGCTCCATTGTTTTACATTTCAGCGTTTGATAATGAGACGCCTGTTAACGAGAGTGAAAAGACTGACACGGTAATCACGCCGAATAATGCTCCTGTGGTTGAATCCTTTGCGTTGATGGGTGACCTGAATCCTCTCTATTGGAACAATCGTGATGCGGATATAAATGACCGTAGTGTTGATCCTCCGAGTGCTCCTTATGCATTGAATCTGAATGGTAAACCCGGTGGGGGAGATATGGTAGAGTTGTTTCAGACAGATTTAAGTGGTTATGGGGGGAGCGGGATTGTTTTTTCCTATTATTATCAGGCAGAAGGTAACGGGAATGCGCCTGAGGTTGGTGACAGTTTACTGGTACACCTGAGGAATGATGCGGGAGAGTGGGTTGGGGTGAGGGGTTATGCGGGTACTTCGGGTCATTCGTTTAAACATGAGGTAATAGAATTGGAGAGTGAGCCTGCCGGAGGGGGGACATTTATTCACAGCCAGTTTCAGTTACGGATTCGCAGCATAGGTTCTCCGAGCCAGGTCACGCCGAATGATGACTGGTTTATAGATAATATATATTTGGGTGTACCCGCAGCGGTGATAGCGGTATCAAAGGATACGTTGGAGTTTGACAGCACGCTGGTAGGCGGGAGTGATAGTTTGGAGTTAGTGATACAGAATATAGGATTAGATACCCTTGAGGTGTTGGAAGTGTTAGGAGGAGGCGGCGTATTTGGAGTGGACAGCAGTGGATTCAGGATTGCACCAACCGGAGCGAAGGAGATGTGGGTGAGGTTTAGTCCCCAGACATCGGGCAATTATTCAGGCTGGCTGGGTTTTGTGAGTAATGATCCCGTGAAGGACACGTTGCGGGTATATGTAGAGGGTAGCGGCTATTTAGTAACGGCGATAGTTGAAGGGGGAGAAAAACCGTTAAGATATGGTATAGGTCCGAACTATCCGAACCCGTTTAATCCGGCGACGGCGATAGGGTATCAGTTGCCAGAGATGAGTGAAGTCAGGTTGGTGGTCTATAACATACTGGGCCAGGTGGTTCGGGTATTGTTGGATGAGCGGGTGGAGCCGGGTTATCATCGGGTGGAATGGGATGGCCGGGATGCAGAGGGGAGTCAGGTATCAAGTGGTTTGTACATTTACAGATTTGAGGCCGGACCCTACCGGAAAGCCCAAAAGATGATGCTGCTGAAATAATTATGAATTGTTAATGAATAGTTTAAAAGAGCCTGGAGTCTTTATGTCACAGGCTCTTTGTATTTCAAAGCGATTTCGTATATAATTGTTTTCAGGATTGAAAATTAGGGGATAAAAAATATCAATTTGGTAAATCTTTAAAACCTCTTAATTTTTCTCCTCCCTCGTAGGCAAGTTGGAGATATCTACCATTTACTGGGGCATCAAAAGTGACAACACCTTTGATTTTTTCACCCCGTCTTAGTTTTTTTGTTACATAGGGCATCAGAAAATCTTCCGAAAAAATGCCCTTTATTTTTGAACTATCTCGACTGAGAAGGTAGAATCCATCTCCTTTAAGTTCCATCGTTCGGGTAGTATTATTAAGGACTTCCACTTCGAAAGCCAACAAGTTTTCTACTTCGGTTTTTTTGCTGATTGCAATAGGGGCGTACTGTTCGAGGTTGAAGATATTCATTGATTTTTTCCTGCTGATTTGTAGATTGTTTTTCGCAAGCTGGTTTTCAGGATCTATATTTAACACTTTTTGGTAGTAAAATTCAGCTAGAAAATAATATTGAGGATCTTTTTCAGTAGCATTGATGTACTGGTTTGCCTTGTTCATCAACTCTGATACCTTTTCCCCTTTAAATGCTTTAAACTCCGCCATTATGGTCGCATTGGCTGAATCAAATTCTGAAGCTTTTTGTAGATAAAGAACCGTCTTTTCTTCCAGATTCCTTTTCTCAATTTGATTCCGGGGCGGGCAATTTCTGCAGGCAATCGCCAATTTTGACAAAACTCTTGAGGTTTCTTTATTCAGGGAATCCGAAGGAAATTCCGGGAAATAGCCAAATGCTTCCTTAACCTGACCCTCAAATGCTCTTAGCAGATTGCGCCTATCATAATATTCTTCCCCCAATCGAAAATGAGAATGAACGACCTTCTCTCTAATTTTTACATCGGAGGGATTTTTTTGAAGAGCATCTATGTAATGATTTTTCGCATCCAGGTACGATTCATTTGAAAAGGCTTCATCACCTTTCTTAAGCGAGTCGGTATTACAGGAGAATAGTAATGTGAGCGTGAATGCGAAAAATATGGCATTCATCATTTTACACATTTTGAACGTCCTTGTTTATTTTTTCCAAGAATATTTATGAAATTATAATCGGAATATTTTTTCGATTTTAAACCATTCCAGCTTAAAAATTCAAGTTAGTTTTTGAATTACCCCATTGAATTCCCTAAATTTAGCGAGGTTACCATGGGGAAAATTTTATGTCACCTCAACTAAATATTACTTTTCTTGGTACCGGGACTATTTCTCTCAGCCCGGAAAGATCTTGTGCTTGTATATTGATAGAGGCACCCAAGGAAAAAATTCTGGTGGACATGGGTTGCGGGACACTTCGAGCCATAGCTAAACGGGGCATCGATATACATGCTATCGATTATATTTTTCTAACTCATTTTCATCCAGATCATATTTCTGATCTGATACCCTTCATATTCGCTTTGAAAAACTCTCGCAGAAGACAGAGTTCAAATAAACTGCAGGTTTGGGGTCCTCGTGGATTTCTTCATTTCATGCATGGAATGGAGTTGTCCTACGGGCACTGGATTCATGATACACCAAACACCATTAAATTTTTTGAGCTAAAACGCCGGTTGCTGGATTTTCCGGGGGTGCGCGTGATATGGAGCAAGGTGGTACACAAATTTGAGAGTGTTGGTTATCGTTTTGAAATAGGAGGGAACGCGATTGCTTTTTCAGGTGACAGTGGATATTGTCAGGAATTGATCCGGATTTGTCAGGGAGCAGATATGGCTATTTTGGAATGTTCGCATGCGGATGAACATGCAGTGGAGGGGCATCTCTCGCCGAGTTTAGCAGCAAAAATCGCTGAGCAGTCCAGGGCAAAAAAAATGTATTTAACCCATTTTTATCCGGATGCCCTGGAAAGTGATATCCTTGGTGTGGCCAAAAAATACTATTCCGGTGAAATTATACTTGCTAAAGATGGGATGAAGGTCTCCTTTCCGATTCACGAAAAAATTATCAAAGCTTAACTTAAAATTGCAAAATATTTTGTATATTCCGAATAAAATATCACTGTCATGATTGATACTCATAGATTTCTGAAATTCTAACGATTTTACTGATCCTTGATGTTAAAAAACAATCCTGCCAAAAAATACCCGACAATTTTTGCTCACCGGGGAGCAAACAGCTTTGCTCCCGAAAATTCCCTGCAAGCCTTTGAGGAAGCATTAAAGATGGGATGTGACGGAGTAGAAATGGATCTCCGATATACAGGATCCGGAGACGTGATAGTGTTTCATGATCGAAATCTGTGGCGAATGACCGGCTACAGGGGAAGTGTGATTCAGATGGGATTGGACAATATAAAGCAATTCCCTCTTAACCAGGATAGACGATTTCCCATTCCCACACTGCCCGAAGTCCTCGATTTAATTCGCGATAAATTAATCATTAATCTGGAATTAAAGCGTGAGAGATTCAAATCAAATGGTTTTGAGATCAGGACGGTTCAGATTTTGAACGAATTTAATTTACGAGATAATATTATTATATCCTCTTTTAATCCCCTGGTACTAAAAAAGATCGAGGGCATAACAAAAAATAAATTTCATATGGGTTTTATCTACCGCAATCGTTCCCATAAAGTTATGACCTTGGGAACTTCCATTAAATCGCTTCATATCGAATATACAACATTAACTAAACGGTATCTGCTTAGTAAGCAAAAAAGAGGGTACAAAGTATATCCCTGGACAGTTGATAAAGAAGGTGATATGAGAGACCTGATTTCAATGGGAGTGGACGGAATTATCACTAATCGTCCTGAAGTATTTTACTCGCAGATTTTGCCGGAAATGGAATCCCGGGCTTTTGTCTGAGGTTCCTCTATAAATTCATCCAAAAATTCGAGATGCAGAAAATTGCCGATAGAATAAAATCCCAGGCATTACAAATGGGATTTTCCGCTGCTGGTATTTGCGATGCCTCCCCACTGGAGAATGAGGGTAAACTTCTGGAAATGTGGTTGGGCAATAAGTATCACGGCACAATGGACTGGCTTGAAAGAACCAAAAAAGAGCGAACGCAACCCGCAATTTATTATCCGGGAGCAAAATCAATTCTTGTGGTGGCACATAATTACTACAGAGAGCACGAACCGGTAAATATCCCTCCTCACAAAGGCAATATCTCAATTTACGCACGAGGGAAGGATTATCACGCAGTAATACGGCATAAACTGAAGGAACTGCTTCATTATATTCGAACACTTCTGCCCGATATCGAGGGAAGGATTTGTGTGGATTCCTTTCCCATCACGGAAAAGCCGTTGGCAGTGAGGGCCGGAATTGGCTGGATTGGAAAGCATACCAATTTGATATTGAAAGGGAGCGGATCCTATTTTTTTCTGGGTGAAATTCTGTTAACAAGAAAATTGCCCGCAGACAAAATCTTCAGTGAAGATTATTGTGGGACCTGTAATCGCTGCCAGGTAGCCTGTCCAACCAATGCTTTGGAAGAAGCCTACGTCTTAGATGCCCGCCGTTGTATATCTTATCTGACCATTGAACATTCAGACGAGATTAGCGAAGAATTGCATTCCGGGATGGGCAACTGGGTATTTGGCTGCGATGTTTGCCAGGATGTTTGTCCTTGGAACCGTTTCAGCGAAAATACCAGCGAAGTGAAATACCAAAACAAAATTTCTCCGGAATGGTATGATTTAAAAAGGATGAAAGAAATGTCAATGGAACAATTTGAAAAACTGTTTGCAGGAACTGCGGTGAAACGGGCCGGGTATCAAAATTTTATGCGGAATGTGGCGATTGCTTTCCAAAACTCTGGAGTGAAGTGAATATTCTTAATCTCGATTTCTTAACATCACCAATATCTTTAAATTCCGTAACTGTTTTCATTTGAATATCTATTCTCTCTTTGAGAATCCCTTAAAATATCATTATATTTAGCCGCATTTTTGTTGTAAAAAGAAATAGTTAATAAATATAAAAGATCCATTTTTCAATGAAATCCCGTATTGCCTTTTACACTTTCGGCTGTAGACTAAATCAGGCGGAAACTGCTATCATCCAGCAAACTTTCGAACAACAGCAGTATCAAGTTGTTGACTATCGCAATTCTGCCGATGTGGTTGTTGTAAACACCTGTACCGTGACCGAAAATGGCGATGCTGATACTCGAAAGCTGGTGAATAAAATCAATCGAATCAATCCGGATGCCAAAATTGCCCTAATCGGTTGTCAGGCACAGGTGCAGCGGGAGAAGCTCTTTGAGTTGCCCGGTGTTCAATGGGTTGTGGGAAATGCCCATAAGATGGAGCTTGAAAAAATATTTGAAAACGGCGGGATCGATACACCGCAACTGATTACACCACCTATCTCAAAGGAGAGCTTTACAATTCCGGTTGCAGGTATTGACAAACAACATACCCGGGCCAATCTCAAAATCCAGGATGGCTGCGACTTTTTTTGTTCGTTCTGCGAAATTCCCTATGCACGCGGAAGAGCCCGCAGCAGGCAATTTGATGATCTCATATTGGAGGCGGGAACTCTTGCAAAAGCCGGGCATCATGAATTGGTGATTACCGGAATTAACGTCGGGACTTATAGAAATCAGGATAAATACGTGGTAGATATCCTTTCAGCCCTCGAAGACATCAATGGATTATGGAGAGTTCGGATTTCTTCCATTGAACCAACCACAATTCCGGTGGAAATTTTATCAAAAATGCAGAACAGTAAACAATTGTGCCGCTATCTTCACATTCCATTGCAGAGTGGCAGTGATTTCATTCTAGAAAAAATGAAAAGAAATTATACCGTTCTGGAGTTTTCAGCTTTTCTCTCTGAAGCTGTTAGGATGGTGAAAGGAATCTGTCTGGGTACTGATGTAATTGTCGGTTTTCCCGGTGAGACAAACGATCGGTTCATGGAAACATATCAATTGCTTTTGCAACTTCCTTTGGCTTATCTCCATGTATTTAGCTATTCAGATCGGGATCATGCAAGAAGCAGCAAGTATTCTGGTAAAGTATCACCTGATATGATTCGGGAAAGAAGTCAGCGGTTGCGAGAATTGAGCGTTCGTAAACGAAGATTTTTTATGGAATCGTTTATTGGCAAAACCGAGATGGTTTTGTTCGAACAGAAGAAGAATGGCTTGTGGAGCGGTTTGACAGATAATTATATTCGGGTGAAAGTGAAATCCGAATTGAATCTTGAAAATCAACTGCTGCCGGTTCGGATTGAAAAAGTTGAACATCAGTCGGTTGCGGGAATGTTGGTATGAAAAAAGTTTATATTGAAACATACGGCTGTCAAATGAACGAATATGACAGCGAATTGGTAAAGACTATTCTTAAGGATGATAAATTTGTTATTACCAATTCGGAAGATGATGCCGAAATCATTTTGCTCAATACCTGTTCGGTTCGTGAGAATGCCAATCGCAAAGTTTATAATCGTATTTCTCAAATAAAGCAAAGTCAGAACGGGAGGGAGATAAAGATTGGAATCCTGGGTTGCATGGCTACCAATTTTCGAAAACAACTGCTGGAAAATCCCAAACTTCCCATCGATTTTATTGCCGGACCGGACAGCTACAAACGATTGCCAAATTTGATATCTCGAATACAGGCAGACAGCAACGGTAAAAAAAGCTTCGATTTAACGCTTTCCGAATTTGAGACCTATTCTGACGTCTACCCCAAACGCGAGAGTGGCGTAAATGCCTGGATTGCCGTAATGCGCGGCTGTGACAATTTTTGTACTTTCTGTGTAGTTCCTTACACACGCGGCCGCGAACGCAGCCGGGAACCTGAAAACGTTGTTGAGGAGGTAAGGCAATTAGCATCAGAAGGATTCAGACAGGTAACGCTTTTGGGGCAGAATGTAAATTCATACCTTTCCGGCGATAAGGATTTTGCATATTTGCTTCAAAAAGTGAGTGAAGTGCAGGGCATTGAGCGAATCCGTTTTACTTCGCCACATCCAAAAGATTTTCCAACATCTCTGTTATATGTGATCGCCGAAAATCCTAAAGTCTGCAAACAGATTCATCTGCCCCTGCAGGCCGGGAATAACCGTGTTCTGGAGATGATGAACCGCACCTACACGCGTTCCGAATATATGGAATTGGTTGATGAGATACGACGGTTGATTCCTGGCATTGTGCTGACCACCGATATCATTGTTGGTTTTCCTGGTGAAACGGATGCCGAATTTCAGGAGACTGTCGAGGTGATGGAGGAGGTCGGGTATGACTCCGCTTTTATTTTCAAATATTCCGAGCGGCCGCAAACGATAGCCGAGAGAAAATTCCCCGACAATATTCCGGAAGAGGTCAAAACGGAGCGCATTGTTCAATTGAACGATTTACAGCGGGAAATTTCATATAAAAAGAATGTTGCCCATATTGGTGAGGTCCATGAGTTGCTAATCGAGAGGGAAAGCACAAAAAAATCCGAGCAGGATTACCAGGGCAGGAACGACGGAAACAAAATTGTCATTTTTCCGAAAGGCGAATATTCCAAAGGTCAATTTGTTAATGCGCGAATCACGGATGCGACGCCTCATGTACTGAGGGGTTCTGTGGTAGAAGCACTCCAAAAATAATCCATCACTTTTTTACATATATATCAAACAAAAAAGGCGGCCAATCGACCGCCTTTTTTATCCAAAATATTTGTCCCATTTCATTTCATTAGAACCATCTTCTTCGTCTTAATAAAATCCGCAGCCTGGAACCGGTAAATGTATACTCCGGTGGAAATCTTTACCCCGGCATCGTTTCTGCCATCCCATTCCACCGTGTGAAACCCCGCATTGACCCGATTATTTACCAGTGTTCTTACCTTCTGTCCTAAAATATTGTATATCACGAGACTGACATCCGCAGCTTCCGGCAGTTGATATTTGATATTTGTGGTCGGATTGAACGGATTTGGGTAATTCTGTGAAATGTCGAAGGTCTTAGGAATGGATAAATCTTCTTCCCCTATTGCGACAAGGGAAGAAAATTCTAAAATCTTGCCACTAGGTGTAACCGCAAATAATCCATGAACTTTGCCGTTTTGATTCGAGTCGGGAACCATAAAACCGGAGTGAAAGATAATCATAGCACTATCAGCGTATGTGGATAAGTCGACTGCATAGTTGTGCATATGTTGCGAACTGCTACTATTCCAAATTTCCAATGTGTATACATTTGGTGTAATCGATACGTAATCATAAAATCTTCCGTATGCGTGGTTATTAAAGATAGGATCAGTAATTCCGCTTAATTTTATATCCATAATAAATCCGTCTGTGATGCCATGGAAGCTGGCTAAATCCACTTCGCCTCCGATGCTTGACTTTTCTCTTCCTTCCGACATGAGGAACATATTAAAGCCAATATCTTGACCATCCGGATTTATCGAAAATAATGAGCTATCCACAACACCAGAAGCAAATGCCGCGTAAGTTTGATTTTTTTCCAGGGTAGTAACAAAATTCGCAATGGTATCATTAACTGATCGACTATTTCCCCATGCGATGCCCAGGTTCAATTGCTCTCCGGCAGGAGCGTCAAAATAGGGAGTAGCGCTTCTAAATTTAAAATCTTCCAAAAATAGCAGGCCGTTTAAATATACGTCAGCGGAATCCAAAGATGGGTCGGCAGCATTATGAATTACTTGTATTCGCGCTGTTGGGCCCACTCCCATTACCGAATTAACAGCCCCGGGTGATCCCACCGGCGCAACTGTTGTATCAGACGCCTCCCAGTTGATAGCAAGAGAGTTATCAAGATTGGGGTTAATCAGCTCGAGTGATGGGCCGCTCCCGTTTGCCAGTGGGGGCCAGGGAGGTGTGTCGTTGTATTTGACACTATCGACTGTCTCACCAAACTGATTCCCCAGAATAATTTCATCACCTGAATTTGAAAGCACGCCGTTAGTCCACTGGTACAAGTTTGGGATGTTACCATAAACACTGTGCATAGCAGTGGTATCGTATGCTATTACAATAAACTCTCCCGGATCCAGGTAGGTCGCTGGTGGGAAAAGATATTCAATGCCATCTGTGAAAAACCAGCCGCTCATGTCAGCCATCAGGCTATCATTATTGACGATTTCAATATATTCGGTTGTATCTGTACCCGATTCGCGGGGATTGTACATTATTTCGTTAATAACAATTTTTTCTGCCCACTCCACCACTGAGAGAGCCATTTTTGGTAGTTCGACTGAACCGGAGACCGGATCATTACTTGATACAATAACTTTAGCATTGTATGTTCCCACAGCAAGACCAGTGGAATTATAAATTAATTTGATGTCAACAGAATCCCCGGGAGGAACTATCCCCGAGGTGGGGCTTTGGCTCAGCCAATCAGCTCCTTTTGAAATTTGGGTCAGGAGCTGGTTGTGTGCATAAATTTGATCAAAAGTAATTTGTAAACCGATTGTCCCGTCTAAATTCTCTATCCCTACCGTAGTACTGCCCTCATCAACAATGTTCTCGTAAACAAACAAGATTTTAGAGGAATTCTCAAACAATACTACCTGAAACTTCATGTTTTCAGTACCACTTGGGTAATGTCCCCAATTATCCCACTGGATAATAAACTGATTGCCAATCTGCTGGTAATAAATATCCCCTCCGGCACTCCCATCCAGATCGTCCCAAAACA
>WOR8_10005746_pt1 | contig 12554 bp, 11 predicted proteins | sample DeeMarSeWOR38_10_FD_19890 | JGI IMG/M metagenome (IMG submission 19890) | reverse complement strand
TCCATTCGCGCGCCGAGGCGCGCTCCTACAGGTTCGATAAAGCCTGGTCGAGCATCTTCACCAGCTGCTCACGATCGAAGCTGTACGCCTGCCACTCGTTGAGCTGCGCGAGTTCCTCGATGGCCTTGCGGATCGTCCGCTCGGCTTCTTCGGCGTTCGGCACGACCATGTAGCGGCGCTTCGGTTCATCGCTGAACAGCGCATGCATGAACGCGTCCGACACCTCGTCCGGCTCTTTCAGCGCCAGTTCCCGGTCTGCCGTGCCCTCGAAACGCGCACGCTGTTCATCGGTGGGTTCCATGCCCGCTGCTTGCATCTTCTCTTTCGTACGCTGCATCGTCGTGCGGCGAATCTTCGACTTGTAGTTGCCGGGCTCGATGACGCTGACTGACACCCCGTATTCGGCCATCTCGACTGCGAGCGAATCGGTGTAGGCCTCGACGGCGTGCTTGCTCATGCTGTACACGCCAAGCGTCGGGCTCGACAGGATTCCTGAGATCGAGCCAGTTGTCATGATGCGGCCCTTGCTCTCGATGATCATCGGCGCAAACGCGCGCGTTACCCGCACGACCCCGCCGATATTGACGCCGAAGACGAATTGCAGATCCGAGTCCGGCGTCTGTGACAGCGGGCCGACGACCGCCACGCCGGCGTTATTGATGAGGCCATACAGGCCCTTCCCTTCCCGCTTCACGAGCTCGACAGCGGCGTCGACGTCTTCCTGCGACGTGACGTCGAGGCGCAGCGCCCTGACGTTGTCGATCGCGTCGAGTTCTGCGAGGTCTTCTTCCTTCCTCGCACCCGCGAATACGAAGTAGCCTTCCGAGGCGAGCCGCTCGGTGATGTTGCGGCCGATGCCGGTGCTCGCGCCCGTGACGAGCACCGCTCTCTGGCCTCCGCCTTCATCGGCGCTGGCTGCTGCCAGGGGAGTAACAATGAGCAACGCGGCCAGCGCAGCCGCAAGTATGGGTTGTTTCATGGCCTGTCCTAGTTGTTGTCGTTCTGGTTGTCAGGAGGGGCCAATATTACCGAAAAGTCTCAGGCGCGCATGCGCGAATCGCGCTTGCGTTCAACCTCTGTCAGTAGCTTTTTGCGCAGGCGAATACTCTGCGGTGTGACTTCCACGAGTTCATCATCATCGATGAACTCGAGTGCCTGCTCCAGCGAATAGCGTATTGGCGGCGTCAACACGAGGTTCTCGTCGGTGCCCGCCGCACGAATATTCGTCAGCTGCTTCGCCTTGGTCGGATTGACGACCAGGTCGTTGCCGCGGCTGTGGATGCCGATGATCATGCCCTCGTAAACCGGTTCGCCATGGCCAATCATGAGACGGCCACGCTCCTGCAGGTTGAAGAGCGCATAGGCCAATGCCTTGCCCTTGGTCATCGAAACCAGCACGCCGTTGTTTCGCTGCCCGAGATCTTCGGAGAAATAACGGTCGTACTTCTCGAACACGTGATACATCAGACCGGTACCGGCCGTCGCGGTCAGGTACTCGGTGCGGAAGCCGATAAGGCCGCGGGTCGGGATGCGGTAGTCGAGCCGAACCCTGCCCTTGCCGTCAGGCAGGATCGCCTGCAGCTCACCCTTGCGGTCCGCAAGCCGGGTCATCACCGCGCCCTGGTAGGCGTCTTCGCAATCGACGGTCAGCTGCTCCCATGGCTCGAGTTTCACGCCGTCTTCTTCGTGGAAAATGACTTCCGGCCGGGAGACGGCCAGTTCGAAACCTTCACGGCGCATGTTCTCGATCAGCACGGAAAGATGCAGTTCGCCGCGGCCCGAGACGCGGAACTTGTCCGGGTCCTCGGTGTTTACCACGCGCAGCGCGACGTTATGCTTGAGCTCCTGCTGCAGGCGCTCGCTGATCTGCCGGCTCGTCAGGAACCTGCCCTCCTTGCCGGCGAACGGTGACTTGTTCACCTGGAAGGTCATGCTGATGGTCGGCTCGTCAACGGCCAGTGCAGGCAGTCCTTCGGGCTTGTCCCTGGGACACAAGGTGTCCGAGATCGCCAGGTCGTCGATGCCGCTGAACACGATGATATCGCCGGCGCTGGCCGACGGAATCTTCTTGCGCTCGAGTCCTTCGAATCCATACAACTCGAGTACGCGTGCATTGCGCACCGACCCGTCCGCGGCCACGATACTGACCCTGGAATTCGTCTCGATCTCACCGCGCTGGATCCGGCCGATGCCGAGCACGCCGACGTAGGGATCGTAGTCGAGGCTCGACACCTGCAGCTGCAGCGGGCCGGACCTGTCGACAGGCGGCGGCGGCACGTTTGCGACGATCGCTTCGAACAGCGGCGTCATGTCGCCTTCGCGCACGTCGGGTCCCGTCCCCGCATAGCCGTGCAGCGCGGAAGCGTAGATCACGGGAAAGTCCAGCTGCTCCTCGGTGGCGCCGAGCCGGTCGAACAGGTCGAACGTCTGGTCCAGCACCCACTCCGGGCGCGCGCCGTCGCGGTCGATCTTGTTGATGACCACGAGCGGTACCAGCCCCCGCGCGAAGGCCTTCTGCGTTACAAAGCGCGTCTGCGGCATCGGCCCGTCGACGGCGTCCACGAGCAACAGCACGCAATCCACCATCGACAGTACGCGCTCCACTTCGCCGCCGAAATCGGCGTGCCCGGGCGTATCGACGATGTTGATGTGGTAGTCCTGCCAATTAATCGAGGTGTTCTTCGCGAGGATCGTGATGCCGCGCTCGCGCTCGATGTCGTTCGAATCCATCACCCGGTCGGGCACGGCTGCACGTGGCCCGAGCGTGCCGGACTGTTGCAGGAGCTGATCGACGAGCGTGGTCTTGCCGTGGTCGACGTGAGCGATGATTGCGATATTTCGCAACCGGGCGATATCTGACATGGGGTTCGGTGGGGAAAGCAGCGAGGGCGCGGATTATAAGGGTGCCCGACGGCATTTGATACAGCGCGGCCACGACATCGGGGTGATTGTATTGATGTTATATTGGTACCATGGTACCTTACTTGCCTGCGCTGGCCGGAGAAACCCATGAACCGATCGATCGCCCACACGGGCACGCTGCACGTGGACGCCGCGCCGGAGCACGCTTTCCAGTTGTTTACCGCGCCCGGGGAAAAACTCTGGATCGAGGGCTGGGACCCTGTTGTCCTCCGTGGCGGTGACGGGCGCGCCCGGGGCTCGGTCTTTGTCACCGGCGTCGGGGGCGACAAAGCCTACTGGATCGTCGTCGACTATGACGCGATTGCATTGCACGCGCGCTACGCGCGCATTGCGCCGGCTACGCGCGCAGGCACCGTGGAAGTACGTGCGCGGGGCGACGGGGCCGGCGGCACCGAGGTCGAGGTGCGGTACGAATTGACGGCCCTCACGAAAGAGGGCGACAGGCAGCTCGCCGCGTTCGACGCGGGGGCCTATGCACACATGATCGCCGAGTGGGAACAGATGATCCGCGCGGCGAACATCGAGTATCCCCTGCCCTTTGCCGCCGACGGGTAGCGTTTCGGGGGGTGCGCGGGTACTGTAACGCCCCGAATTCAGCCCCCGAGGTACGGATGCTCACACGGATGAAGTGGCAGGCGCTCACGGTCTGCGTATCGATTGCGCTGCTCGGCGCATGCTCGAAACCCGGTGGCGGCCTGCCCGCGCAGCCCCCGGTCGAAACCGGCAACGAACCGGTTTCCGGTCTCGACTACCACTCGTTCGCAAACACCGACGACTACCGAACCACGCACATCGACCTGGATTTCACGGTCGATTTCGAACGCAAGGTACTCGAAGGCGAGGCAACGCTGCATCTCGACCGGCTCAGCGCTGAAAACACTCCCCTGGTCCTCGATACGCGCGGGCTCACGATCGAAGCCGTGACAGCGGGAAGCGATGGCGGGTTCGTCGATGCAGCTTTTTCGATCGGGGAAGGCTCGCCCGAGCTGGGAGCACCGCTGAACATCGAGTTACCGGCCGATGCGACGAAGGTGGCAATCCGATACGAGACCTCGCCGGACGCACTGGCCTTGCAGTGGCTCGAGCCGCAGCAGACCGCCGGCAAGCAGTATCCGTTCCTGTACACCCAGGCCCAGTCGATCCACGCGCGCAGCTTCATACCGCTGCAGGACACGCCGGGTGTACGCATCACCTACGATGCCACGGTTCGCACGCCGCCCGAATTGAGGGCGGTAATGAGCGCCGACAATGATCCGGAGGCCGAGCTGGACGGCGAGTTCTCGTTCAGCATGCCGCAGGCGATCCCGCCTTACCTGATCGCGCTCGCGGTCGGCAACCTCGAGTTCAAGGCGATGGGCAAGCGCACCGGCGTGTACGCCGAAGCCGAGATCCTCGAGGCCGCAGCGGCCGAGTTCGCCGACACCGAGGCAATGCTCGAAACGACCGAGGAGACCTTCGGACCGTACCGCTGGGATCGTTACGACCTTCTGATATTGCCGCCGGCATTTCCGATCGGTGGCATGGAGAATCCGCGCCTCAGTTTTATCACGCCGACGGTCATCGCGGGCGACAAGAGCCTCGTCGCGCTGATCGCTCACGAGCTCGCGCACTCCTGGTCCGGCAACCTGGTGACCAACGCCAGCTGGCGGGATCTCTGGCTCAACGAGGGATTCACGACCTACCTCACTAACCGCATCATGCAGGCCGTCTTCGGCGATGAGCGTTACAACATGGAGATGGCGCTCGGCTACGCGGAGCTAAAGGACGAACTGCCGGACCTGGAGGATCGCGACCAGCCGCTGGCCGTCGACCTGCGCGGCCGCGACCCGGACGACGTATTCACGAGCATCGCCTACGAGAAGGGTTCCCTGTTTCTCTACGAACTCGAGCTCGCGGTCGGGCGGGAGGCTTTCGACCGCTTCCTGTCGGGCTACTTCAACGAATTCGCTTTCAAGAGCATCTCGACGGAGCAATTCCTGGACTACGTCGAGCGCACACTGGTTGCCGACCATGCCGAGTCGGTGAGCATGGCACGCGTGAAGCAGTGGGTGTTCCAACCCGGCCTGCCCGATGGCGCACCGGTACCGAAGTCAGACGCCTTCGTTCCGGTAGAGAATGCACGGCAGGACTGGCTGTCCGGGCGCATCGCTGCGGAAGACATCGACACCGGTGCATGGACCTACCACCACTGGAAGCACTTCCTCGACGGCATGCCGAAACAGCTGCGCCGAGAGAAGCTCAAAGACCTCGACCAGGCATTCCAGCTCACAGAGGCGCGCAACAACGAGATCGCTTTCAGCTGGCTGCGGATCGCCATCCGCAACGGCTACGAGCCGGCCTTCGAGCGGCTGGAGAATTTTCTGCGCACGATCGGCCGGACCAAGTTCATCGGCGTCCTGTACGAAGACATGCTGGACGCGGGCATGGGCGAAATGGCAATCAGCGTCTTCGAGGAGGCGAAGCCGACGTATCACCCGCTCGCCGCGAAAACCATCGAGGCCAAGCTGCGGGGCGAACAGCCCTAGCGATGCTGATCAATCAGTATCGGGTTGCCGTCCGGGTCCGTCAGCATGATGCTCGCTGGGCCCTCTGAGGCAGCGTCTGCTTCGCTGGCCAGCGTCACACCCTGCTCTTTGAGCACGCGCTGGATCTCGCGCACGTCGGTGAACGATTCCGTCGGGTTGCTCTGCTGGTCCCAGCCGGGGTTGAAAGTCAGCATGTTCTTTTCGAACATGCCCTGGAACAGCCCTATGACACGGTCGCCGTTCCTGAGGATCAGCCAGTTCTCCTCGACATTGCCGCCCACCGGTTCGAAACCCAGCTTTTGATAAAAGTCGCGGGACGCCGCGATGTCCCTCACGCTCAAGCTGACTGAAAATGCTCCCACGTCCATTGGATCCTCCCGGCTGGTTTATCGATCACAGTCCCCAAATGTAGTCGCTTTGGTTACACTTCGCAGCATGCGAAACCTGGAACGGCATATCCGGCGATCAATTTTCCTGGGATGGGCATTGCTCGCGGCAGCCTGCAGCTCACTGCAGCCTGTCGACCTGCCGCCGGAGTACACACCCGCCCCCACCACGGCCGCGCTCTGGACGACGCTCTCGGAGCAGCGACAGGGCGAGTGGTACGCACTGCTCAACGACGGCCCGACTGCCCTGGACTGGCGGCTCCGCGCGATCGACAGCGCCACCGAGAGTATCGACCTGCAGACCTTCCTGTGGAGCATCGACACCGTGGGGGCCATGGTCCTCGATCATCTCGTCGCGGCGGCCGAGCGAGGCGTCGAGATCAAGTTGCTGGTCGATGACTCGTTCCTGCTGGGCGAGGACGACATTTTGCTCGAACTCGCCCATCACCCGAATATCGAGTACCGCATCTACAATCCCTACAAGCGCCGCTCGGACAGTGTCGCCACCAGGCAGGCTCTCAACCTCGCCGAGTTCCACCGGCTCGACCACCGCATGCACAACAAGGCCATGATCGTCGACAACCGGGTGGCTATCGTTGGCGGACGCAACCTCGCTGACGAGTATTTCGGGCTGCACGCGGTTGCCAACTTCCGCGACATGGAAGTGATGGTCGGCGGGCCAATCGTGCTCGATGTCAGCGCCGAGTTTGACAACTACTGGAACGACCGCTGGGCGGTCCCGATCGAGTCGCTGAGTCACGTCAGGCACATGGCGGCCGACCTCGATGCCGCACGTGCGGTTCGCGCGGCCAACGTCCACCTGCACGCCGAGCAGAGCGACGCGGAGCGGCTGCAGGCGTGGCGCGAACTCGTCGGTAACGCCGTCGATGGCGAGGCCACGCTGTTCGCTGACAGGCCCCCGGAGGAGAATCCGGCCGAGGCTGGCGAGGCGCCTGTCCAGGTAGCGCATGCATTGATGACAATGCTCGACGACGCGAGAGAGGAAGTGCTGATCGTCTCCGCTTACCTGATCCCGACGCCGGAACTCGAGGGGGCGGTGCAGCGCGCTGTTGAGCGCGGTGTGCGCATTCGCATGCTGACCAACTCGATACGGTCGAACAATCACCTCACCGCACACAGCGCCTACCGAAACCATATCCGCACGCTGCTGGACAACGGCGCTGAGCTGCATGAAGTGCGCATCGATGCGGACGACCGCGACATTTATATGCTGTCGCCGATCGAGGAGAAGAAACTGGCACTGCACGCGAAGGCGCTCGTAATCGACAACGACAAGGTGTTCATCGGCAGCGCCAACCTCGACCCGCGGTCGCTGCGTATCAACACCGAGATGGGTTTCCTGATCGAAAGCGAGGCGCTCAACGCCGAGGTTCGCAAGGCGGTCTCTCCGGATTTCAGCAACACCAATTCCTGGCAGCTGCAACTGGATGAACAGGGCCAGGTCGTGTGGGTTTCCCACGATGTCACGCTGACAGAACAGCCCGCGGCCTCCGTGCTGCAACGGATCGAGGACTGGTTCTTCTCCCACCTGCCCATCGAAGGCGAGCTCTGACCGGACGAGTCCTGCGTCGGGCACTGATTTTCTTCCAGGTAATGTAAAAGAAGTGCAACGCAAACAGCGCGTCCTGAGTTAGCCGGAAAAACGACAACGGAATCGCCCGGCAGAACGAGAATTACATGATCCGGGTACTACTTCCCTAACGACCACGATAGCCACAAAAAGGTAACGCGGTTCCGGTTTAAGAGTGTGATTTCTGTTCTGCTGCACACCTCGCACGATATGCAATAGCATCCTGGGCCACGCCAGGGCTGATTCGTCTATAGGGAAACGTGGCTTTAGGAAGGCGTAAACTCTATGAAGAGCGCGAATTCGGCGATGGCCTGAAGCCGCCGAAAAGCAAGAACAACGAGGCCGCCGGGGCAGCCTGGGATGTCCGGAACGGCAAATACCTGGCCGCTGTGGACAAGCTCGACGCATTCGTGAAAGACGCCTACAAGAGCCGGCTCAATGTCTGGGAATCCGGTAATGATTACTTTGACACTGCTTTGGCTGCGAAGATGTACTTCGTGAACGAAGTCATGGAAGCCCGCGGCTGCATCTGCAAACTCACGGATTGTGAGTAAAAGACGCGCGACAGTAGGAAGTAGAAGGGGGCGCCTTTGGCGCCCCTTTTCTTTTGTCTGGTGGTGATGGGTGGAATGGACCGGGCCTGCGGCCCTCGCCCTGCGGGCGTCTGTCGGCCGGCAAAACCGGCCTCGGATGAACCACCTTCGGTGATTCGACTTCACCCCGCCACACGGGTAAAGAAAAAGGGCACCCAACGGGTGCCCCTTTTTCTTTACTGGTGGTGATGGGTGGAATTGAACCACCGACCTACGGGTTATGAGTCCGTCGCTCTAACCATCTGAGCTACATCACCAAAATTCACTGTCCTATGATAGTCCCTGCGACCGCCGGGTGGAATGGACTCGGGCCTTCGGCCCTCACCCCTTCGGGGCGCACTCACTGCGTTCGCGCGCCTGTCGGCCGGCTGCGCCGGCCTCGGATGAACCACCGACCTACGGGTTATGAGTCCGTCGCTCTAACCTTGCGACTGCGTCGCCCCGCTACATCACCATTTTCCGGTGCGCCCTTTCGACCAGCGGGGCGGAGATTGTCCGGGTGACGATGCCGCCTGTCAAGGCTGGGGCCCCGCCTAGAACACGTCCAGATCGTCGGCCAAAACCACCTCCCCGCTGTACTTCTCCCGGACCTCGCGGAGCACCGTGTCCTCGCTCGCACCCCAGAAAAGCACGTGGTACAGCACCAGCAGCTTCGGCTGTGCCCGGCTGGCCAGCTCGCCGAGTTCGTGTGCCGACGTGTGGTTGCTGCTGTGGTACTTCTGCCAGTAGGGGTCGCGCTTCCTGAAGCCCTCGACCGAATACACTTCGTGGATCAGGATATCGGCACCCTTGGCGAAACGCTCCATGGCCTCGTCGGGCGCCGCGTCGCCGGATATGACGATGACGCGATCCGGCGTCGTGAAGCGGTATCCGTAAGCATTGGGCCAGGTGCCGTGACGAACCCGGAAAGCCTCCACCGTCACGTTGTCATCCTCGAACACGACGCCCTCTTCGACCGTGTGCGCGTTCACTCGCCAGCCCGTATTGTTCGCCGGCTCCAGCCCGTAGACGCGGTAGTCGATATCCGCCCGGTAGGCCTCGAGGATATTCGACGCCATTTCCTCGATACCGTCGGGACCATAGAGTTCCAGGGGCTCGTCCCGCTCCAGGACCCAGGGCGTCAGGATCAGGTCGGACAGCCCGGCCGAATGATCGGAATGCAGGTGAGTCAGGAAGGCGTACCGGAGCCTGTCCACCTCGAGTCCGGCAATGGGTCCTCCGTAGGTCGGGGACATGGCCGCGGCACGCCGCACCACGCCGGGACCGAAGTCGACGAGATAGGGCGTGTCATTGACGACAATAGCGACTGCCGGCCCGGAGCGTTGCGGATCAGCGTTTGGCGTACCTGTTCCCAGCATGACCACCCGGGTCACGCCTGATGGCGGTAGCTCCGCGGCGGCCGACACGACAAGGGTTGCCGCGAAAAGAAAGAAGATCACAAGCCGGTTACGCATCATCGACCCTTACTCCACCGTGAGAGAAACCAGTAACAACGGCCAATCCCGAGCCGTCCTTTGGATTAGTTTTGATTTTATGTCCATTCCCGGGAACCTGAGAATTGCTCGCAAATTGCGCTGGAAGCCCCGCGAAAGCCCGCTTCCGTCAGGTTTCGCGACATAAAGCGCGACGAATGTCTCATTTTTTGCCGTGATCCATGGTAACGCGCCGGCGCCAGAACTTTGAGAAAGTTCATACAGCAGGTGCCGCGGCCTGTGAACGGAGAGGAATAATGAGAAGACAGCAGACCGGATTCACGCTGATCGAGCTGATGATCGTAGTCGCAATCATCGGCATCATCGCCAGCGTCGCTATCCCGGCCTACACGAACTACGTCATCCGTTCACAGGTCGCGGAGGGCATCAACATGAGTACGGCGGCAAAGATCGCCGCGGCCGAGTATTTCCAGACCACCGGCGTGTTTGCATCCAATAACAGCTCAGCGGGCATCGAAGCCCCGACAAACATCACCGGGCCTTACGTTTCCCAGGTCGAGATCGTAGCGGGCGGCGCCATCGAGATCAGCTACGGCAACACCGTGCATCCCGATCTCGTCGGCGCGATCCTCTCCATGACGCCCGACTCGTCCAGCGCGGGCAGCGTTACCTGGGATTGCAATGGAAATGCCGCACTGCCCAACAAGTACCTCCCTGCTGCCTGCCGAATGTAACTTGATCCCCCACTGCAAAGCGCTTCAACCAGCCTTTGCACCGAGCTGCCGACGCCACTCCTTGAGCGTCGGCAGCTCACCCCTTTTCTTTTGCACGAAGACGCGTTGTGCAGTCGTTACCGCCGGAACTTGAGAGTGGTCACGACGCCCGCGTGATCAGACGGCCACATGCCTGAGGCCGTCTTCTCATTGTCCCGTAAGCCGACAGCGTCCGACTGAATCGGCAACAGTTCGGAGTCCATTGGCAGACGGGTAAAGACGTGGTCGATGCGCTCATCCAGTGCAGCCGTGTCGGTGCGAAGCACTTCGTCGTGGCAGCAGGTGAACCCCGGGTCGAACGGGCCCTGCCGCACGTTCCACAAGTCGAGATAGCCGCTCGTTGTCATCACAGCATACGCTGGTCTTGGGTCGAGTGGGCTCGGCGAGGAATTGAAGTCGCCAACAACGGTGAGCGGCAAGCCCGTGCCCGTGACTGCGCTCACCAGCTCTAATGCCTGCGCGAGCTGGAGAAAGTTCAGGTCGCTTGTCGGCTCGCCGTCATCATCACCGACCTCGAGGTGCGTGTTTACGACGCGATGGGTGACCTTGCCGACAGTCACGTCAACGGCGCCAAAGCCTCTCGTAAACTCGAACGCCAGCGTAATACCGCCTGGACCCGGAACCCTGACCGGCAGATTGTTCGCGAAGTTCGCGTTCATTGCGTTGGCCGTCACGAGGTCGCCCCGCACGAGAATCACGTCGCGATCGCTGAGACGCAAGTCGGTCGGGATGCTCGTGGGAATGCACTCATCATCGTAACTCACCATCGGCAGCTCGACATCGGCATCCTCGGCCGTCGCGCCTTCAACGACAACGTAGTCGAGACCTCTCGCGCCGAGCGCATTGACGAGAAGTTCCAGGTAGTCAAACTCGACGGTCTCGGCGTTCGGCACATAAGTGAACGTCTCGCCATCCGGATTCGGGAGAATCAAGAAATCGGCAGGCGTCTGGCTGCGGATCAGCGACACCTCCTGCAGCCCGATGACGTGTGGCCGGTTGCGCTGCACGATGTCGGCAATCGCCTCGGCGCGCTCCGGGAAATTCGTCGCTTTGACTGTTTCGAACAGTTCGAAGACGCTCTGTGTCGGCCCGCAGGGGGCGGGCTCGAACAGCCGAAACACGTCGGCACCGACATACAGGTTCTGGGTCATCACCTCGATCTTCGCGACCTCGGCAGGACCTTTGCCAGGGCCCGCCTGCGCGTTGCCCGCAAAGTACACGAGCACTCCGACGGAGATTATGTAAAAAAGAATGTTGATACGCTTGCTCATATCGACCTCCCGGGGGGAAAGAAGCTCTGCAGCTTCAACTACGAAAAAATATAGCCCATTCGCTGGCCGATGCATCGGATCTGCGGAAAGTCCCTAATCAGCGGCGAATTCGGCTTGCAGTTTCTCCAGGGTAGGCAGCTCACCGCGCCACTCCATCGCGCGCACGTTCTCGAGTTGTTGCGCGAAGTCGGCGCTGATCGCGACGGTATTTCGAACCTGACCGACGCGCAAACCGTAGTTTATCCCTCGTCGGTAGAAGCAAACACTGAACCCTCGACCTACGACGTGCTGGGCAGGCGCTTCTTCCTGAGGCTTTCGTACCAGTTCTGAATAACGTCAGACGTTACCGGAAGTGCATGACATCGGCTTCCTGGACGACGTACTCCTTGCCTTCGAGACGCAGACGCCCGGCCTCTTTCGCGCCGTGCTCGCCGTTGTACGCAACGAAATCGTCGTAGCCGATCACTTCGGCGCGGATGAAGCCTTTCTGGAAATCCGTATGGATCTCGCCTGCAGCTTCGGGCGCCGTCGCGCCGACTTTCGTCGTCCAGGCACGCACTTCCTTCGGGCCTGCCGTGAAGAATGTCTCGAGGCCCAGCAGCTTGTAACCCGTTCGGATAACGCGGTTCAGCCCCGGCTCGTCGAAGCCGAGGTCGGCGAGAAAGTCCTTTTTGTCCGCCTCGTCGAGCTGTGCGATCTCGGCTTCGATGGCGGCGCAGATGGCCACGACCTCGGCGCCCTCGGCTGCCGCGTGCTGTTTCACGGCATCGAGGTGCGGATTGTTCTCGAAGCCGCCCTCGTCCACGTTAGCGATGTACATCACGGGCTTCGCCGTGATCAGGTGGAGATCCTTAAGGATCTTCCTCGCGTTCTCATCGAGGTCGAGCGTGCGCACCGCGTTGCCCTCGCCCAGGTGATCGCGGACCTTCCTGATCGTGTCGCGGACGTAGATGTCTTCCTTCTTCGCCGTCTTCGCGTTCTTCTCGGCCTTCAGCAGCTGCTTCTCGACGGACTCCAGGTCCGCGAGCGCAAGCTCGGTATTGATGGTCTCGATGTCGTC